>ERZ1027245.628-NODE-628-length-12780-cov-5.135717_pt1 | contig 12780 bp, 8 predicted proteins | sample MGYA00519475_ERZ1027245 | MGnify/ENA primary metagenome ERZ1027245 (study PRJEB26926, sample SAMN06164723) | human gut metagenome | biome: ENVO:00009003; feature: ENVO:2100002; material: ENVO:00002003 | host: Homo sapiens | place: USA | collected 2012 ... | reverse complement strand
AAAATCATTCCAACATGTCAAAGAACGAAAGCTCGTTTGACATGTTGGAATGATTCTTAAATATGGGGTAACGCTTAAAAGTCAGGCGTTAGTGTGTGATGTTATACATCTCTCATTTTACCTGATTATACTTAGGTTAATTCCTTGTTTTACACCTGTACTTCCTCCGCTCTCTCCAGTTCGCACCCTCGGAACTGCATGATGATGCAATGGAGCTGTGTGCCCTGTCGCAGTCGCTCCACACGTGGGGCGGCAGCGTAGAGGCGTATCTGGTTTACGGCATCTTGCCACTGGGCTTCGGCCTTGGAATCAGAGTCCTTCACAGCCAGGTACTTCAATTCGATGATGTAGCTGTGGGCAACGGCGTAATGGGTAAGGTTTGCCATCAGGAAGAGGTCGCAGAAACCGTGGTTAAGTTCCATTTCAGGGGCAACCAGATAGTAGTTGCAGATGCTGAGGTAGGCGGTGAAGAACCCTTGCAGGTTGCGTTCACCCTCGATGGCGCTGCGCACGGCGGAATTTTCCTTATAGGCCCGGGCAATGAATTCAAGACCGGAACTCCACTCGCCTTTGTAGGCCATGGCATCAAACTGGTCCATAAGACGTTCGAGGTTGATGCTGTGCTTCTCCTGATACTCTTCAAGCATAAAGTCATAGTACTGCTTGCGCACGTTGTTGTTGGGGATGCCCAGTACCGGACGTTGCCCGTCCGTACCCACGATGGTAAGCATACCGTAGTAAAAGAGCAGGCTGGGAAATATCTCCGGCTTGATGATGTCACGGGCGGGAAAGGAGGTCACCAAATCCGCTACAATCCGTCCCTCCTCGGTGATGCGGCGCAGCACGCCCTTACGGTCGCCGTCCAGGCGGTCCAGTTGGATGAGCTTCTTCATCTTGTTGTAATCCGTGCGGGTGTTGGGATCAATCATCTGTTCGGGCGCTTTGCCCCCATCAATGTAGTTGCGCAGGTAGTAGAGCACCATGTCGCAGTTGAACATCTTGGGGTCGCTGTCCAAACTGTCTTTGGCAAAGCAATAGTTGTCGTACCAAGGCTTCATGTCGGCAATCATCGCTTCGACGTCGCCATTGTGCCGTCCGGCATCCTTATAGTACTGCAACATTTGGCGCACGTCTTCTTCGCTGAATCCCAACATTTGATTGAACTCCGGTTTGACGCTGAGGTTCCAGCCGATGTTGAATCCGCTGGTGAGGTCATCAAGTGTGACGGGGCTGACGCCGGTCATGAAGATGCGCTCAAACATACCTTTAAACTTCTTGAACACCTCGCGGTAGAAGCCGCTGGCATGAGTGAGGGAGTGGTAGACCTCATCGCCAAGTTCGTTGAGCACCACGTTAGTGAAGTTGTCGTACTCGTCAATAATGAGATACAGACGGGCACCGTACTCTTGGGCCAGAGTTCTCAAGAAATTGAGCTTAGCGACAAAGCTGCCCTTCTCTTTGATATCCTGCACGAAGCCGGGATAGTAATAGGATTCGTATTTCCGGGCGAACACATCCATCTCCATGCCGCAATATTCGTCAAAACTTTCGGCAAGCGGACTGATGCCATCGGTGGCGAGGGAAAAGTCGAGATGCAACACTTGGTAAACGCCTTGCAGGGGCGTGGGATGGCTGCCTATCCACAGATTACCGAACCGTGCCTCGAACTTAGGCTTCTGAGCGATATCGTAGTAGGCCCGCAGCATGCTCAGGAAGATACTTTTGCCGAAGCGCCGGGGACGGATAAAGAACAAACTCACCGGTTGTTCTTCGAGCAGGGGCAGGTACATGGTCTTGTCTACGTAATACTGGTTTTGCTCCACTACTGAGACAAAGTTGGAGACACCATAAGGGATTCTTTTTATATTTTCTTCCATGAGGATATGTATTTTATGAGTCATTCTGAAAAGAATAGAACAAAAGTAACTGATTATTGAAGAAGTAACAAAGAAAAGGGGAAAAAAGATGGTACAGCATATAAGTACCACTTCATTATTAGTTGATACTATGAAGATAGACCAATCTATATAATTTGTACTTACTAAAATTCAGGCTTCGCAAGTAGCCCGAAAGGCTTTTAGGCTACTTGCGAAGCTTGAATTAAAAATCATTCCAACATGTCAAAGAACGAAGGATTCTAAATCCTTATAACTGATATCAACGGATCACAAATTCGCTTGAACGGGAAATCGCAGATCCATTAACACAGGTTATTTTGATATGAGATATATACGGCGCTCTCGAGCAGAGTCATAATCATTTATATCTATACCCCATCTATTATTAGGCCTATCAAAATCCAATCTGTAATTCGGGTTATTCGTAGCACACTTTACCCAGTGGTCACTCGGTATGAGGGTGGTAAAAAGATTGCTTGGATTTGAGGGGAAAGCGTTCCAACTATCATCAGCGGGAATAGTCTTCCCTATAAATGACATCCACTCTTCTTTTGAAGGCAGACGCCAACCGCTATAGGCAGACTGCATATCGCTGTCTTTAATTTGGTCGAATGTTTTGCCGGTCGTCTCCAGAAATACCCAGAACCTGTTCGTCTTGTTATCCTTGGATGAGGCGAAGTAACCTTTGTAAATGGGCATGTAATTATACATCTTGAATTCATAATCTGGGAAATAGGTCGAACTATTACTTCTAAATACTATGCTTCCTATCGAAGTCGCATTTCCTCCGAGGCAATAGGAAGTACCACCGATATTGAACTTGAAAGTATCATAAGGGGAATTGGAACTCCAGCTCTTTGTTTTGGAAAAGCTAATGCTTCCAAAAGAAGCTGATCCGGTAATATTGACTCCTGCCGGAGAATATATATTGAACGTAAAATTATATTTTCCATATAAATTGGTGTTATCTAATACATCAAAGTAGCACCAGGTATTTGTCGGTTCATTGAAACGTACACAACTATAATCACTTGAGAAAGTGGGGCGTGCCGCATCTTGATACAAGGTACCTGTAAGTTGTTTGTTATTGTCGCTGACATTCTTTAGGTAGAAAGAACCATTATAGGCGGTATTAAGGTCGTTGGTATTTCCATCCCAATAAATTTCGTATACTTTCTCATAATTATTGGGAGTACTTACTATCCGTTGATAACACCAATTTCCGGGCGTAATCAATGTGCTTCCTCCCAGCGAATAAACCTTTATTTGGGCTTTAGACTGCTGTCCGCCCGCAACGCGATACATGTGTAGAGAATTACCGCTTAGGGAATTCACGCTGGGGGCCATCGTACCGGTAGCTGTTATCACAGGCGCTTGAAATTCCCTCGTGATATTTACTGTCATTCCTGTTCCTCCGGCAACGTTCATGAATACGATTTGGGTATCATCGAAATTCGCCGCATCCTCTATCAGTTTGAAAGTGAAACTTACTGTTTTACTTTCCGGTATGCTGCGTGTAGACACCGGTGTAATGTTCTCCAGCCATGACGGGCACTTGCTAATGGTAGGTTTACTATAATTATCCATTGTTAGGGTGAATTGCTTGTCCTTGATGACAGGCATAGTAAGCGTGGCGGTGGTGGCTGTTACAGATGAAAGGCTGATTCCTGTACTTTGATTTGTTATTTGTAAGTTATCGAGTCGATTAGGCAGTAATTTCACTTTGATGTTCTCGACTTTTGTCTCGTCCGAACCATTTTTCAAGGCTACGGTGATTTCTTTTTCAGTCAAGTCGGTAGCATCTGTACCTGCCCATTGGAAAGTATATTCCTGCGTAGTATTTACACTTGAAGTAGGACTAACGGTAATGCCCGAATGGGCTGGAAATTCCACTTTGCTACCACCTATGGAAGTGATTGTTATTGCACCTGTGGATACATTAGCGCCGGCCACCTGTACCAGATAGAGTGTATTATCCGCCGCATCCCAGTTATTTACTCCGTCGGGATTCATTGTTCCACCTGTGGATTCCACAATAGGAATTCCAAAGGTTGTATCTATTAATATCACTTCTTCACCGCCTCCTGCATTATCCGTCAGACGCAGGATACCGCGAGGATAACTATTGCCTGTGTAACTTTCATTGAAAGAAATTTTGTACTTTACTTGTTGCGTGGCTCCTGTTCGTGTTGTAGTGACAGGGATTTCTTCCAGTTTCAACCAGCCGTCAGCAGGGCTGTTGCCGTTATAAGTCAGTTTTGTTGCTACCCCGGCATTGGATCCAGTGGAAACAGTAAAGCTACTCCCAACTTTGAGCGCCAGTGTCACAATATTGGTGCTAATGTCGTAAGTGGTTTCACCCACAGGCAACAAATCAGCTACCGCAATTGTCTCCAATCCGTTGTCGGGCTCGTAATCATCTATATAGTCTCCTGTTTCCCAATCCACCAGACGGATATTGGCTGTCAGTTCAAAAGGGTCAGCTTCTGTGATCTGCACCGTATAGCGGTGGTTGTGGTTTATCTCGATGCGCGTACCGTTACCGTCGGTTACACGTTCGAAAGGGATACGATAAGATACCTCTTTCTTTTCATCCGTCAGGTTCATGGCATACAGTCCTTTCAAAATCAAAAATCCTGCATCTATGGCTTTACATGGGTAGCAATAGAAAGCTTTGGTGGTAGTTCCTGCATTGGCGTTCAGTCCGTCGAAAAGGCGGTAAGGGTATGTAATCAGTTGGCCGTTTGTGGCGGGAACATCGCCTGTCGGACGAATGGGGAACAGTGTTACACCTTGTCTTCCGTTTCCCATACTGATATCTGTGATAGTAAAATGAGACTTCGTAGCATCGTTTACTATGTCGAAGCGTGCCACGGCGCGAGTGAGTGAAACATTCAGTCGCACGTAAGTTCCCATACTGTATTCGCGCAAGTCGGTGGGCTGACTGTTGGCACCGGACATGGGCAGCGGGGCAAGCAGGATATCAGCATTAAAGCCGGTGGAATTTAATAGCGGGGTATTCAGTTTAAGGAAATCGCTTTCAGTAGGCGTTCCGGGGCTCGTTACCATATCTCCCGGTACACCGGATTGTGTCTGAGAACTTTGCTGTAACGGGGTATAATTCGTGTATATATTTCCTGCGGCATCATTCATTTCGGTTTGATTGGCTACGCAATAAAACTTGGTGAATAAACCCTTGCGGGGGTAGAATACCACATTTATTTTCCCGGCGGCCTCGTCCGCTTTCAAATCGATAGGGGAAACTCCTGTGGGCAGGGTTCCGACATCCGAGCGATAGGCGAAATGCTCCTGAAAGGTATAAGGCCCTTCCTCCTTGTCACTGCCGAAAGCATAAATATCGAAACTTTCAATACGGTTTTCATCCTCCTCGGCTATACCGTCACGGGTGATAGCCCGGCTTTCGGGTGTACCGTTCACAAGGATCAGCTTGTTTTGCAAAGAGATTACCACCGAACGGCGGTTAGGGTCATTGGCCTGCGGGTTCTCCGGTGTTTCGGGAGTGCCGCCTATTGTTTCCACTTCGGAGGTGCAACCAGCCATCAGGCAGGACAGTATCACCAATGAGAAGTACAGAAAGAATTCAGCTAATGCTTTCATGCTTGTTACTTTTATGCGGTTATTACTTATTTTCATTTCTTCATTCCTCGTATTTCATCTTCTTCAGGTTCTTCCTCGCCTTTTCCGGTTCTATGCCCAGTGCCTTGCGAAACCATTTTTCCGCTTTCTTCCGGTCACCTTCCAGATAGGCCAGCACACCAAAATCATTCCATGCACGCGGGTCATCGGCCACCTTGTTCAGATATTGCCGTGCGCTAACCGGATCACCTGCCATGATTACCGCCGAAGCCGCATTGATATTGGCCAGCACGTCGTCCGGAAAGTGGTAGGCGGCTATCTCATAAATTTCACGGTATTGCTCCGTGCCGGGGCGATAGAATGCGGCTACCCTGTACATCTCCTGCAATGACAGCAGACGGGGATGGGTATATATCAGACTTGCCGCCTCTTCGATATTGAAAGCGCGGGCCTCATAACCTACTGTGATACGGATACGTCTCAACTGCGGAAAATAGCTTTTCAGAAGTTCCCGATATACGGCTCCTCCGTGCATATCCATCAATTGTTTTTCGCGTCCTTCAAAAATGCCGATTCGGGCAATGAGAGACAATACTTCGTCACCGTGATTCATGGGGTGACGTTGCAGAAGCTCCACCAATCCGTCCCAGTCTTCGGGTACGGAAGATACTTTATAAAGATCGTACCCCGGTGCATACGTGGTATGCATATACTTCTTGAAGCAGCGTGCGCGGTTGGAAGCCAGTATTTCATTGTCCTTGTATGTCCCGTCAGGCGAGGCGTATCCGCAGATGGAGATGCTCGAAATACTTGCCAGATTCCCTTCGGTGAGTGGACGCATCAGGCTGTCCAGTTTCTCCAGTTCGGGGCGGTTGTTGTGGAATTCGCGGCGGACGTCATAAACTCCGGTAGGGTAATCTATATATAAGGTGGCACTTTCCGAACGGTGTTTCTGAGTTTCCATATCGGGGATGAGGTAAGTCACCATGGCTGTACATTTGGCACAGGGCATACAGTCCGGCCTGCTTGGAGTTTCCTGTCGATTAGTGGTATTTTCACTTCTTTCGATAATCGCCTGCGGAATCACCGTCTGTCCCTGCGGAACATGGAAAGGTCTTGTCAGGGTAAGATCGGTTATCACCGGCTCTACTCCGAGCATCTTCATCCGGCAGCAATCCCGGTGTTCTCGCATCAACACCAATGAAGCGTGCTCCATCCATGGGCTATAAGCAACGGACACCTTATAAATAATGCTGTCTTTCCGGTTTCTGTCATAAAGCGTACGGTAAGGAGGCAAATAGCCGGGAGACGGTTGAAGCGCCTGCCGCCTGTGGTCGGCACGGGCACGGCGACGTCCGCTCACTACCACAGCGGGCAGCTCTTGCAGACGCCCTGTGCCACGAAGCACGGGAGTGAACAGATAAGCCTCCGCATTCCCTGCTTTTGCATTGCTCAGATTGAGTAGCAGTTCTATGTGAAGACTGTCTCCCTGCGTAAAGACGTGCGAACCGAATGTTAAAGTTCCGCCCGCCCATGCTTCCGCAGTCAGCAGTACCCCAACCAGACATCCTATTATTTTCTTCATCCTTTTCATCCAGCCTCTTTAATTTTTAATTATTAATTTTTAATTGCCTTCTTATCCCAGTCCTCCGCCTTCCGCCCAGTCCGACGAACTGAGCTGTGTCACTACAATCTTCTGCCCGATGGTTACCAGCAGGTCGAATTCCTGTTCCGTATTTTCATCCAGACTGACAGGTAGTTTACGAAAGAACAGTTGCAAGTCAATCTCCTTCATAATCCGCTCATTACCCCGGTAGATACTCAGCAACGGATGTGATCCTGATGTCAGGCGATACGTTACCAATTCTCCCGTCAGTTCATCGTTATAGTTCATCGCCGCCTTGGCCTGATGCCATATTACCGGGCTGCCTATGGAGGGAAATGTGAAAGCTCCGTCACCACCGGCCAGCGGTATGTCGTAACCTGCCGGAAAGCCGTATTCGCAAGGCACGCCCCGCAGGCGGAATGTATAGCCTCCCGTTCCTTCCGCCGGATAGTAGCCGTCTTCCCAATGTACGGTAATCCGGAGGACGGCGTGGCAGTGGGTCAGGTAGACGGTCCGGTTCACAGAATTTCCCGTAGCGGGAATTTCAAACGTGCTATATCCATAATATAGCCTTTCGGTGTTCGGTCGATATTCGCTTGTGGATGTTCCTGCAGCTGTTCCCGTGGCCGAAGTCATTGCCAGTTCACGGATTTGTGTCACGCCGGGTTGGGGTGCGGGTACTACATCGCTTTCATATCCCCAGTTTCCCCATGCCACGAGGGTATATCGTCCGGGAGCTAACTCTCCCTGCCAATATTCCAGACTGTCACCTTTCAGTAACCGGATGTCCTTCAACACTCCGTCCGCATCGAAAAGGAACTGGTGGATGTTGTCCACATACATGGAGAGTTGTCCGGCGTCGGGCCTGCCGGCATAGCGGTAATTCAGCCGTACATTGTAGGGACACACTCCCGGTTCGTCAAATTCGAACGTGCAGGAGGTGCAGAACCATAGTATGCAACAGAGGATTACCATAACTTTCATCGGATGAAATAAATGAGTGACACACCGGCCCGTGTAGGCCCGAAATAATTCCTTTTATAATGTCCCATGCGCTCGCCGCAGCCCGCGCACCGGTATTTATCATATTCCATGCGGGCATATCCGCCACCAATTACGGCTTCTATCGAGAAGCGGTCGCCCAGTACCCAGTGATAACCGTAAGTGATACCTCCGCCATACAGGTCGCCCCGGTAAATAATGTCTTCCATACCCGAAAAGAAAGGGATCTGGCCTACGTTGTAGTAAGCGTAATGTCCGTGCACTCCCAGGAAGTGTCCTTCGAACTTGCGGCAAGGCCAGTAGCGTAATTCCGGTTGTATCAGGTAGAGATTCAGTTTCATATCATTGCCGAACTTCCAGGCGTTATAAGCCCCGTTCAGTGCCATTGTGAAATGACGGCTGATGCTGGTTTCCACTCCTGCGTTGGGTGTGGTAGTTCCCCACAATAGCAGGTCAGTGCGCAATGCCACGCGTTGGGCAAAGGCAGCGGTACTCATCAGACTGAGCAGCAGGAACAGCAAATAAAGTCGTTTCATGGCAATTCGGATTTATTGCACAGTTTAGATATGGGGGATGGAGTTCTCGATAAAACATTCACTCACGGGGAGTTCGGCTATGGAAATTTCCATCAGATAAAGGCGTGTCATCTGATTGACAATGCCCAGTTTGCGGGCTGTCGTCCCATAGCAGGAATAGAATTTTTCGTCACTGGGGCGATTGAAGTAAACGCCTTCTCCCAATGCTTCAAGAATGGAAAGGAGGTTGATTTGATGATATGCACAGGCAAGGCGGTAGGATTCGGGGTGATTATCCGGCTGATTTTCTATCAGTGTTATCAGGTGCTCTTTTGAGAGTCGTTGCAGCAGGTACGTAATTTCGGAAGGTGAAGGATTAAGGGAAGTACTCAACTGGTAATCCTTATACTGTATGTCGTGCAGTACTGCCAGGGCGAGTTTTGTTCTGAGTGTTAACATAGCGCTTGCTTTTTATGTAGATTATTGTCTGTTTTGTTTGGAATGTTCCGATTCCCGGTAGGAAATGGAACGGGCGCTATTGCAACCATAAATTAGGCGGATAATAATCATCCCTTCTAACTAAAAAGGAAGACAATTACCAATTTTACCTTCCTGTATTCCTCAATTTTATAATGAGATGCTCCATATTAAGATATGGGTAAGGGGAACTTTGTATTCAAACAAAAAAAGTGAAAGCTTTTTAATCAATACAAAGAGCTTTTCCACTGATATACCATATTATTACAGGAATATAATATTTATTGACATGACTTTTTGAGACAAAATCTAGCTTTCAGGATAAGAGAGATGTTTTTGTCGTGTCTGGTGTTGTAATTTAACTGATTTTTTACAGAAAACTGGGAAACTTCGATAAGTATTTCCTGCTTTCCTTGTTTATTTCAATTGGAAATAGTTCCTTTGCCACCGGAACCGTTCCGTTTCCTACCGGGAATCGGAACAGAAATATGAAACTCATTCTGAGAGCTTTTACTCTCTTTATCATTCCTATTTCCTTTTCTCCTTTCTTTTTCTTTCCCCTTCCATTCCTTTTCTGCCATCGGATTAACTAATGCTGCCATTTGCAAATTCACCACCGCCAGTTGTTCATCAGAGAACGACCTCAAATAAGTATGCGTAATTTCTTCCGAAGCATGGCTCAACCCTGCACTGATTTTGGCTACCGGTATATCTTCATTATATGCCAGAGTCGCCCACGTATGTCGAGCTACGTATGAAGTCAGTCTTCCCCCCAATCCCAATCGTTCAGATAACCGATACAAATGTTTATTATAAAGTCGCAAGGCACTCTCATATTGTTTCCTCTCCTCAGGTATACTTCCCGGTTGGCGTATAATCCTTAATAAATAGGGTGAATCCGAATCATCACATAAATACTTCTCAATAATTTCCCACATCCACGGTTCAAGCGTAATCGTCAACATCCTTCCCGTCTTACTACGGCGATAGCAAAGCACATCATCATGAATATCCGTCTTCCTCAAGTAAGCCAAATCTATAAAAGGAATCCCTCGTAGATAATAAGAAAGAATAAACAGATCCCGTGCTATCCCCAAACTTGGTGTATCCTCCAAATCAGCATCCGCCACCATACGAAGTTGTTCAATACTCAGTGCCCTTTTCCTCGTCTCTTCATATCCCATAAACACCTCACAAAAGAGCCGCTTAGCGTCTTTCAACTCTTTCTCCTTTTCTGCTTCCCGACAAATAGCCCGCAACGCTCGGAAATAGCACGCTGAAGTATTACGTGAACATCCCGAAGCCCACAAATAGTGTTCAAAGCCCAAGAAAAATCCTGCTGTCAATTCTTTAAAAGTAACAAACTCCATGTTAGCAAACCCTTCCAAACTATGCAGCATACTCCTGCAAGTATGCTCCGCCGAGAACTTAAACAACTTCCCCAAACCATCTGCATGGGATATAATACCCTCCTTTAATGTCTTCATTTTCATCACACTGTTCTTTTAATTAGTATCTCCTCTCAACTCTACCTTCCATCATTTGTTTTGTATGGAAAAGAAGGAAAACATCAAAAGTAAGAACAGAAGATATGACTGCCTGTCATGAAATACGCATAAATGACTACACCTTATTATACAGAAATCCCCCGGAACTTTTCATAACTTGAATTCTGGGGGATATATTTATTTCTTGTTCTGAGCCTTTTCCGCTTTTCTCTTATTTACATAATCCTTGAACATCTGGCGCCAGTTACGACCATGCTCATTAAAATACTGTTCGCACTTGGTCTTGTAGATTTCAAAGATGGCAGATATCTGCTTCATGTTTTTATAATCAATAGCCTGTTCACGAGCCAGCTTCAACTGTTCCAACACAAAAGCGGTTTCTTCCCCCGTCATATCAGGGACAATGGCCTGATAACCTTTCAAAGTGAAAGCTACTTTGCCTACAGTATATTTATCAAGAATCTGCTCTACTTGTTCTTCCGTCAGCACTCTGCGTAAATCTTTCATCAGCTTTTCATGAACTTCTTTCGGCATGGCGGAATCGGCAATCATTTCCCGATCCAATTTACTTAAAGACTTACCAGTGACAGGATTGATACCCTCCGGAACAGTGGAATAAGGGTGTTCATTATGCCAGTCACGAACCTTGCGCAAATGATTATAGATAGTGGTTACAGCAAAGCCCGCTTTCTTATTATCCTCCATATTTAAGGAAGCCACCCAGTCCATTGCCTTTTTCTCAAGAGAAGCATCCGACTTTAATTGGGCAAAAGCTTTCTTGTCAATATAAACAGCTACTTTATCAAACGAACGAATTGCGCTTTCCGGCAAAAGTTCTCCTTTCTCACCGAAACTATACATAGCGGATTCCGGTTCGATGGTGACTTTTGTTTCATCCAGCATATTTCTATTCAAGCCGAACACCTCAGCAAAAAATGTATAGACAGCATTCCGCTTATTAGGACCAAAGTCATGTCTTTCTTTCGGAAGATGTATGTTCGTCACTTTATCTTTTGCATCGTAGAATCCATAAACACGCTGCAAATAAGGATATTCCAGTGTAGGCACACTTGCCGTCCAATCACCACCATCAGACACTACTAATTGCGGACGGGGAGCAAAGATTGCTGCCAATTCGGCATTGCATGTGCCACCCGCCGCCAATTGAATAGGCATACCGCTTTCACAGGGGCATCCTCCATCAAAATGAGAAGCCAAACTTACCACCGGCGCCGAAGCCGTGAAGCGATCATCCAGTGCACTCAGCAGAACTGTTTGCGTGCCACCACCGGAACCGCCATTCACACCGATTCTTTTCCTGTCAATATCTTTACGGGCAGCAAGCATATAGTCGAGAATCAGCAAACCATTCATCGCCTGAATGGTATGAGCTGCACTACTGCGGTGTGCCGCACTGCCAACCTGCAAAATTGACTCTCCCCAACCGAAGAGATCATAATCCACACAAACAGCCCCCATACGTGCCAGGGTTCCCATACGCTGTTGTTGATCTTCGCGATAACGACCTCCTCCAAAGTGTCCATTCGGACAAATGATCAGCGCATGCTTCCCTTTCGATTTAGGGGCATAAACAGAACCGCAAACATACAGCCCTGGAAGCGTCTCAAGTGCAAAATTCTGAACTGTATAGCCAGCATATTTCCTCACTTTGGAAAGAATCGGCTTCGACTCCACACATTGTGCGAGTAAAAGGTCAATTCCCAGACGTTGCCGGACTTCTTTTCTTAAAGAATCGGCACGGAGTTCAAAAGCTTCCTTATCTGCATAAAGCGTATTAAGGTAAGCCAGCATTTTCTCTCCGTCAGCATCTGTCCGCCGAGGATATTCATAAGCTTTCAACTTATATATATTGCCGGTTTGTTTCACAAACTTATAATCGAAAGGGGACAATACATTCGTCAGCGATTCTTCCACTGAATAAGGACGGATACGAAAATCCGCATAAGGCAACACTTTACCGACCGTATCAATATCGTATTTCAGGCGGATACCAAAACGATTTTGTATGTCCGTAAGAACTTCGTTCAAAGGACGGGCAAAGGCCGTTTCAAATGTTTGTGTTTGTGCTTCAGCCGAAAGAGATGCAGCAAAAAGCACAGAGAAAAGAATACGTTTCATTGTTCTATATATTATCTGTCTCTTATACACATCTGACG
>ERZ1027245.586-NODE-586-length-13222-cov-4.862079_pt1 | contig 13222 bp, 10 predicted proteins | sample MGYA00519475_ERZ1027245 | MGnify/ENA primary metagenome ERZ1027245 (study PRJEB26926, sample SAMN06164723) | human gut metagenome | biome: ENVO:00009003; feature: ENVO:2100002; material: ENVO:00002003 | host: Homo sapiens | place: USA | collected 2012 ... | reverse complement strand
GGAGATGTGTATAAGAGACAGGCCATGAAGTGCCCGGACGGCAGCTATGAGCTGGTGTCCGGTAACGAGATGGGCGTTCTGCTGCTGGATTACATCTGCGCAGGCCGTATCGAGAAGGGCACCATGCCCAAGAACCCCGTGGCAGTCAAGTCCATCGTGTCCACTCCGCTGGCAGACGCTGTGGCAAAGCATTACGGCGTGGAGATGCGCAATGTGCTGACCGGCTTCAAGTGGATCGGCGACCAGATCGCCAATCTGGAAGCTGCCGGTGAAGTGGACCGCTTCATCTTCGGCTTCGAGGAGAGCTACGGCTATCTGGCCGGTCCTTATGTCCGTGACAAGGATGCCATCATCGGCTCCATGCTCATCTGCGAGATGGCTGCTTACTACCGCAGCATCGGTTCCTCCATCAAGCAGCGTCTGGAAGAGATCTACGCTCAGTACGGCCGCTACCTGAACAAGGTGGACAGCTTCGAGTTCCCCGGCCTGACCGGCATGGAGAAGATGGCTTCCATCATGCAGAAGCTGCGTGACCAGCCCCCTGTGGAGCTGGCCGGCCATAAGGTGGTCAAGGTGACCGACTACAAGAAGCCGGAAGAGACCGGTTTGCCCGCTGCCAACGTGCTGATCTACACGCTGGAAAACGGCGCTACCGTGGTGGTGCGTCCCTCCGGCACTGAGCCGAAGATCAAGACCTACTTCACCACGCTGGGCAAGGATCTGGCCGAGGCGCAGGCACAGAAGGATGCTCTGGCTGCCGCCATTGAGCCCATCCTGAAGTAAAAACATTTCAAAGCATCTGCGGGGCTGCTGCACGTTTTGTGCAGCAGCCCTTTTTTGCGTTCAGCAGATAGTTGACCGGAGCAAAAGCCTTATGGAGGTGTACCGTCACCGCGAAAAGCCGTCCCCTTGGGGAAGGTGGCTGCGAACGCAGTGAGCAGACGGAAGGGGTCAGCGCCTGAGGGGGCGAAAGCGCACACTCTGGGTGACTGTCCTTTCAGGACAGACCGCAGGGCTTTATGCAGCAAGGATGCACTTTTGCTGTGTAAAATCGGTTGAAGTTTGCGCTGTGATACGCTATAATAAAACATGGTTTATTATAAGCAGCTGTGGGCGTGCAGCGCGGCACAGCGGCAGGGTAGGTGGAAGAGATGGAAAAAACTGTATCGGCAGTATTGGTGGCGGCGGGCAGCTCGACCCGCATGGGGTTTGATAAGCTCAGCTTTGATCTGGGAGGCGAAACGGTGCTGCACCGCAGCATCCGCGCCTTTGCCCAGTGCCCGCAGATCACCGAGCTTGTGCTGGTGGCAGGCAAAAACCGGGAGTTTGTGGCGCAGCAGGCGGCGGACTGCCCAAAGCCTGTGCAGATCGTAGCGGGCGGGGCTACCCGCGCCGAGAGCGCAAAAAACGGCGTGCTGGCAGCGCACGGAGAGCTGGTGGCAGTGCACGATGCCGCCCGCCCCTTTGTGAGTGCGTCGGTCATTACGGCGGCGCTGGAAGCTGCCGCCCGGTGCGGCGCAGCAGCCCCGGCGGTGCCGGTGAAGGATACCATCAAGACCGCTGCCCGGGGCGATGGCAAAACCGTGCCCCCGGACTGCGCGGTATGCGCCACCCCGGACCGCAGTACCCTGTATGCGGTGCAGACCCCCCAGTGCTTTGACCGTGCAGCGTACCTTGCGGCGCTGGAAGAACTGGACGAGACTCGCGCCCGCCTTGTTACCGATGATTGCAGCCTGTTTGAACTGACCGGACGCCCGGTGCAGCTGACGCAGGGCGACTATGCAAACCTGAAGATCACCACCCGGGAGGATCTGCCCTGCCCGGCACAGAGGAAGGAAACGGAAATGCGTATTGGACACGGCTATGATGTACATCGTTTGGTAGAGCAGCGCAAGCTGATCCTTGGCGGGGTGGAGATCCCCTTTGAAAAAGGTCTGCTGGGGCATTCGGATGCGGACGTGCTGACCCATGCGGTGATGGATGCTGTGCTGGGCGCTGCGGCGCTGGGGGATATCGGCCAGCATTTCCCGGACAATGACCCGGAGTACGCCGGTGCCGACAGCCTGAAGCTGGCCTGCCGCGTGGCGCAGATCCTCAAGGAGCATGGCTGGCGCATTGAGAACATCGATGCCACCCTGCTGTGCCAGCGCCCCAAGCTTGCACCCCATATCCCGGCCATGCGTGCCAATCTGGCGGCGGCTTTCGGCCTGCCGGTAGAGGCGGTAAGCGTAAAGGCCACCACGGAGGAGCATCTGGGCTTTACCGGCGAGGGGCTGGGCATTGCTGCCCACGCTGTCGCCCTGATCGAAGCTGTGTAAGGGGGCACACACGCATGACACTGAATGCGATCATCGCCAATTTTCAGACCTTCAAGATCGTTGATCTGCTGGATATCATCATCATCGCGTTCCTGATCTACCAGCTGCTGGGCATCATCAACCGCACCCGCGCCGGGCAGCTGGCCAAGGGTGCGCTGCTGGTCATGGTCGTGTATCTGGTAGCCAACACCCTGAATATGCGCACCGTTACATGGCTGCTCAACTCGCTGCTGCAAGTTGGTCTGCTCACCCTTGTGGTGCTGTTCCAGCCGGAGATCCGCCGCGCACTGGAGCGCATGGGTCAGACCGACCAATGGGCTTCCAAGCTGTTCAACGTAAAGGGGCGCTACAACGACCCCAGTCTCAAGGGTGCGTGGCGCAGCGCCATCATTGCCATCTGCGATGCAGCCGAGCGCTTTTCTGAGACCAAGACCGGCGCCCTTATCGTGCTGGAGCGCCACACCAACCTTTCCGAGATCGTGCGCACCGGCACCCCGGTGAACAGCGCGGTCAATCTGGAAGTGCTGGGCACTATCTTCTACGAGGGCACACCTCTGCATGACGGTGCCGCTATCATCGAAAACGGCCGCATCAAGGCGGCGGGCTGCGTGCTGCCCCTTTCCAACAATCTGGATCTGGGCAAAGATATGGGCACCCGCCACCGCGCCTGTCTTGGTATTGCGGAAAACTCCGACGCCATTGCCATCGTGGTCAGCGAGGAGACCGGCATCATCTCCATGGCCAAAAATGGTGTGCTGATCCGTCATTTTGACCGCCAGAGCCTGTATACCCGCCTCATCGACGAGATGATCCCCAAGGAGTCCACGGTGGAAAAGAACACCGCCGACAGCTGGGTGGAGCAGGCGAAAAAGCTGTGGAACTGGATCAGCCAGAAGGGGGAGGACGAGCAGCAATGAGCAACCAGCCGAACAAGACGAATGGCGCAAAGCCTGCCGTCCGCAAAAAGAAAAATCTTCTGGATGACCGCCGCGTCCGGCTGGCACTGTCTGTGCTGGGTGCCATCGTTGCATGGATGGTGGTCACCATCATCGTTCAGCCCGGCACCACCAACACCATCTATAATGTGCCGGTGGATTACACCTACGATTCCGCCGCCTATACTTCCCGGGGTCTGAGCATCGTCAGTGCCGAGGACAAGACCGTGAACCTGAAGCTTTCCGGCGATGGCTACACCATCGGCGGGCTCAGCGCGTCGGACTTTGTGGTCTACCCGGACTGGTCCAGCGTGCGCGACAGCGGCGAAAAGACCCTGCGGCTGCTAGTGCGCGGCGCAAACGGTCTGCTCAATGGCGTGACCGTGACCATGGAAGGCAGCGACAACACGGTGGATGTGGTGTTTGACGTGGTGGAGGAAAAGACCCTGCCCGTTACCGCTACCACCAACTATCTGCGCATTGCAGACGGCTATATCCTTTACAGCACCGAGGTCTCCAAGGAGACCGTCACCCTGTCCGGCCCCAGCAGCGAGCTGAGCAAGGTGGCTACCTGCACCGCCGAGGCATCTTACAGCAGCGAACTGACCGAGTCGGTCACGCTGAACACCCCTCTGCGCTTCTACACCAGCGGCGGCAAAGAGGTCAAGTTCCAGTACACCACGCTGGAAGAAAGCAATGTGGACGTGACGCTGCAAGTGTACAAGACGGCGACCCTGCCGGTGAAGGTGAACTTTATCAACGCGCCGCGCGGGTTCGATAACTCGGTGCTGAGCTATGCCCTCAGCTGCAAGCAGCTCAAGGTAGCGGGCCCGGCAGAAAAGATCGATGCACTGTCCACCTTGTCCATCGGCACCATCGACCTTTCCACATTCAGTCTGAACAAGGTGTACGAGATGCCCATCGAGCTGCCGACAGATATCTATCTGCTGGACAATATCTCCACCATCACGGTCAGCTTTGACTGCTCCGGGCTGGAGACCAAGACCATGAACCTGCCCTCCAGCTGTGTGCAGGTGGTCAATCTGCCCGCCACCTATCAGCTGACGGTGGAGACCGAGCGGCTGATGAACGTGATCCTCTGCGGCCCCAAGGGTGCTATGGAGACTTTGACCCCCGAGCAGGTGGTCATTGAGATCGACGCCGAGGACTTTGCCGTGGCTACCGGCCAACAGAACATTGCCTGCCGGCTGTATGTACCCTCCAACGGCAAGATCTTTGCACTGGGCAGCTATGTGCTGCAATGCCGCATTGAAAGCAACTAAATTTAAAGGAAAACACAACAAATGATTCTGGTTCGCAACATCCGTCTGCCCCTCTCTGCCGCAGAGCCGCAGGCATTTGAAAAGGCGCTGCACACCCTGCGGGTGCCCCGCAGCAAGGTAGAGCACACCGGCGTGGCAAAGCTTTCGGTGGATGCCCGCCACGGCCAGCCCAAGCTGGTATATACCGTGGCGGTCACCCTCAAGCAGCCCGGGGAGGAGGCCGCCCTTGCAGCCCGCTGCTCGGACGCCGCCCTGCATAGCCGGGCAGACTTTACCCTGCACGCAGGTACCCAGCCGCTTGTGCACCGCCCTGTGGTGTGCGGACTGGGCCCGGCGGGGCTGTTTGCGGCCCTGCTGCTGGCACGGCAGGGCTACCGCCCCATCGTGCTGGAGCGCGGCCCTGCGCTGGATGCCCGTGTGCAGGCGGTGGAGCACTTTTCCGCCACCGGTCAGCTGGACCCCAACGCCAACATCCAGTTCGGCGAGGGCGGCGCGGGCACCTTCTCGGATGGCAAGCTGACCACCCGCATCGGGGATGAACTGTGTGATTTTGTCACCGAGGTGTTTTTGCAGCACGGTGCCCCGGCAGAGATCGCATGGAAGCAAAAGCCCCATGTGGGCACCGACCTGCTGCGCGGCGTCATCACCTCCATCCGCAAAGAGATCGAGTCTCTGGGCGGTGAGGTGCACTTCAACACCGCGCTCACCGGACTGGAGCGAAAAAACGGACGACTTGTGGGCATCACTACTACAAACGGCAGCTTTGCCTGCGAGACGCTGGTGTTTGCGGTGGGGCACTCGGCACGGGACACCTTCAGCATGCTGATGGACAGCGGCCTTGTGCTGGAATGCAAGCCCTTCAGCGTGGGCTTCCGCGCCGAGCACCTGCAAAGCGAGATCGAAAAAAGCCTGTACCATGAAGCTGCCGGACATCCGGCACTGCCCCGGGGCGAATACCAGCTTTCCCAGCACGTCGGCGACCGGTGCGTGTACACCTTCTGTATGTGTCCCGGCGGTCAGGTAGTGGCTTCGGCCAGTGAGGAAGAGCGTGTTGTGACCAACGGCATGAGCTACCACGCCCGCAGCGGCAAAAACGCCAATGCGGCGGTGGTGGTCAGCGTGGGCGGGGCAGACTTTGCAAACGACCCCCGCCGCGCCATCGCCTTCCAGCGGGAGCTGGAAGCAAAAGCCTATGCCGCCGGTCGTGCCGCCGGAGCCTACGCCGCCCCGGCAGAGAATGTGCAAAGCTTTCTGGAAGGGCGCGGGCAGCTGCATATTGGCAGCGTACAGCCCACCTACGACCGCGGTGTGACTGCCGCAGATCTGGGCGCACTGCTGCCCGGGGAGCTGGCGGATACCCTGCGAGCGGGTCTGCGCGCCTATGAGCGCAAGATCGCGGGCTACACTGCGCCGGACGCCATCCTGACCGGCCTTGAGACCCGCACCAGCAGCCCGGTGCGGCTCAAGCGGGAAGAGGACTTTGTGTGCACCCAGCTGGCAGGGCTTTACCCCTGCGGCGAGGGTGCGGGATATGCGGGCGGCATTATGAGCGCCGCCGTGGATGGTCTGCGGGTGGCCCGCGCCATCATCAGCCGGTATGCACCGGCAGAAGGGTGAGAAAATTTTGATGTACGATCGTGAAAACGATAACCGAAATAATAACGAAGGCCGACAGGTACAGCAGGAGCTGGAAGACCAGCTGCGCGCCTTTGGCGACACCATGACCGATGCCTTTGCCCACGGCTTTGAGGGCAGGGGCATGGACATCGGTGACCGGGCGTGGGATGTGGGCAAAGCCGCTGTCCATGCAGCCAACTACGGTATCGGAGAGGCCGCAAAGGCCTTCCGGCAGGGGCGCAGAGGTTATCCCTACGGGGATGCAAAGCAGCCTTTCCGCGAAGGTGCTGCGGATGCCGACCCCGCCGGGATGCCCGGCTGGTTCCGGCAGATCTTTGCAAAGCCGGAGCCGACCCCGGTGGAAAGCATCCGTATCAGCGCAAAAAAACGCCATAGCGCAGGCTGCACTTTGCTGGCGGTGGGCATCACCTTTGCGGCCACCTTTGGCATCGCTGGAATCAGCTGCCTTGGCGTGGCTGCGGCGGCTACCCCCATCTGGGTGCAGGACATTGCCCAGTACGTTGTGGGCGGCGAGCTGCTTACCGAAGCGGCTATGACAGCCCTGGAATTCTGCGGCGGCATCTTTACCTTGCTGGCATGTGGTTTTGGTGTGATGATCTCCGCTGGTGCCTCCCGGCTGTCGGCCTCCAAAAAGTTGGGGGCGTTGGCAGATGCAGCCGAAAAGCTGAACGCGCAGAAGGGGCTGGCGGTGGAGATGCTGGCAGACCTGACCCACCAGACCAAGAAAAAGGCGCTGAAAAAGCTGCGCGGCTACATCCATAAGGGCTGGCTGAACGCATGGCTGGACGATGAGACTGAAACGCTCTACCTGACGGCAGAGGACTACCGCGCTGCCAAGGAGAAAGCCGCCGCAGCCGCCGCGCAGCCGCAGCCGGAAAAGGAAGAAACCGGCGATGCTCTGCTCAATCTCGATACCGCCCGCCGCTTTGCTGCCGTGCTGGAAAAAGAGCAGCAGCTCATGCAGGACGCGCAGGCGCGGGAAGAGCTGGCGGCCATGCACAAGACCACTACCGCCATCTGCGACTGGCTGGAGGCACACCCGGAAAGCCAGCCCAAGACCCGCCGTTTTGCGGAATATTATATTCCCACCACCCTCAAGCTGCTGCACACCTATAACGATGTGCAGGGGCAGCAGGGCGAAAACGCCGAGACCATCCGCCGGGATATCGCGGGTATCCTGCACACCTTGAATCAGGCGTATGAGAACCTGTACAACAATCTGCTTTCGGACGTAGCCATGGACATTTCTTCCGAGATCGCCGCTTTGCAGGGAATGCTGGCCAACGATGGCCTGACCGGGAGGGAATTTGAATGACCTACCGTGCTTGGGAACAAAAACCGCTGGACCGCGCCGCTGTGCGGGAACTGACCGCCGCCATTGCCGAACAAGCGGCGGCACAGCTGGAAGAGCAGGCCATGGACGAAGCGCCGTGGTCAGACGAAAAATATAAGGCCGTGCTGGCTGCGCAGCAGAAGGAAAACGCCCTGCTGGCGGGTATCCTTGCCGCCCGGGGCATCACCGACCCCGCCGAAGCGCTGACCTTGCTGGCAGGGGAGGAAGAACTTTCCGACCCCGCCCTGCTGACCGACATGGACGCCGCTTGTCAGCGCATCTGGCAGGCCATTGACAACGGCGAGACCATCGCGGTTTTCGGCGACTACGATGTGGACGGCGTGACCGCCACCGCCCTGCTGTACCAGCACCTCAAGGGCATGGGCGCGTCCGTCAAGTGTATGCTGCCCAGCCGCGAAGGGGACGGCTACGGCCTGTCCAAAAACGCCATTCAGTCCATGCATAACAAGGGCTGCACCCTCATCGTGACCGTAGATAACGGCATTTCTGCCGTGGAGGAAGCCGACTTTGCGGCTTCACTGGGTATGGACCTGATCATCACCGACCACCATCTGCCGCCGGAGACTTTGCCCAAGGCCGTGGCCGTGGTGGACCCCCGCCGAGAGGACGACCACAGCCCTTTCAAGGGTCTGTGCGGCGCGGGCGTAGCCTTCAAGCTCTGCGCTGCGCTGGACGGCTGCCCGCCGGAGGAAATGCTGGATTACTGCGGCGACCTTGCCGCAGTGGGCACCGTGGCAGACGTGATGCCGCTGGTGGGGGAGAACCGCACCCTTGTCAAGGCCGGGCTGCGGCAGCTGCAACAGACCGACCGCCCCGGCTTTGGGGCACTTTTAGAGGAAGTCGGCCTTGCGGGCAAGCCCATCACCGCCGAGAATATCAGCTACGCCATCGCACCCCGCATCAACGCGGCAGGCCGCATGGATAACGCCGTCACCGCCTTGCAGCTGGTGCTCTGTGAGGACCCGGACAGGGCCGAGGAACTGGCGCACAAGCTGAACGAGATCAACGCCCACCGGCAGGAGACTGAGCAGCAGATCTTCAAAGCTGCCGAGGAATTGCTGGAACAGCAGCCCGAGCGTCTGGATGACCGCATCATGCTGCTGTGGGGACGGGACTGGCATCCCGGCGTCATTGGCATCGTGGCTTCCCGGCTGGTGGAGCGCACCGGCCGCCCGGTCATCGTGGTCACCATTGACGAGCACGGCGAGGGCAAGGGCAGCGGACGCAGCGTGCAGGGCTTTAACCTGCACGCCTGCATCGGCTCCTGTGCCGACCTTCTGGTGCGCTACGGCGGCCACGCCATGGCGGCGGGACTTTCCGTCCGGGAAGAAAATCTGCCCGAGCTGCGCCGCCGCCTGAACGACTGGGCTGCCCGGGAATGCCCGGTGCTGCACACCCCGCCCCTTACCTGTGATGTGACCATCCATCTGGACCGCATCACGGTGGAGAGCGTGCGGCATCTGGAGCAGTTGGCACCCTACGGAGCCGAGAACCCCACCCCGGTGTTCCTGCTGCAAAGTGCCGTGGTGGACGGCGTATACCCGGTATCGGAAGGGCGGCACAGCCGCCTGCGGCTGCGGCAGGGCAATAGCTGCCTGTACGCCGTCTGGTTCGGGATGCCCGCCGAGCAGCTGCCCTACGCGCTGGGCGATGTGGTGGACGTGGCACTGAACCTTTCGGTCTACGAGTCCGCCCGAGGGGCGCAGCTCTCCGGCCGTATCATCGACCTGCACCCGGCAGGGCTGGGCGCAGAGCTGGCGCGGCAGGCTGCACTGGTGCAGGCACTGCGCCGGGGCACCCCCCTGACCGAAGAACAGAAAAAACAGATCGTCCCCGCCCGCACGGATATCATTGCCGTGTACCGGGAATTGCAGTCCCGCCGCTGGCACGCCGAGGACCTGCAGCCCCTGTGCGCAAAGCTGGGCGAGGAGCAGACCGGCAAAACGCTGGTGGCAGTTGCCGCTTTAGAGCAGGTGGGGCTGATCACCGCAGCGGAAAAAGGCGGGGCAAAATTCTGGGAGCTGGTGCCGACAGCAGGCAAAAAGAACCTTGCCGATGCCCCCATCCTGAAATGTCTGGAGGAACTATAAATGCCTGAGGGAAAGAAAAATACTGTCCCGGTCCCGGCTCCGGTACGGGACGAGGACGGCTACTCTGCCAAGACCCATCTGCACCAGCCGGTGCAGGAGACCGCCACCGTAGCCGCTACGGCGCTGCTGGCAGACGCACCGGAGGGGGCGCTGCCCTCTGAGGTGCGCCCGGAGATCGTAACGTGGGAAAAGCTGTGCGAGGCCATTCAGGCCAGCGGCAAAGCCTACAATATGGAGATGATCCAAAAGGCCTACGAGCTGGCAAATAACGCCCACAACGGCGTGTGCCGCCGCAGCGGCGAGCCCTATATCTGCCACCCGTTGGCAGTCGCCCGGCTGGTGCTGGATCTGGGCATGGACTCCGAGAGCATCGCCGCCGCCCTGCTGCATGACGTAGTGGAGGATACCCCCACCACGCTGGACGACCTGAAAGCCGCCTTTGGCGAGGAAGTGGCCCTGCTGGTGGACGGCGTGACCAAGCTGACCAAGATCCAGTTCTCCAATATTGAGGAACTGCAGGCCGAGAACCTGCGCAAGATGCTGCTGGCCATGAGCCGGGACGTGCGTGTGATGATCATCAAGCTGTGCGACCGGCTGCATAATATGCGCACCGGCGACGCCTGGCCGGAGCAGAAGCGCCGCGATAAGGCCCGCGAGACCATGGAGGTGTACGCCCCCATCGCCAACCGCCTTGGCATCCTGAACGTCAAGGAAGAGCTGGAGGATCGCAGCCTGCATTATCTGGACCCCGTGGGCTATGCCGAGATCAGCCGGATGCTCAGCGAGCGCGCCGGTGAGGAGTTTTTGATCAAGGTGTCTGGCGTCATCGAGCGCCGTCTGGTGGAAAGCGGCATCGAGGGTGCCACCATCAAGCGCCGGGTCAAGAGCATCTACGGCATCTACCGCAAGACCATCATGCAGAATAAGTCCTTCGACGAGATCTACGATATCTACGCGGTCCGGGTCATTCTGGATTCTCTGGCCGAGTGTTACAGCACCCTTGGCCTCATCCATGATATGTACCACCCGCTGCCCAACCGCTTTAAGGACTATATCTCCACCCCCAAGCCCAACGGCTACCAGAGCCTGCACACCACCGTCATCGGGCACGAGGGCATCCCCTTTGAGGTGCAGATCCGCACCCGCAAGATGGACGAGCAGGCCGAGTACGGCGTTGCCGCCCACTGGAAGTACAAGGAAGGCCGCGAAGGCCACGATAAGCTGGACGACCGTCTGGCATGGGTCAGCCAGCTGCTGGAGAACCAGCGCCTGAGCGAGGATTCCGGCAACCTGCTCCACGATCTGAAGAGCGACCTGCTGCCGGAAGAAGTGTTTGCCTTTACCCCCAAGGGTGATGTCATCAACCTGCCCACCGGCGCCACCTGCATCGACTTTGCCTACGCCATCCATTCGGCAGTGGGCAACCGCATGGTGGGCTGTAAGGTGAACAACCGTATGGTGCCCATCGACCATGTGGTGTCTACCGGCGAGATCATTGAGGTGCTGCTGGGCCCGGCAGATAAGGGCCCCAGCCGCGACTGGCTCAAGATCGTGCGCACCAGCGAGGCCAAGAGCAAGATCCGCAACTGGTTCAAGAAGATGCGCCGGGAGGAGAATATCCAGCAGGGACGGGACGCCTTGTCCAAGGAACTGCGCCGGGAGATGATCATCATCCCGGACGACCAGCTGGATGCCTTTATTGACGGCTGCTCCCGCCGGATGCGCCAGAACAACGCGGAGGAGCTGTACGCCGCCATCGGCTACGGCGGCATGACCATTGCCAACTGCCTGCCCAAGCTCAAGGAAGAGTGGCAGAAGCTCAAGGCTGCCGAAGCCGAGGAGAATAAGTCGGTGGAGGATCTGCCAAAGGTAGACCTGAGCCGCGTGCACGCCACCGACGGCGTGGTGGTGGTGGGCTTCGATAACACCCCCATCAAGTTTGCCAAGTGCTGCAGCCCGCTGCCCGGCGACCCCATCGTGGGCTTTATCACCCGTGGCTTTGGTGTTTCCATCCACAAGCAGACCTGTGCCAACGCCGTTGCCAGCATGAAGGACCCCTCCAACGCTCCCCGCTGGGTCAAGGCCTACTGGGCAGACAGCGTCAAGGACAGCTACAAGGCCGGGCTGGAGATCATTGCCCTGAACCGCAACGAGCTGCTGCAGGACGTGCTCAGCGCACTGGCCGATATCCGGGTGCCCATCTATGCCATGAACGCCCGTCAGGTAGAAAACAACTGCGCCGTGGTCAGCCTGACCATCGGCATCAACAATACCGAGCACCTCAACCGTGTGGTGGCGCGCCTTTCCAAGGTGCGGGACGTGCTCAAGGTGACAAGGAGTTAACGCAGTGCGAGCAGTCATTCAGGCCGTATCCTCCGCCAGCGTGCGGGTGGAGGGCGGCGAACCCCGCGCCATTGGGCCGGGAATCATGATCCTGCTGGGGGTCAGGGACACCGACACACTGGACATCGTGCCCAAGCTTGCCGATAAATGCGCGGGTCTGCGCATTTTCCCGGATGCGGAGGGCAAGCTGAACCTGAGCGCCCGGGATCTGGGCTATTCCGCGCTGGTGGTCAGCCAGTTCACCCTTTACGGTGACACCAAAAAGGGCTACCGTCCCAGCTTTATCAAGGCTGCAAAGCCGCCCCTCTCGGTGGATGCCTATGAGCTGTTCCTTGCCGAGATGGCGAAGCACGGCCTCAAGGACGTGCAGCACGGCGAGTTCGGCGCCCATATGCAGGTGTCGCTGGTGAACGAGGGCCCCTGCACCATCGTCATTGATACCGACGAGTGGAAAAAGAAGGAGTAACGATGCAAGGTTTTCACATTCCTGCGGCACCGCCGCTGTATACCAACACCTTTCTGCTCATTTCCGACGCAGGCCATGCCGTGGTCATCGACCCGGCGGCAGAGGTGCACAGCTACGACGAAATCTTAAAGCAGCACAACGCCACCCTTACCACTATCCTGTGCACCCACGGCCACTACGACCATGTGGGCAGCGCTGCTGCGCTGAAGGCAGAGTGGAACGCCATCCTCTACTGTGAAAAGGCAGACCTTGCCGGCGACCGGATGTACCCGCTTTCCGCTGCGGACTACGGCTACACGGAAGGCGAGCAGATCGCGGTGGACGAGCTGCGCTTTACCGCGTGGCACACCCCCGGCCACACCCCCGGCAGCGTGGTGCTGCTGTGCGGTGAGCATCTGTTCTGTGGCGATACGCTGTTTGCAGGCAGCATTGGCCGCACCGACCTTGAGGGCGGCAGCAGCGCGCAGATGGCAGACAGCCTGCGCAAGCTGGCGCAGCTGCCCATCCCCCGCGAAACACAGGTGCTGCCCGGCCACGGCGAATTTTCCACCTTTGGCGCGGAGCTGGACAACAACTACTATATCCGCAGCGCCCTGCGCGGCGGCAACGACATTTTTTAAAGAGAGAATGACATGAAGATCTATATCACTGGGCTGCCCTCCGGGTACGAGGTGGAGCACCTTGCCCGCCTGTTTTACCCCATGGCACCCTTGACCCTGACCCCGCCGGAGCCTGCTGAGGACTGTCTGTGGGCCTGTCTCTTATACACATCTGACGCTGCGGACGACTAGTCGA
>ERZ1027245.585-NODE-585-length-13237-cov-4.508952_pt1 | contig 13237 bp, 10 predicted proteins | sample MGYA00519475_ERZ1027245 | MGnify/ENA primary metagenome ERZ1027245 (study PRJEB26926, sample SAMN06164723) | human gut metagenome | biome: ENVO:00009003; feature: ENVO:2100002; material: ENVO:00002003 | host: Homo sapiens | place: USA | collected 2012 ... | reverse complement strand
GGTGGGAGGTACGTCTGATGCGCCATACGCAGAAGAACAGCAACGCCAGCAGTCCCAACAGGAACACCGACACCACCACCAAAGTCAGCCTGTCCAGCGGAGCAAACACATCCCTGTAGGGACAGACCACTGCCACCGACCATTCCGTGCCCTCCACAGGTTTGTAGAAGACATAAGAGAGCGTATCATCGTTCTGCAACTCGTGCATGCCTTCCTCGCCCCGTATCATCGCATCGCCCAAGATCGTCACACTGCGGTCCGTCATGTCGGATGTAGCGGTATAGATGGTCTCGTGCAGGATGCGTTCCGGCTTGGGATGCACCAAGTAGTTGCCTAAACGGCTTATCATCAGCGTGTAGGAACCGGGATAAGGTTTGATGCCATTCACCAGCCCGCTCAGATGGTCGAGCGAGATGTCCGCCGTCAGGATGCCGAACATCTTGCCTTCGCCGTTGCGCAATACGTGCGAGTAGGTGGACATCACACGGTCTCCCCCACCCTCGTCAAAATAGGGTTCGCTCCAATAGTTGCGGTCGAGGCGTTTGGGGGTGGCATACCACTCCTTCGCGTGATAGTTGTAGGCCGCATAGCCCAGGTTTCGGTCCTTCACCTCGCCTTCTTCCGTCAGGTAGGAGTAAGGGGCGAACAGCTCACCCTTCTCCGCATAGAATCCCGGCTCGAATGCCACACAACTGCCGATAACGTGCGGGTTGGTCCGCATCATCATACGGGTCACGGCATAAAGCGAGTCGGGATTGCCGAGGCGGTCGCGCACGAGCCATTCCATGTTTTTTGCCGCCGCCTCCACCTGGTGCAGGATGTCTTCTATCTGGTAAACGGTGCCGGAAAGTTCGCTCCCCGCATGGCTCTCTGCCTCCTGGCGCACGATGCGTTTGGAGGAGAAGAAGAGCACGGAGAACACCACCCCGAACACCATAGAGGCTATCATGACCACCTGCAAGCTCAGGCGGGCGGAAAAGGACTTCCGAATTGTCTTCATCAGATTCATCAGTTGTTCGGGCTGCTGAATACAACGTAGTATTTAGGTTGGTTTTTCTCCTTCTTAAAGACTATATTCAGACTTGCAAAACCGTCCTTGACTCTTTCCGTTTCATAAACCACATGCACGTACTCTGAATTAAAGGCTTTTATCGTAAAAAACCAACTTTTTGCCTCAGAATCGCTAACAGAAATTATCTCCCTACATACAAAAGCATAGACTTCTGTCTGATTCTTGAAATCGGTGCATGTCAAAGTCGTGTGTCCCGAACCCGAAGCAGGAAAGCCGGGATCCAACTTCTTAACGAAATCGGTAATGTTCTTAGCCGTCTTCTCTTCCGCACTCTTCGAAGAGCCACCGAAAATATTCTCGTTGTCGGCATTGAACGTGGCTATGCACACCAACTCACCGGTGAGGGTGTTTCTCACCTCGAAAAGGTAGTCGCCCTGCCACACTTCGCCTTTGAGCGAATTGCAGGCTTTCTCGCAAGCTTCGTAAACCTGCTTGTCACACTCTTCCACCGTACCCCGTTTCGTAAAGTTCTTCCCGGTGACACCGAGAGCCGACTTGAAGGCGTTCTCTATTTTCCCCATCTCTTCGATGAAGTTGGGGTGTGAGGCCGACATTTCGGGGAAGCCATAGGTGTAAGTCACTTCGTTGTCTGCATCTTCATCATCGCTACAAGCAGTGAAGATAAAGGAAAAGATGGCCATAGCCGCCATCATCGTCAGCAGTGCCGACATGGTTCTGATTGTTTGTTTCATTGTTATTTATTGTTCTACTTGTTTATATACCTCTTTCAATCCTACGTCTGCCACGCCTTCGCCACCGGCATCGAAGAAATCGAGCAAATAGGCGGTCAGAGTGCCATCGGGGCTGAGTTCGAAGGCATCATAGTCGCCTGTGGCCTCGCCATTTATGACGTGGTACGCTTGGAAGATGCCTTCCCACCCTACGTAATCAAGGGCTCCCCAATAGTCGTAGTCGATGCGCAATTCCTTGCCACCGATACGGCTGTAATAGATGGCTGTGCCCGATCGGTTGTAGTCGCGCCAGCCCTCATCCTCCGCGCCAAGGGGGGGGCTCCACCCACTGCTTATCCTTTATCTCGTAGCGGTGGAGAAGCTTCTATTGGCCCAAGAGACGATGTGAACGGTGTTCTCGTCCTCGAAACAGAGACGGATCTCCACACGCGCTTGGCTACAAATGTCCCACTGGCTCAATATGTCCGCTGGTTCGCCCTACTTGGCAATTTCACCTACACAGCCGCTGTATCTCTTAGTCTCAAACTTGTCGCCTGTAAGGGTGTAGAGAGCGCAACTGCCTCTCATGTCGTACTCGCGCGCGCAGTAGTCAGGCATGTCTTGTGTAACCTCTACCCATTGGCCGTCCTGCTCCTGAAATCTCTTCTGAAGCTGCCATCTGCCCAACAGCTGTGTGTAAGCGGTTTTGATCGGTTGGTTGACGCGGGTATATACCCACTTGAACTCGCCTTTCAGCACTTCGCCCGTTGCGTGGTCGGTAGCGGTGGTGTCCAAGACAATGAATTCGTTCTCGGTCAGGCCTCCCAATCGTATCCCTTCACCGTTCACCTTCAGTGTGTCAGCGGTTTCGTCGGCACTCCAGGTGCTCTCAAACATGTACGTCTTGCCGTCTTCGCGCCTCACATTGTGGTAGTAGATGCCACCGGGACAGAACACTAAGTCATTCACGTACATTTCGGGGATGGGATCCTCTATCCACTTGCCATCTTGCAGCATGTAGCTGTTCGTCTGCTTCCATATACCAAAAGAGGTTCTTGGTGAGGGGGCGCAGGAAGAGGGTTTCATCGGTATTGTCATTCATCTCGTCGTCGCTGCATGCAGTGAAGGTGCAGGCAAAATTGCCATAGCCACCGTCATCAACAGCAGTGTTGACATTGTTCTGATTGTCTCTTTCATATTCATTCCTTGCCTTTTATTTTACCTTTATTTCTCTCTTATCAGCACATCCTTGTACTCCGTCGAAGTCTGTTCCTCCAACTCCGGGTTGAAGTCTTCGGAGTAATACATCACCATCGTGTTGTCATTGTTTTCCAATGATATGCGGTAATATCTCTCTTTCCGTTCTCCGGGAACATAGTAAGTGACGACACCGGTTGATTCATTGACAGACCACCACATATTATCGTTTTTCCATTCCTCATCAGGCCAGCGCGTATAGGTAGTGAAAACCCCGCTTTCGGTAAAGTCACTCCAACACTCCAATGGATAATCGCCGATTGTTTCAGTCCATACTCCATTGGCTTTCGCATAGCGTTTTGACAGCGACCATTTGCCAACCATTCGTTCCGCGAGGGTCTTCTCTTCTTGATTGATACGCTGAAAATGCATCTTGTACTTCATGTCTCCCAATGTTGAGACAAGCACCAAGTCATTTTCTGTGAGTTGATAAACTTCAAATCTATCTTCAAAGATTTTTAAGGTATGGTCAGCGTCATTTACATCGCCCCATTTATTGAGCAAGAGGTGTGTTTCATCATCAGTGGAGGAAACCATGAAAAATTCGCCATCGGGTCTCAGTGAATATTTTAAAATACGATCGTCATCTGTGCCGGTTGATTCCCATTTTCCTCCTTCCTTTCTGAATGATTCAACCAGTTCCCAGTTGCCAACAATGTGTTCGGCAATAGGAGTCTGCACAGTGCCCTTGCCCTCTTCCAAATCATGTCCATACGCCATTAGTGTCTCGTAGAAGTCGCACCATCCGGTAAGCTGTTCAAAACGGCATTTGCGATATTGCTCTCGTACATCAGCCTGGTAATCGGAGGTATTGGTGTAGGCAGTATAAAGAAAATCATGTTTGCCGTTGGTTTGTCGATGAGTCACCACAATGTCTGAAAGCACTTCATCGAGACGGTTTATATAGGACGCGAGACACATGTTCCCGCTCTCGACATAGGCGGCGTGGAGGAAATCCACAAGATCCAAACTGTAATAGGGTCGCATCGTCTGAAAGAAATCGTCATAATCATGACTCACCTTTGAATGCAAGGCTCTTAAATAACCTTCTCCATAAGTCTGGCCATATTTTGCCGGAGCGTCAGTTGTGAAATTGACACCCGACATGGTGTTGCCCATCTCCTCTATAGTTTGACGGAGGATTTCCCATAAAGGAGTGAGGTCACGGATTCTGCTCACCTCAACCGCAAGACCAACAACTTCCTGATTGTGAAACTCCTGCCACAGATTCATGGCGCGGTGTGCGGTTAGGGTAAGGGTTTCCTCCACAGAGCGCCCTTGTCTCAGGTCGTTGACAAGTGAAGTGTAATCATAGGCGAGGTCGGGTATGACGAAGGGGGAGCCGAGCAAGAGATCTGCCGCACCTTCCCATTCAGCGAGCATCTCGATATTTCCCTGATTGCATGAGTTCATAATCAAGGCATCGATGTGTTGTCCAGACTGGCGTATAGCGTCCCCCAACTGGGCGGACGTCATTCTATGGTAGCTGTCGTACAGAGTGGCTCTTGTTGAGGGTGGAGTTTCTTGCTCTTTCAAATCGTTATAAGGAGTAAAATTGCTTCCATGACCGCCGATAACAAGAATGTAATGGCGGTTGGGATATTTCTCTGCCGACCAGCGGATAAACTCTGTCAACTGCCGGGAATCGGTGATGGCAAAATCATCACCGGGACCGAATGTTCGGTCCTCTGTCATGATGCCGTCCTGAGCGGTATATCTGCGAACACCGTTGTGTTGGTCTCCTTCCCCTTTTCCGGAAGCTTTGAACAACACTGTTGCCGATACATCATCACCGGTAGCATCGGTTGCCTGACGGATACTCTCGGCGAAAATAAGGTCATGCTCCATGTCGCCGCCCGATATATACATCATCAGACAGAATCCGTTCACCTCCGGCTCTTCTGGTATAGGTGACGGTTCGTCTTTGTCGGAACAAGATGACAATCCCGACAGCGCAATAATCAACGCCAGTATATGATTGAGATATTTCTTCACTGTTTCTGGGTTTTAGAATTAAAAAATATATAATCCAATTCAATTTCTAATCAGAATGTCTTTATACTCGGTGGTTGTCTGTTCTTCCAACTCCGGGTTGAAGTTTTCCGAATAGTTCATAATCATTGTATTGTCGTTGTCTTCCAACGCTATCCGGAAAAATCTCGGTTCAAGTTGTGCCTCCGAGTCGAAGTAAAAGACGGTTCCTGTTTGTTCATGAAACCTCCACCTCATATTGTCATTTTTCCATTCTTCAGAGGGCCAGCGGGTATAAGTGCTGAATAATCCTGATTCCGTGTATTCGCTCCAGCACTCCAAGGGAAGATTCTCCGTCACTTCCTTCCATTCGCCATTGGCTTTCTCATAGCGTTTGGACAGCGACCACTTACCGACCATTCTTTCACCAAGAGTCTTTTCTGAATCATTGACACGGGAAAGCCGAACTTTTTGTTTACTCTCGTCAGCATCGCCGACAAGTTCCAATATGTTGTCAGAAAGTTGATAAATCTCAAGTTCTTCTCCATTCCAATCAATCTTATTCCCATCCTTTATACTCCATTGGCCTTTATTCAATGCTGCAAATTGTCCAAAACCGCCCACTAACGGCATCTCGCCATTCGACCTGAACACCATACTCTTTACGCGAAAATTCGTATATGACGCAGGGAGCCACTCATGAAATTTCTTAATTAACACGTCTTTCACCTCCCATCTTCCGATGATGTGTTCCGAAATGGGGGTGAGAATCTCACCTTTCTCCTCATAATTATAGACGAAATACTTTAGACTCTCATAGAAATCACGCCAACCTGTGAGCTTGTCGAAACGGCATTTGCGATAAAGTTGCCCTCCTAACTCCCCATCATACTCATTCAAAGCATTGAATACAAGATAAATGAAATCATGCTTTCCATTGGTCTGTCGATGTGTCACAATTATATCCGCAAGAATCTCGTCAAGTCGATTTATGTATGGAGCGAGACTCATGTTTCCACTTTGCACATAAGCGGCATGAAAGAATCCCACTATATCCAATGTGAAAAATGGGCGATTATATTCAAAAAAATCGTCTTCATTGCCGACATACTTGGAGTAGAGCGCTCTTCCATAACCTTGACCGTAGGGTTGTCCATACACAGCCGGGGCATCGGTAGTGAAGTTTACATCTTCCATGGAGTTCTTCATCGCATCGATAATCTGTCGCATAGCCTCCCAAAGAGGAGTCAGGTCACGGATTCGGGAAACTTGTGTCACCATTCCACATTCTTCTTGGTTGTGAAACTCCTGCCAAAGGTTGATGGCGCGGTGGGCGGTACGTGCAAGAGCCTCTTCTACAGAGCGTCCCTGCAGCAGGTCGCCTATAAGCGAAGCATAGTCATAGCCAAAGTCTGGCAACATGAAAGGAGTACTGAGCAGATAGTCGGCAGTACCTTCCCATTCCGCGAGCATTTCAATATTTCCTTGCTGGCATGAGTTGAATATAAGAGCGTCAAGAGTCTGGCCCGATTGGCGGATAGCGTCTCCCAATTGTGCGGATGTCATATATTTGCGGTTATCATAGAGGGTAGCCCGCGTTTTAGGGGCAGTCTCTTCTTCGTAAATCTCATCATATGGTACAAACGCTTTACCGTGTCCGCCAATTACAAGCAGATAATGGCGGTTGGGGTATTGCTCCGCCGACCAGCGGATGAAATCCGTCAGTTCCTTTGGGTCGGTGATGGAAAAATCCTCACCGGGATCGAATGTCAGGTCTTCGGTCAAAACGCCATTCTGCGCGGTGTAACGGTGCGTGCCGTTGTGTGCTTCACCTTCTCCTTCACCGGAGTTTTTATGCAGTACCGTAACGGCAACGTTTTCATCCGATACTGCTGCTGCTTGCCGGGCACTCTCCATTAAAGTAACATCATGTTCGGGGTCGCCGCCCGACATGTAGAACATGAGGCAGTGGCCGCTCGGTGTGGGGTCTGGCACGGGAACGGGTGTCGGTTCGTTGTCATCGCTGCAGGATGACAAGGCCGCCAATGAAAGGAGGCAGGCGACGAGATAATTCAGGTATTTGTTCATGTTGTTCATTCTTTTAATGTAAACAATGTATTATTTAAGATTCTATTTTATCGTCTTTCTTCATCCACATACCAAGCGCCTTTGCCGCTTCTTCTTCCGGCATCACTTCCGATGATGTTCACGATGTTGTCGGCCGGCAGGCCGTTAATCTGGTACTTGATGTCTTCTGCCATACTTGAATTCTTTTATGGGTTCTCTGATTTCGGTTGGAACTCGTTGATACTGAGGAAATTGCCCCAGCCTGTTTGCCGGTGAAACTTCAGCATCGGGTAGAGGACGGCATAGTCGGCATATTCATACTGTTGTCCGTTTGCGTCCTCTATCACGAAGTCGTTCTTGTTGTAGTATTCGGCGGGCATCCAAGTGATGCCTACGGTAAATTCGGGTATGATGCCTTCGTTATGGTGGCTTGCACGCACGGGCTGCATTTTCTGCAAAGCGTTGGACAACAGGTAGGCTTGGGTGGAAAGCGTCCCGTTCATGCAGTAGTTGGCGATGTGGTTGGCATAATAGTCGAGGTCGATGGAGTAACTGCCGGGATACTGGTCGAATTGGTAGATGGAATAGAGTTGGTAATAATCGAACAGCTCCAAGGACTCGGCGTCATTCTGGCAGCTGTTGCGTTCTTCGATGAGCGCGTCGGTGAAGAGGCGCATCTCGTCGAGCACGGGTTGCAACATGCGGGTGTCGGTCAGCGACAGGTCGTACGAGTTGTTGGTATCCAGACTTTTCCACAACTCCACCGTCAGCGGAACATATTCCTGCATGGCGGGCAGCACTTCGCTGTGTTGCTCCAGTTTGTCCATCAGCCGGCCGTAATGACCGCCGTAGCCGGGGGTGATGTGCGAGGCGCTGAGGATGTAGTCCGTGTAGTCGGCTATCTGGCAGATGTTCTCCATCATGTTCATCAGGCACACGTCCATATAGATGAGGTCGAAGTGCACCCCCGACCGCTTCAGCCCTTCTTCCAGCTCGAAGATGGAGAGATGGCTGTCCAAGCCGGCTTCCTTAACGTTGTCGTCGAACACCACGCCGCGTGTGCTGCTGCCGGGCCAGTTGCTGGGCTGGTCATAGACAGGCGTGAACTCCGAGCCGTGGTTCCACAGCACGAGGACATACCGCTTAGCGGGCATCCGCTCTGCCGCGTCGCTGATGAACGAGGCCAGGTGGTCGGGATTGTCCAGACGGTAGTCGGCATCGGCTATGCGCTCGTTTTCCATACCTGTGGGCGTGAGGCTGTAGAGCCGCGTGCCTTGGAACTGAGCATCATCGCCCGTTTGATAGGGGACTGAGAATTTCACCAGTCCGGTGAACTGCACCTTGTCCGAATAGCCGTAGCCTTCCACTTGCGAGAGGTTGTAGATGAGGGCATCATCCAAGTTTCCGCCGCCGCATCCGTAGAGCATGACGGTGTAGTCGGCGTCAGGTTCCGGCTCCGGTTCCGGTTCGGCGCTCTGTTCGGTGGTGGGGTCTTCATCGTCGCTGCAGGCGGTGAAGCCGAGCGGCAGGGTGGCGCACACTAACCACAGCAGGAGGTGTGCGAAGGTGAATGTAGTTGTTTTCTTCATTGTGAATGAGAATTTGAGTGATTAAAGAATATGTTTGTCAAAAACAATACTTTACCCCAGCCTGTATTGTGAAGGTGGTGTTGTATTGCGGTTGTTTGGTATGTTTCATATAATCCTTGGTCGTGGAGGTCAGCGCATAATAGCAACGGCCTTCCGCTTCCAGCTCGATATGGGGGTGGATACGGTAGCACACGCCCACGCCGCCCACCAGTCCGGCATCGAAACGGTTGTCGCGTTTGGAGATGAATTCATACCGGCGGTCGTAAGGTGCAAAGACAAACGACTCTTTTTCGGCTAAGAAATCATCTATCAGACTATCGTAGGTTCTTTCTGTACCTTTCACCCGGCTATCCGCCCAATAGCCCATGTAGCCGCCGGCATGGAGGAAGCCGCGTAACTTTTCACCGCCGAAAGAGAAGCGTGCCATTACGGGCAACGAGAGGTAGTGGTCGCGGCGGTCGCGGAAGCCTTGGTCATAGGCACGTTGCATTGAGTAGCCCTTTTGCAGATATACAAAGTCGGCACGTACCGCCAGCCAGTCCAGGATGCCGTATTCCACGGGAATACCAACGGTCACTCCACCGCGCCCGTCGAAGTTGAAGTCGTATGCATATTGGGTATCGATGCTGTACTGGTTGTAAGCATAACCGGCGCTCACTCCCACTTTCCACTGCGCTGCTGCCCGGTCGGGCAACAGGCATCCTGCCAGAAGCAGCAGGCTGGTTACTATCCATTTATTTTGTTTCATATCTTTTTTCTTGTTTATTTTTATGTCTTAATCTTGTTATTGTCTCATTTTTTGCCATGCAGGAAGTCGATGGCGTATTCCAGTTGGTTGTCTATGTGCTGGCCGGTAAATTGTTCCACATCCAGTGGTATCGTGATGTCAGGTGTTATCCCTTTGCCTTCCAGTATTTCGCCTTCGGATGTACGTGACATCGATGTACTGGTATAAACATAATAGCTTACACTTGCACAATCCGGGTCGCCAAACTGCCCGGAGAAGGAGAAGTGTGTTTCAGAAGTCAAGGGACCATGACCTCCGAACGTGCGTGTGCCTATCACCGTGGCATAGGGCAATTTCTTGACCGGCTCTGCTGTCATTTCCGACATGCTCACTGACCAACTGTCTGTCAGCACTACCACTTGGCGGTCACCGATACAGTCGGTTTCGGGCAGTGGTTCCTCCATTTCGAGCAGTTCGCCTAATTTCCGTTGCGTGATGACTTGCGCCCGGAAAGGAACCCATTCGCCGTAGTCCAGCCGTCCCACTCCCATCTTGGTTCTTGTGTCGAACACGTGTATGTCTTCTTTCAACAGCGGTCCCAATACGGTGAACATGTCCAACAAATAGCCTCCCCCGTTGCTGCGAACGTCAATGATGACTCCCTTGATGTTCGGGTTGAACAAGAGTTGGTTGGCGTATTCGCGATAGACCGCGGCGGCAGCCTGCGCCACCTCTTCGCCCGATTTATTATGGTTCCCCAACTGGGCAATGATGCTGAAGTTGCTGAATCTTAGGTAGAGGATGTCATTGTCAATAACGTAGGTGAACATGTGGTCCAAGTCGGGATTGGGGTTATTATCGACGAACTCCCGGTCGTGCGTGATGCGTCCCTCCTTCTTCAGTTTGTCACGATATACCTGGAAGCCTTCGCGGGGGATATACTCCTGGTAGTCTTCCCGTTTCTTCACCTCCATTGCGCCGGGTTGGACATAGAAGAGCTGCTCCGTTTCTTCCGGACCTGCCTTCACATTCCTCAACTGGACTAACATGTGATGGTCAATAAACGAACCGCATATCTCTTCATACAGTTTCTGCAAGTCGGCGGTAGGAACCGCTTCCTGCTTGTCCAGCTCCACGAAGCGCGGATGGTATTGGCTGTAGACGGCATCCCAATCGGTCGGGTCTGCCTCCCAAAACACGTAGTTCTGGTTGATTCCGTGCCAGATTGCATCAAACTGTTCGGTCAGGGACTTGTCGGCAGTAAGTACGCCGGGCTGTATCACGTCGTCTGCCTCGTCGCGGCAGGCAGTCAGCAACGCCAGTAGGGTAACGATGGCGAAAGCCGACATAAATTTGGTAGTATAAGTCATTCGTTTCATAAACATTATTGTTTGCTTTTTGAGATATCTGTACATTTTATAAGTTTTCAATGCTTTTTGTGAGTATTTCATTTCATATAGTCATCCTTTCTTTCGGTCTATTCCACACCGTTGATCAGGATACGGATCTCCATATCGAGCAGGAACTGGAACGTGTTTTTGTCCAAGGGATCACCATACTGAGGAAAGCTATGCAGGATATAGTTCGCGATGGCGGCATCAGCGTCAGCCGTTATGAAACCGGCTGTCAGTTCGTCTGGAATGAAGGGACTCGCCTGGAGGACGAACGTGTTGTCCTCGCCCACCGTGTTGATCTCGTCTATCCCAAAGTTATCGATGAAAACACCGTGGAAGTCGATGCTTGTCGGCCTGCGCGTCAGATGCGAAGCCATGTCCGCCGTCAGCCCGTATTCGGCAGCTTCGGCACTCAGGTCGATGACGTAATCGATGTCATCGCGGTTGGCATTCAGTTCTGCAATCGGCATGTCCCGGCGAATAATAACCGTGCGCGGACAGTAGGTGATGGGCAGGTCGATAATCTTCTGCGTGCCGCCGAAGTCGGTGATCGCCACTTGTGACGCAGTGCTCACCTTCTTCTCTTTGCCCTCTTCGAGCGAGGTCCACAACTCATGGCCTTCCTTGGGAATCAGCGACACGTATTGTTTCTCGTGCAGAGTGAGCCAATCGAGGGTCATCGCCTCGCCCTGAGACTCAGCCTTCGTGATGAAGCTGATATCGTAGACCCACTCCCCGCCCGAGGCATTACGATAAGTGTTTACGTCCGTGTAGAGTATGTAGGGATTAAGCTCCCCATGCGCGGTTCGTAGGGTCTGCACCAGCGAGTAGCGAAACTCTACCCCTTCGTCCGCCGTGGGGACAATCTGCACGGGCAAAACCGGCGAGCTGACTTTATGAGCCACGCCCGCTGCATCGGTATAGTTCATGACGAGGTAGAGGTCCGAAACGTTGCGGAAATTCCCTTCACCCTGGGTCTTGATGGTCACAATCCACTGGCCGTCGAGAATCTCGCCGCTACCGTTGCGGTCGGGTTCCACTCCGGTGATTTTATAACAGTCGGACGGGGTGACGTAAGAGGTCCGCGACTGGGCAGAGAAGGCACTTCGGGTAGGTGGTACGAGCAGGTAGGTGTCGCTGTTCTGCAAGTCGAGTTCAAGATTACCTTCCGTAACTGCCACGCCTGAAGGGTTCACCCGGAAACGCAGCTGAAATGAGGTTCCTTTCACCGCCGTGACTGACACGGCGTCCATGATGACGATACCCGTGGGCATCGGTTGCTTGAGCGCATCCACGTCGTCTTTCCACTCGTCTTTGTTGCAAGCGGCCAGCATGAGGGCGATGAAGACAAGAACCGATATAAATTTGGTGGTATAAATCATTCGTTTCATAAGCATTAATTCTATTCATTTACTTCGTTTTCATTCAAATTGTTTTCCGGTGTCTGCATATCGTCCGATTTGATGTTGTAGGAGTTTTGCTCCAAGAGTTTCCCTACTTCATCCAATTCTTCCTGTGTGATGTGAAGCACCTGTTTGTTACGTTCATTCAGCTGGCAGACAATACCGTGCGTATGTTTCAGCATTTGGATGACGTTGGAATGTATGGACAATACATAACGCACGTCGTACCGTTCGAGGAGTGCCTTTGCGGTCTTCTCGGCATCGGGGTAATCCATGGGCGGACATTCGTGCCAATAGGCTTGATAGGCCTTTTGGCGCAGTTCTTCCATCCTGAGGTACTCTTCGCGGCATACATCCAGGACACTATAGCAGTTGCCTATCCGTCCGATTACCTTTTCGTCGTCCAGACATTGCCACACTTCGAAACTGTTGGAGAAAATGCTGCTTGTGGTATGGTCCGTCATCAGCAACCGGCGTGAGCCGAATGCATTGACGAACATTTGCAGCGAGTCACTCCCCATCTGGCCGAGCCGGTCGGGCATAAGGGAAGCGGCCCGTGTGAAAAGCGTATCGTACTGTTGCAATTCATCCAAAAGCGTCTGCATATTTCGGGTGGATGCATCCAGGTTGTGCAAAGTAAGCATCACGGTTTTCCGTGCCATTTCGGTTTTGCTCCGGTTTTCCAAATAGGAACTCGTACCAAAAGTCAGCAGGATACCGATCAAGGTGCCTACGGTACACCCGGCCGTGTTCTTCCAAAAATCCTTATCAAAAAACTGTTTCATCGCCTGCCCGTCTGTTTATTTAATTACGATTTTGAATTTCAGATTGGCACAAGAAGGATTGTATGTCTTGCCATTGTATTCCCACGGCTGGCGGCAACGCAGTACGTAGTAGTAGGTGCCCGGGGCATAGTTGTATCGGGCATCTCCTGTCAGGCTCACGCTGCATTTGGTGTTGCCTTCGGCATCCATGATTTCGAGCTGTGTCTCGATGAAAGGCCCATCGTCCACCGATTTCCCGTTTTCGTCCAACAGACCAAGACTTTTTACTTTGAATCCACTCTTTTCCAATATGCCCATTTGT
>ERZ1027245.567-NODE-567-length-13519-cov-5.127451_pt1 | contig 13519 bp, 16 predicted proteins | sample MGYA00519475_ERZ1027245 | MGnify/ENA primary metagenome ERZ1027245 (study PRJEB26926, sample SAMN06164723) | human gut metagenome | biome: ENVO:00009003; feature: ENVO:2100002; material: ENVO:00002003 | host: Homo sapiens | place: USA | collected 2012 ... | reverse complement strand
CCACAACTCCCTTGTCGGCCATGGCGCGGATGTCCGCATCCGAAGCATGCAGCAGATGGTCGGCAGAGACGGCAGAAAGTTCAGCAGCCAGTCCGGCACCCCCTAATGGTACAATCTCGTCGGCATGGAGTTTCAAGACAAGTCCCATTTCCTTGGCTGCCAGCAAAAGGCGACGGGACTGCTCGATGGAGAAAACGCCCTGCTCACAGAAGACATCGCAGAACTCTGCCAAATTATTATGAACCACTACGGGCATCACTTCGCGGATAATGTAGTCCACGTACTCGTCCGTCTGTCCGTTGTATTCTGCAGGCACAGCATGTGCACCGAGAAAAGTGGAGACAACGTCTACACGCTTGTGCTCGTCATTATTAAGGCTACGCATCACCCGAAGCTGCAGGAGCTCGGTTTCCTTGTCCAGACCGTAGCCGCTCTTTCCCTCTACGGTAGTCACTCCCATAGCACTCATCTGCTTCAGAAAGCCCTCCGCCTTGCTGCGCAGCTGGATGAAATTACATGCACGGGTAACTTTCACCGTACTCACGATGCCTCCTCCACGTTCCATGATGGACATGTAACTCTCTCCCTTCAAACGCCAGGAGAACTCCTCGGCACGCTCGCCACCAAACACAAAATGTGTGTGTGAGTCCACAAAGCCGGGTAGCAGACACTTGCCGCGGGCATTGTAATGCCAGTAGTGCTGATAATAGCCGTCACGCTCCTCTCCACGGTTGGGACCGACGTAGGTGATGACACCGTCGGTCACTTCCACCGTAGCATTGTCGATGATGCTCAGTTGCTCCATCTCCTTGCCGCAACGGGCAGAAAAGCCGAGGGGGGTCACTACACGGGTATTGAATATAATAAGGTTTTCTGTCATAAAGCCTCTCTCCTAACCCCTCCCCCGTAGGGAGGGGAATTAAGTTAGTACTATTTAATTCGGTTACATTCGTGCTTCTAAGACTTGCTCCATGGAGAAGTTCTCCAATCCCAGATAGTAGGACGCTGTATCTATCAAGGCCTCCATCGGCACCAGACCGATAATCTCACTGCCCACAATACTGACGCCGTAGCGGCGGGCTTCCACACGCACCAGTTCGAAAGCACGGTAGAGGGCGGTGCGGGTATAGTCCGTCATGTTGATGGATACCTGCGTGATGCCGCGGTCCTTCAACTCCACTCCCATTGCCTTGCAATAACGCAGTCCTCCGCCGATGAAACGGATTTTCTTAGCGATGTCATGGGCTATCTCCAGACTGGGGGTATTGAGGTTGATGTTATAAGCCACCAAAGGCATGCGGGCACCGATAGCCACTGTGCCTGCGGTGGGATGACGTTCGGCCAGTCCGAAGTCGGGATGCCATTCCGGTTGCTTTATCTTCTCGGCCATACCTTCGAACTCCCCTTTACGGACAGCAGCCAAATTCTCCCGATGAGGGGCAGAAGCAGACTTTTCATATAAGAAGACGGGAAGACTGTAACGTTTTGCAACCTCCTTGCCCACTTCTTTGGAGAGGGCAACGGCTTCTTCCATCGTCACATTCCGGATGGGGATAAAAGGTACTACATCTACAGCACCCATACGAGGATGCTGTCCCTGATGGTGATTGAGGTCTATCAGCTCTACCGCCACGCCGATAGCTTCGAGCACAGCATCACGAAGCGGTTCCGGCTCGCCCACTACGGTCACCACAAGGCGGTTGTGGTCTTCATCGTTACTGTAATCCAACAGTTTCACACCTTGTTTGCCCCGAAAAGGAGCTACTATCTTATCTATCTTCTGCAAATCGCGCCCTTCGCTGAAATTGGGGACGCATTCCATAATCTTATTCATAATGCTCTTTAAAAAAAATATATATACTCTGATTTTTCAGACGCAGATGACGTGGATTCTTTTTATCGGAATACAGAGACGTCGGGATTCTTTTGAAAGAAAAAATCCGCGTTATCCGCGTCTAAAAAATGAAATCATCACTTTACTTACTCCTTCACCACTTTCTGCACCAACTTCTCATCAGCCACATACGGCATCGTGATATAATAGCCGTCTGCATGCGTACGGTTAAACTCCTCGCTCGTCTCCATGGCATGCGGATTGCGTGCCCACGAACGGCGGGCCACACCACCCATCACATCCCACAACATAGCGGAACGCAGGATTTCGTCTACCCGCTCACTGCCGTCGCACACCATGCCGAAACCGCCGTTGATGGCTTTTCCGACACCTACGCCACCTCCATTGTGCAAGGCCACCAAGCTCATGCCACGCGCACAGTTTCCAGCAAAACACTGCACCGCCATATCTGCCATGACATTACTGCCGTCCTTGATATTGGATGTTTCACGGAATGGAGAGTCTGTACCGCTGACATCGTGATGGTCGCGTCCCAACATAATGGGGCCGACCTCTCCCTTACGCACCATTTCATTGAAGCGCAAAGCTATATTCATACGTCCCACGGCATCCTGATAAAGAATACGAGCCTGCGTGCCTACCACCAAGTTGTTTTTCTCCGCATCACGAATCCAATTATAGTTATCCAAATCTTGCCCGCGACGTGTAGGGTCGATACATTCCATCGCCGCACGGTCGGTCTTCACCAAGTCTTCATGTTTTCCACTGAGGCACACCCAGCGGAACGGACCATAACCATAATCAAACAGTTCCGGTCCCATTATGTCTTCCACATAGCTGGGAAAGATGAAGCCGTTCTTATCATCTCCGTCCCGAGCAATTTCGCTCACGCCGGCATCGTAGACGGCTTTCATGAAGGAGTTCCCATAATCGAAGAAGTACGTGCCGTGTTCCACCAGCCTTTTTATAGCCTTGAAATGACGCTCCAAGGAAGCATCCACCAGACACCGGAACTTCGACGGATTCTCGTGCAGCATATGGGTACGCTGCTCAAACGTCAGTCCGGCGGGACAGTAACCGCCCTCATAGGTGGCATGGCAGGAAGTCTGGTCGGAAAGTAAATCTATGTACAACTGCTTCTGCACCGCATATTCCAGCAAATCGACGACATTGCCGTGATAGGCCACAGAAACCGGGTGACACTCGTCCATAGCTTGTCGAGCCAGCGAGAAGGCTTCTTCCAGAGAATCCGTAACGTGTCCCACCCAGCCCTGGGTATGGCGGGTTTCGATGCGGGAAGCATCCACCTCGGCAATGATTGCCGCCGCCCCTGCCATCTCGGCAGCTTTGGGCTGCGCACCGCTCATGCCTCCCAGACCGGAAGAAACAAACAAGCGTCCGCGTAAATCGCCGTCCTGCGGAATGCCCAGTTTCAGACGGCCTGCATTCAGCAACGTGTTGAACGTGCCGTGCACGATGCCCTGCGGACCGATGTACATCCAGCCGCCGGCAGTCATCTGGCCGTAGTTGGCAACGCCCATCTGCATAGCGGTGTGCCAGTCCTTCTGATTATCATAGAGCCCCACCATCAGCGCATTGGTAATGATGACACGGGGCGCCTCGGGCTTGGACTTGAAAAGCCCCAACGGATGTCCGCTTTCGATGACCAGTGTCTGTTCGCGCGTCAACACTTCGAGGTACTGCTTGATGAGCCGGTATTGCATCCAGTTCTGGCAGACCTGTCCCGTCTCACCATAGGTAACTAATTCATACGGATAAAGGGCGATGTCGAAACAAAGATTATTGTCAATCATCACCTGGAATGCCTTGCCTTCAATGCAGTTCCCCTTGTATTCGTCGATGGGTTTCGCTTTGAGGTCGCCCTGCGGGCGGTAGCGGTAGCCATAGATACGTCCACGTGTACGCAGTTCTTCCATGAACTCCGGAGCGAGGGTTTCGTGCAGCTCTTTGGGGATGTAGCGCAAAGCGTTCTTCAATGCCGTAGCCGTCTGCGCAGGGGTAAGGGTGTAGCCACGGTCGGGTGCCCGCCGGATGCCCTCGACAAAGGAAGGATAGGAAGGCAGTGTTTTACTTAAGGTTATCTCCATGTCCTATAAAGATTAAGGATTTACAAAGTGTCAGCCCACGAAGGCTATATTTGCCGCAATATAGAAATAAATCCCGATATTCGCAATGGAATGCCAGGATTATTTATCTTTTAGTCAGAAACCGACCAAAACACTTCGCCCGCCCCCCCGCTGTTTGTTACAACGCTTTTATCAGAGATTATCCCAGAACCTGCAAACATTTCAGATGTTTTTGCCTCCACACACTACATTTTATCAAAATAATCTCTATATTTGTGAAACTCTTCCAAAAAAAGACGAGATAAAATCATTAAAAGCCAAAAGAATATAACTATGAAAAACTTACTATCAAGTATCATCCTGACAATCGGCATGCTTAGCTGTGCTAGTTGCACAGACCTTATGAAGGACGACGGCTCCAGAGGATTTGCCAACGTGGCCACCATCGTGGGAGATGCAGAAAACGGTTTCTACTGCTACCAGAGACACTATGCCGGTCTGGTTGTTTCGCACAGCAAGGAACTTGCCGGCAAGGAACGGGGTTACTTCAACTTTTATTACACAGAAGACGACTGGACCACCTCTACCAATGGCATGAAATATATCGACAATGCGCAGGTCTATACAATAGAGGCATACGAAACAGTTCATCCCCTCACCCAGGAGGAAGCGGATGCCGGACACATCACCGGCAATGAAAATTGTACTATTCCCCAATCATTGTCTATAGATTATGCCTCTTACGGCTATGTGGATTTACAGGCCGGATTCTCCACCTTCAACCACATAAACGGCGAAATCCACAACGGAGAAGTGAATCTGGTATACGACGCAACCAAGCAGGAACCGGACACGCTCAGACTGCAACTTTGCTACAATCCGCGCATTCCCGACGGATGGACAAAAACAAGCCATCACTTCCGTACCGTATCATGCGATATCTCTTCTCTATCTTCTCTCCAACAATGGAGCGATTCGCTGACCCTCGTCATTGATGACGGAAGCAAAAAGAAGCATCTGAGAAGAATGAGCCGGAACGACTTCTTGAAACCCAGCCCCGAGACTAAATAACCAAAATCAAAGCATTTTTTTCTTTATTCAGTCTTCGTTGGTTTTGGCATACCTCAAGAGTAGCTCTCCTCTTTTAAGAGTCAGACTGTCCTGCGTCAGTTTTTCTATTGTCAGCGTATCCGTAAAAGAAATATTCTGGTGATTGCCGATGCTGGTACCTGAAAGTAACAACCGGTTTCCTACTTTTTTCCATGCCTCATATTTCAAGGTGGCCATGTTAATGGAAGAGGCGCTTCCGTCCCCATCAAGAACGAAACCTTGTTGCATACCGGACATTCCCGGAACCGGCTCCACCCAAGAGCCTTCAATGGAGGCATTGTTGCAAGCAGTCAAAGCAACCATGCCAAGAACAGCAGTTAAATCTCTCAATCTTTTCATGTCTCTTTTCTTTTTAAAACTATATTTCTAAACAAAGGAACTCTTGTATTTCCTCTATGTTTCTGCAAAAATAATGTTTTTACGGGAGCTTCCATATATTGAAGAGTCTTTTCACAAAACAAATTATGAATATTTATTTGGAAATTATTCAAGCTAGCATTACCTTTGCGCCGAAATTCAAAAAACGATATGAACCAGTCCTTAACTACAACATACAATACGCGCAATGCTGCATGGGGCAACAAGACCTTATGCGGCCATTTCATAGTGCACGTACATTGGTTCAGCGGATTCATTTAACTACCCTGCAATTTACATTTTACTATTTTGCACTTCCCTTACCGAGAAAAGGAGGGAGAAATGCCGTGTATGGGGTTTCCATTCGGAAAAACCGGACTAACCTATGTATTCACCAAAAAGAAGAAGAAAACTTATGTTTACAATTATATCTATCATGTTTATAGGAATCGGTATCGGATACCTGATGCGTAACGTACAAATGTTGCAAAAAGTGGAGAAAAGCGCCTCGCTCACCATCTTACTGCTGCTCTTTGTACTCGGTGTATCCATCGGCTCCAACCGTCTGATTGTTGACAATCTGGGAAGATTCGGGTGGCAGGCCGCCGTACTGGCCTCACTGAGCATTACAGGCAGCATGCTGGCCTCACTGATGGTGTTTCACCTATTTTTCAAGAAAGGAGAGAAGAGATGAAGGGAAGTTTGACGGTTGTTGCATTTTTCTGTGCCGGCTGCCTGATGGGAGTAGCCAATGATTTTCAGTTCGACCTGCACGACTTATCCATGTATGTGCTCTATGCATTGATGTTCCAGGTGGGCATCGGCATCGGGAGCAACAAGAAACTGAAGGAGCTGGTCAAGAGCCTGCGGCCCAAAATGCTTTTGGTGCCGATGGCCACCATTGTGGGAACGCTGTTGTTCTCCGCCTTCGCCAGTCTGCTGTTGAGCCAATGGAGTGTGTTCGACTGCATGGCGGTGGGTAGCGGATTTGCTTATTATTCGCTTTCCTCCATTCTGATTACGCAATTCAAGGAACCTTCCATAGGCCTGCAACTCGCCACGGAGCTGGGCACCATCGCCCTGCTTGCCAATATCTTCCGTGAAATGATGGCTTTGCTGGGTGCACCGCTCATCCGGAAATATTTCGGCAAACTGGCACCTATATCGGCGGCAGGGGTCAATTCGATGGATGTACTTCTACCCTCCATCACCCAATATTCCGGAAAGGACGTGATTCCTATCGCTATATTCCACGGAATATTAATTGATATGAGTGTACCGGTATTCGTATCCTTCTTCTGCAATCTGTAAACAGCAGGCCGAAAAGAGGGAGATAAGGCCTCATTGTATTCATACTGTAACAACGTGAACAACAGCGACTTCTCACTGCAAAGTGAGTGCATGCATTTTGCAGTGCCACTGCATACCGTTTGCAGCATCACTGCATACCTATTTGCAGTGATACTGCAACTGCTTTGCAGCGCGACTGCAACGGGTTTGCAGTGACGCTGCAAAAGGTGTGCAGTGACTTTGCAGCCGGTCACCAAGCTACCGCATACTCGTAGTGGTCGAACTTAGGCTTGGTGCCTATGCCTACCGCTTTGAATACCCGGGCTATCCGCTGCTGTTCTTCGGGAGAGATAGGGCGCTCGCCCTTGCGGCAATGATAGTAATAGCGTTCGCAAGAGAAGCATCCCATCACGCGATGGCGCACGGTGAAAAGCAGCTTGGTGGGTACTTCGTCGAAAAGATGCGTCATACCGCGGGCATAGTGCAGCTGCTCGCTGGAGCGGTAACGGGCACAAGTGGAGGACCCGGACAAGCTGCTGACATAAAAAGGATTCGCCGCACGAACGGACTGTGGCTGGGGGGCTTCACTCTCGGACAACAGTTGTGCCGCTATCGCCCGCAGGCAGGAAGAGGCTTTGGGGCACTTTCCGTTACCCGCAAAGCAGTATTCGTACCCATCGGGCACGTCTTGCAATAATATCATCTTATTAATGATTAATGGTTAGTGATTAATGGACGGAGTGCACGCAGATACTTGCCGATGACCTCTGCCGACTCGCTTGTTTCTTTCTCGAATTCGGCGTGCAGTGTCGGGTATCCGGCAAGCAGTTGCATCATTCGCTCACGCCCCACGAACTCGGACTTTCCGGTTTCGGGATTCAGTTCGTAATAGACGCGGGCATGCACCAGTCCCGAAGCATTGATGGCGTCTCCCACTTCACCGCCCAATCGTGTGGCATCATCGGGAGTCATGGTACTGGTGGCTGCTTGTCCCACAGGCTGTGCACAGAAGTAAACCTTGCCGCCGAGCCACATGGCAGGTGCATACCACTGCCCGAAGCGATAACGCTTATAGCGCATCTTACGGCAATTGACATAAAGCGAGGTATCTACCCGTACAGCATAACAACGGGACTTCAAATAACGGCAAAGACCGGGATTGTCGTCTACCGTAATACGATAATCGGCACCGCCCATGAGGTAAATCTGGTTCTTTGTACGCTTCTCAATCTTCAGTGTGGTAACCGTATCGCCACGGTTCTCCACCAACTCTTTCAGATTGGAATACATCACCTGTTGCGCCGCCGCCGGCAAAACCGCCAGCAACATCAGAATGCCTGACAACCAACTCTTCTTCATATCCCAACCTCCTCTTTTCTGAAACTTTGTTTTAGTGAGCGAAAGGTACATTTTTTATCGGAAGTAGACAAAAAATCGCGGAAAAAACAATTGGAAATGTATATCTTTGCCTTAAACTTAACATGTATGGAGCAAATAAATACGATAGATAAAATCAGCGCCGTCTACCGCAACACGGCAGAAGAGGCAAGACAAGAACTGAATAAAGTACAACAGAAGATTTACCGCATCGGCAGCCTGCGCCTGCTGCTGTTTGTGGCAGGAGTAGTAGGAATTATCTATTTCTGGAGCGAGAGCTGGGGTATACTGGCCTGCATTGCCCTCATCACCCTACTGCCGTTCCTATTTTTAATGAAATACCACAACCGGCTGTTCCATCGCAAGGACTATCTGGAAAAGAAGATGGAAATCAACGAGCAGGAACTCGCCGCTCTGGATTACGATACGTCTTCTTTCGATGACGGCGAAGCATACATAGACCCCACCCATCTCTACACCTATGATTTGGATGTTTTCGGTCCGCATTCCCTTTTCCAGTACATCAACCGTACCTGCACACAGCCCGGGAAACACCGCCTCGCCCACTGGCTGGGGAAACATCTCGAGAGAAAGGAAGAAATCATCCGCCGACAAGAAGCCGTCAGTGAACTGGCTCCGGAACTGAAATTCCGTCAGCGCTTCCGTATCCTCGGCCTGCTGTACAAAGGAAAAGCCGCCGATGAAACAGAACTGTGCCAATGGGCGGAAAGTCCAAGCATCTTCCGGAGCCAGAAATTACTGCGCCTCCTGCCGGTACTGGTGACGGGAGCCAACCTCATCTGCCTCGCACTCGTCATGGCAGGAATTCTGTCCGCAAGTATCTACGGCATCATCTGGACCTGCTTCGTCATCGCCGGCTTCGGCTTCACTGGCAAAGTCACCAAGATGCAGGCCATCTATGGCAAAAAACTGCAAATTCTCTCCACCTACGCCGCCCTGCTCCACCTCATGGAAAAGCAGCCTGCACAAGCCACCCTGCTCAAAGAGATAAGACAACAGATTGGCGGAGAAAAACGGAAAGCCTCCCACTCCATCAGCAGGCTGAACAAGCTCATGGATGAACTCGACCAACGCAACAATGTCTTTATGTACGTCATTCTGAACGGCCTCTTCTTCTGGGAACTGCGTCAAATCATGCGCATTGAAGCCTGGAAAGAGCAATATGCCGCTGAACTGCCCGGGTGGCTCGATGCCATCGGACAAATGGATGCGCTCAACTCACTGGCAACATTTGCCTATAATCATCCGGACTATATTTACCCAAAGATAGTTCAAGCGGAAAGAAAGGGAAAAGGAAACCTAAATAAAGAAGAAGAAAGCAATTCTGAAACGGAAGCACCCATCAATGCCCCTTCCTCCTTCCGTCTCCGTGCCGAAGCCCTAGGCCATCCGCTGATGAACCGTGACCGCTGTGTCCGCAATGACATCGACATGGTGAAACGACCGTTTTTCATCATCGTCACCGGCGCCAACATGGCAGGGAAAAGCACCTATCTGCGTACGGTGGGCATCAATTACCTCCTTGCCTGCATCGGCGCCCCCGTCTGTGCCCGCCAAATGGAAATATGCCCGGCCCGGCTCATCACTAGCCTGCGTACCTCGGATTCACTGAACGACAACGAGTCCTACTTCTTTGCCGAACTCAAACGTCTGAAACTCATCATAGACAAGCTGCAGGCTGGTGAGGAGCTTTTCATCATCCTCGACGAAATTCTGAAAGGTACCAACTCCATGGACAAGCAGAAAGGCTCCTTTTCCCTTATCAAGCAATTCATGACTTTGCAGGCCAATGGCATCATTGCCACCCACGACCTGCTGCTGGGAACACTCATCGACCTCTTCCCCGATGACATCCGCAACTATCGCTTCGAAGCAGACATTACAGACAATGAACTGACCTTCTCCTACCGCTTGCGCCCAGGCATCGCCCAGAATATGAACGCCTGCTTCCTGATGAAAAAAATGGGGATTGCCGTTGCCGACTAATCCCCACCACAGTTAAAGTCAAGTCTAACTCTTTGACTGATTATGCTGTTTTACATTTCTCCAGGAAAGTAGATACTGCAACCGCATCGCTACCCGTATAGTAGCGTACGGAAGTTACCGGAGTATACGTGTAAGGCACAAACTGATACAACTGTACAGCCGCAAATTTATTGTCCTGCGAAATCATGACATCCATGCGCACATTTCCACTGCCGCTACTTTTTATTTCAGTCTCGCCATTCAGCTGTTCATTCTCAATCATATCTGTAAGTTTGCCCAAATATTTCAAATCGAAGAAAACACTGCGTTCCTTGGTCACACTGCCCGTCGGCAAATAGACCACTTCCTTCGATTTCCAAAACAGACGGAACACGCCAAGCAAGACGAATGCCGTACCCAGCACCATCAAAGCCATGCTGAGAGTGGAAGATTTATCACTCATCTCAAAAATGGATGCAAAAATAAAAACACCGACCAGCAGCATAGCTACTGAAAAGATAAGTCCTGAAACACTGGTACGCTTTACAATATCGGGATGTGAAGACGCAAAAAGAGTTGCGTCAATAGTTTGAGTTGCCATAATTATAATATGTTTTAATGAATTTATTAGAAATAGAAAATACAGTATTTCCCTGCAAAAACACATAGTCTGACCATACACAAGGGAAAAAGGAAGATTCAATAAAACACTAAATGAGAATACGCCTTAGTGTGAAAATGTAATATTCGCACACCGGCTGGCAACGATAATAGGCAGTGACATCATAGAGTTTCTCACGATGCAGAGACAAAACAGCCGCTCGCTGGGCCAGTTTGTCAATCCAGTCCTTTAAAGAAAATATATATTCCGTGGTAGAAATGCGCTGTATACGGGAGTACGTCAGCGAATGTAATTGTCCACCCATGCCCGCCAGCTCTGCATCCGGCAGATAAGGCAATTGAGGCATCGCAATATAGGCATCAGTCTGCTCATGTACGGCAATAGTATTCTCACTCACAACATTCCCACCACTCGCCGCTTTATTGGCAAATGTATCGCTTACAGTCTGCCATAAAGCCAATGCAAGCACCATGAATCCTATGAATCTTAAGAATTTAGCCATATCTATGTGCAAATATAACAGTTTCTTTCAGGAATTTGTTTAATGCACACATCTTTTAATGTTTCTTGGATGATTTATAGGAAATAAAAAGCCGCTCCAAACAAATTGGAACGGCTTCTATATATAAAAAGAATAGTTGAATTATTCAGCTTTAGCTTCCTCAGCAGCAGGAGCTTCTGCAACTGGTGCAGCAGTTTCTGCAGCAGGAGTAGCTTCAGTAGCAGCAGCTTTCTTTGAACGGCGGGTACGAGGAGCCTTCTTGGCAACCTTTTCCTTAGCCATGTTTTCGTTGCAGTCAACGAGTTCAATGAAGCACATTTCAGCATTGTCACCCAAACGGTTACCAGTCTTGATAATACGAGTGTAACCACCCGGACGATCAGCAATCTTCACAGAGATTTCTTTAAACAATTCAGTTACAGCATACTTGTCTTGCAAATTGCTAAATACAACACGACGGGAATTAGTCGTATCGTCTTTAGCCTTTGTAATCAAAGGCTCAACAAACTTCTTCAAAGCTTTAGCCTTTGCAACGGTCGTAGTGATTCTTTTGTGCTTAATCAAAGAACACGCCATATTAGCCAACATAGCGTTTCTATGAGAGGCAGTACGACCCAAATGGTTGAATTTCTTATTATGTCTCATTTTTTATTCTTTATCTAATTTATATTTAGAAATATCAGTTCCAAACGACAGATTCAGACTTTCCAGCAAATCATCAAGCTCGGTAAGCGATTTCTTTCCGAAGTTTCTGAATTTCAGCAAATCCGTCTTGTTGAATTGTACCAAGTCACCAAGAGTCTCTACATCTGCAGCCTTCAGACAGTTGAGGGCACGTACAGAGAGATCCATATCAACGAGCTTGGTCTTCAGCAACTGACGCATGTGCAATACTTCTTCATCAAACTCTTCATTGCCGTCAACATCATTTGTTTCCAGCGTGATCTTCTCGTCAGAGAAAAGCATGAAGTGATAAATCAGAATCTTTGCAGCTTCTTTCAGGGCTTCTTTCGGATGAATGGAACCGTCGGTAGTAATCTCAAGTACCAGTTTCTCGTAGTCGGTCTTCTGCTCTACACGGAAGTTCTCTACCTGATACTTCACATTACGTATCGGAGTATAAATAGAATCGATAGGAATTACGTTCACATCGGTGCAATATTCGCGGTTTTCGTCAGCAGGAACATAACCACGACCTTTGTTGATCGTAATATCTATCTGCATAGTCGACTTTGAATCTAAATGACAAATAACTAATTCAGGATTTAACACTTCAAATCCAGTCAAATACTTACCTATGTCACCTGCTTTAAATTCACTTGAATTCTCGACTGTAATACTTACTTTCTCACTCTCGAATTCTTCAACTACTTGCTTGAATCTCACTTGTTTCAGATTCAAGATAATGTTAGTAACATCCTCTTTTGCCCCCGGAACACTGGAAAATTCATGCTCAACACCGTCTATCTTGATAGTAGTGATAGCAAAACCTTCCAATGAAGAAAGCAGGATGCGGCGCAGTGCATTACCCACGGTAATACCGAAACCGGGCTCCAACGGACGAAATTCGAATTTTCCGAATCTAGAGTCCGCTTCCAACATTAATACTTTATCAGGTTTTTGAAATGCTAATATCGCCATGAAATTAATTATTATTTAGAATACAATTCTACGATCAAATGCTCTTTAATGTTTTCAGGAATGTCTGCTCTTTCAGGTACATGCAGCAATTTGCCTACCTTAGAGTTATCATCCCATTCCAACCAAGGATATTTGCTATGGTTAAAGCCAGCCAGTGAATTAGCGATAACTTCCAATGATTTGGATCTTTCACGAACACCGATCACCTGACCCGGTTTCACTGCATAAGAAGGAATATTCACAACCTCACCGTCTACAGTAATGTGCTTGTGGCTCACCAACTGACGAGCAGCTGCACGAGTAGGAGCAATACCCAAACGGAATACGATATTGTCAAGGCGACCCTCCAACAATTGGAGAAGGATTTCACCAGTAATACCTTTAGCAGTCTCAGCCTTCTCAAACAAGTTGCGGAATTGTTTTTCCAAAACGCCATAAGTATATTTGGCTTTCTGTTTCTCACGAAGTTGAACACCGTATTCAGAAGTCTTTCTCTTTCTGGAATTACCGTGCTGTCCGGGAGGATAGTTCTTCTTTGACAATACTTTATCTGCTCCAAAGATACCTTCACCGAATTTACGGGCTATTCTTGATTTTGGTCCAGTATATCTAGCCATTTCTTTTAAATATTTAATTGTTATTCATGAACTTAATTTGTTGCAGCCGCGATTGTAGAGAAGAAATTACAATCC
>ERZ1027245.550-NODE-550-length-13764-cov-5.309505_pt1 | contig 13764 bp, 12 predicted proteins | sample MGYA00519475_ERZ1027245 | MGnify/ENA primary metagenome ERZ1027245 (study PRJEB26926, sample SAMN06164723) | human gut metagenome | biome: ENVO:00009003; feature: ENVO:2100002; material: ENVO:00002003 | host: Homo sapiens | place: USA | collected 2012 ... | reverse complement strand
TATAAGAGACAGTATTATAATATTCCCACCAATTTATCAACATTTATAATCCCCCACGAGCCTTTGTGACTATCCCCTGCCCTGTCACATGTATTATACAGGGCTAGCTTAACCGCCTCCGGTCTCATATTTGGATTTTTTTCCAATAGAAGTGCTATGGCACCTGACACAATCGGTGTAGCCATTGAAGTACCTGTCTTTCTTACATATGTGCCATCCCTCGTTCCAAGGCTTATGATATCATGCCCGGGAGCCAGAATCTCAGGCTTTACAATACAACAGTCGGTAGGATCTTTGCCACTTCTTATATCATCGAAGCTTCCGACTGTAATTATCTTTCTTGAAATTCCCGGCACAGTTACAGAAAACGGTGTCGGGCCGTAGTTGCCCGCTGCTGCAACAACTACCACTCCCATATCCCACAATTCATCTATCAGCTTCAATATCTTAATACGCTCTGCTGTATCAGAACATGGCAGATATCCTACAGAGAAGTTGAGTATTTTTATATTAAGTCTGACGCAGTTTTCTTTTATATACTTAAGTGCACGAATTGAATCCGATGTCTGCCCCATGCCAAGATAATCCAGCACCTTAAACACATATAGTCCTGCCCCCGGAGCCATGCCTATATCTGCAGCCGATAATATACCGCACACATGTGTACCATGCCCATTATCGTCATAACATGTCTCCTTTCCACCCACAAAATCCATAAAGTGCTTTATACACCCATCAAGCTGTTTGTGTTTAAACACACCCGTATCAAGCACTGCTATATTGACATTTTTACCACTATATCCATTTTTATATACCAGATTTGCATTTATACTATATTTCGCATTTTTCATTATTATTTTATTTTTTAATTTAGTATATGATTCGTTTTCACAATATGACACAGCTTCGCTCATAGTATGATTAAAGGGTCAAAATACCTTTTGACCCTCATATCATAGTATTAATCACTACGTGAACACATACACAAACGCACCTGTTTTGTCCTAACTCAAACCTCATTAATATAATTTCATATATTAAAAGGACTGCACCTGCGTGCAGCCCTTTACATGGATATTATTGTTATACTTTAACGTATATTAATTAATCCTCTTTTACATCCTTCATAGAGAAGCTGATTCTTCCCATCTTGTCCTTGCCAAGGCAAACAACCTTTACCTTGTCTCCAAGTGTGAGTACATCCTCTACTCTGTTGATTCTCTCTTTTGCAATCTTAGAAATGTGAACCATTCCCTCTTTGCCAGGAGCAAATTCGATGAAAGCACCGAACTCCTTGATGCTTACAACTGTTCCCTCAAGGATCTGTCCCTGCTCAAAATCAGTTGTGATAATCTTAATCATGTCGATTGCCTTTGCAATCATCTCTTTATCTGTTCCGCAAACTGAAACAGCGCCATCATCTGTGATATCGATCTTGACACCGGTTCTATCGATAATCTCATTGATTGTCTTACCCTTCTGTCCGACAACATCACCAATCTTTGATGGATCGATTGTAATCTGCTCAATCTTTGGAGCCCACTCATTTACTTCTTTTCTAGGCTCAGCGATTGCCTTGCTCATGACCTCATCCATGATGTAGAGACGTGCCTCACGTGTTCTCGCGATTGCCTCCTCAACGATAGGTCTTGTAAGTCCGTGAATCTTGATATCCATCTGGATAGCTGTGATACCCTTATGTGTACCTGTTACCTTGAAATCCATATCTCCGAAGAAATCCTCAAGACCTTGGATATCTGTAAGTACAAGGAAATCATCATCTGTATCGCCTGTTACAAGTCCGCATGAGATTCCGGCAACCATAGCCTTAATCGGAACACCTGCAGCCATAAGTGACATACATGATGCACATGTTGAAGCCATTGATGTAGAGCCGTTTGACTCAAATGTCTCAGATACGGCACGGATAGTATATGGGAACTCCTCAATGCTTGGAAGTACAGGAACAAGTGCCTTCTCAGCAAGTGCTCCGTGTCCAATCTCACGACGTCCCGGTCCACGTGATACCTTTGTCTCTCCTACAGAGTATGCAGGGAAGTTATAGTGATGCATATATCTCTTTGTTGTAATATTTGCATCAAGTCCGTCGATTTTCTGAATCTCTGATAAAGGAGCAAGTGTTACAACATCACAAATCTGTGTCTGTCCACGGGTAAACATTGCAGAGCCGTGAACTCTAGGAATCAAATCAACCTCTGCTGCGAGTGGTCTGATCTGGTTGATTGCACGGCCGTCCGGACGCTTATGATCCTTTAAAATCATCTTTCTGACAGTCTTCTTCTGATACTGGTAAATAGCCTCACCAAGTACTGCAAGGTACTCCTCATTGTCAGCGAAGGCTTCCTCTAACTGCTCTGTGATAGCTCTTATATTTTCCTCACGCTTCTGCTTCTCATCTGTGAATACTGCCTCCTCCATCTGCTCAGGAGTAACAATTTTCTTGATATCCTCGAACATCTGCTCAGGAATAGCACAACTCTCATACTCATGCTTTGGCTTGCCAATCTCATCACGGATCTGATCCATGAATGCGATAACTGTCTGGTTGATATCGTGGCACTTGTAGATTGCCTCAATCATCTGATCCTCAGGAATCTCATTGGCTCCTGCTTCAATCATGATGACCTTTTCCTTTGTAGAAGCAACTGTGAGCTGTAAATCGCCCTCATCCCACTGCTTCTGTGAAGGGTTTACGATAAACTCTCCATCAACAAGTCCCATTTGTGTCATGGCACATGGTCCGTCAAACGGAATATCTGATATATGAACAGCAAGAGCTGTACCGATCATTGCAACTATCTCAGGACGGCACTCAGGATCCACTGACATGACAAGGTTGTTTAATGTAACATCATTTCTGTAATCCTTTGGGAAAAGAGGTCTCATAGGACGGTCAATTACACGATCTGTAAGGATGGCGTTCTCAGATGCCTTTCCCTCACGCTTGTTAAAACCACCTGGAATTTTTCCTACAGAGTACATCTTCTCCTCGAACTCAACGCTGAGTGGGAAGAAATCCACACCGTCACGTGGCTTGTCAGATGCTGTAGCTGTTGAAAGGACTGTTGTATCACCATACTTGATAAAAACAGCTCCGTTTGCCTGAGCTGCTACTCTTCCGATATCTACAGTAAGAGTCCTGCCGGCAAGTTCCATTGAATAACTTTTGTACATATTAATTCTCCTTAAAATTCTTTTGCAGAAGTGTATTCCTCTTCCGAAACTACTAAACAATACATGTACGTTCATGCACTCTTTAGTGGTCTCGGCTTACTTCTGCTTTTCAAAAAACAATAATAAAAACAATAATAGAGCGGAATAATAATTACTCCGCTCTAAAGAAAATACTATTTTCTGAGTCCTAAACGCTCGATAAGTGAACGATATCTCTCGATATCAATCTCCTTAAGGTATGCAAGTAATCCACGTCTCTGACCGATCATCTTTAACATTCCTCTTCTTGAGTGATGATCCTTTGGGTTCTGTTTGAAATGCTCAGTTAACTCTGCGATTCTTGCTGAAAGAATTGCAATCTGAACCTCTGGTGAACCTGTGTCATTTGGTGTTCTACCGTACTCTGCGATAATAGCCTGTTTCTTTTCCTTTGCGATCATTGTTGATCCTCCTTATATTATAATGCGCCCTGATAACTGTATGATGCTCAGCAATAGGTCGGAGTGTCCAACTACCGAACATGGGCAAAACCATACTTATGCAGTATAGCATAGTAAGCATTTGTTGTAAACTGTTTTTTTATTAATCCGGCAAATATCTTGCAACACAAATCGGACTTCTGTAAAATGCATTTGAAACCTTGATTCCATCACGCTTGTTGCTGGCATGTACAATCTGTCCGTTTCCGATATAAATTGCAACATGTGAGATGCTGCTTCCACTTCCGTAGAAGAATAAATCTCCCGGCTTTGCATCAGATGCGCTGATTTTTGTGCCACATGAAGGCTGTGCTTTTGATGAATGCGGTAACGAAACTCCATACTTTCCAAGTATTCTCATTGTAAAACCTGAGCAGTCAATTCCATTCTCAAGGCTTGTACCACCCCACACATATCTGTTTCCGACAAACTGTAACGCATACGATACAACAGATGCCCTTACATCTGATACGCCGTCACCATACTTCACCTGCTCTATAGTCTTTGCCGTAGGAAGTGCCTGTGCCAGTGTCACATAATCCTGTGATATATATCCTACCGAATCATCCACACTTATCTCAACCCAGCCGTCAGCGACAGAATTAACCGTGAATGCCTCTGAATTTCCAACCTGCGAAAGCACCGCAGCCTCTGTTGACTTCTCTGCACGCACATTCAGTGTTTCAGTATTTACAGTGGCAACCGTCTTAATCTCCTGTTCTGCAATAGACTCTGCCTCATCTCCTGTTACAAGATACTGCTTGTTTACATATCCTGTCACCTTGCCTGATGTAACCTTGTACCAGTCTCCGGCATCCTCAAGAAGCTCACAGGCATTGTGATTGGTAAGGATACCTACCACTTCACTGTCTGTCGAAGCCTCCTGTCTGATATTTAAGTTTCCGCTGCTGATAACTGACATACCAAGATTTGTGTAACCACAGGTCTGTGCGGCTGTCGGTGTCTGAGCTGCTTCATTTGCCTGCTCAGACTCCTGTGAAGCATCGTCTGTCTGCGGTGCGCCCTGTGCAGATGCTGTTACAACATTGTTGTCATTTTGCGCAACAGTAAGCTCATCTCCGTAGTATGTGAGAGCAGATGTCGCTCCTGCTGTAAGAAGCTCCGTAGCATCAGCCGCCTCTGTCAGATTAAGTGCAACACCCGCATTCACTGATCTGTTTTTATTTGCCTCTGCCTTTGTTGTCCTGGCATCTACTGTGCTGCTTGAACTCATAGATACAGCACCTATAATAATAGCAAACGCTACAACGCCTGCTGCCTGTCCTAATTTTAACTTGTTTTTCATATAGCCTCCGATTCATGCTATCGATAATCCACGGTTACGAGTATATCATAAATTGTTAAAATGTCAATATTTCTTTGTAACATTTCTGTAATATTTGTTATTTTTTCGTTATTTTGGGCTATTTAGCAAAAAAACAGTCACACTAAAATGTGTGACTGCCTGCATAATTGATTGTATAATTGATATCTGCACTCATCTGGCTCTTTAACGCTTCTATTGAATCAAACTTCATCTCAGGTCTTACAAACTTATGAAGCTCTACCATGATATCCTGTCCGTAAACATCCTGCCCAAAATCTATGATATATGTCTCTGCACCTATTGGATTTTTGCCCTCTATAGTAGGCTTGCATCCTATATTGGTTACACCAAGGTACCAGTTGTCCCTGACAAGAACTCTTGACATATACACTCCCTTTGGTGGAAGCAGCTTATCGTGCGGCACTGAAAGGTTGACTGTCGGAATGCCAATAGTCCTGCCCAGTGCTCTGCCATGCACCACTCTTCCTTTTATGAAAAAGGGATATCCCAGCAGTTCATTTGCCTTTTTAATATGTCCTACCGCAATCTCCTCGCGGATATAGGTACTGCTTATATCCCTGTCTCCATCCTTTATCTTGTCCACCACAATAAGCTCGTATCCAAGCTCTCCTGCCATCGCAGAAAGCATCCGATGGTCTCCTGCCCTGTTGTGCCCGAAACGGAAATCATATCCGACAATGATACACTTGACATTAAGACTTTTAACTATCCATCTGACAAACGCATCCGCCTCCATCGTCATCACCTGTGGCACAAACGGACACTCTATCAGATAGTCAATACCTGATTTTTCAAACACATACTCTTTTTCATCGTTTGTGATTATAACCTTTGACTCAACGCCAAGTACCTCCGATTTGGGAGGAATGTCAAACGTAAATATGATGCGCTTGTAGCCATGCAGATTGCTCTGTTCAATTTGCTTTTCCATCAGAAATTCATGTCCTCTGTGAAGCCCGTCAAACTTTCCAAACGAGATGACGGACGGCTCCTTGACATGAAAATCCAGAGTTTTGCTTATATATTCCATAATATCTGTATACTATTCTATTCCATAAAAATCTTAACCGGCTTAAACTCACCGGTCTCATCAAGATACGAATACACCCCGACAAATATGCCCTCATGATTGTATACTCTGTATCTTATATCAGAGTCAGCACTGTGTTTTAAATAATCCGTAAGCACTGCCGGAATTTTATTTCCATTTCTGACAAGCTTATCAGCATCTGAAGCAGTATGCACTGCCGGCAGATTTTCGAATACTCCGTCAACAGGCATCACCATATCAAAGCAGCCTTCATCCACCTTTGACTGAATCTGCGAAAGTGTAAGTGCATGCTCTAAGTCAAAGCCTGCTACCCTTACTCTAAGCAGTGACTTCATGCAGCCATGGCAGCCCAGCCTCTCTCCGATGTCATTGCACAGCGTCCTGATATATGTGCCCTTTGAACAGTGCACCGTCATCGTAACCTCCGGTAAATCAATGCTTTCAACCTTGATATCAAACACCTCGATATCCCGGGCTTTTCTCTCTATAACCTTGCCCTCCCTGGCAAGCTCATAGAGCTTTTTCCCATTGACCTTTAGAGCCGAATACATTGGCGGCACCTGCTTTTGTCTGCCAATAAACTGTGATATTGCATCATACACCGCCTGCTCAGTCACATTGACCTCAGCCTGATTTAAGACCTGCCCTGAAATATCCTGTGTATCTGTCTCCTGTCCTAAAAGCAGCACAGCTTTATAGACCTTGTCCTTATCTGTCAAAAGGTCACACACTCTGGTTGCCTTTCCAAGGCAGACAGGAAGGACGCCTTGCGCATCAGGATCAAGTGTACCCGTATGACCAATCTTCTTCTGGTGGAATATGCCTCGAAGCTTTGCCACAACGTCAAAGCTTGTATAGCCCTTTTCCTTGTATACATTGATTATTCCATTAACCATCTGCCCAAGAATCTCTCCCTAAATATTGTCCTTAATTGCCGTAAGGATGCGGTCTGTTGCCACCTCAAGCGGTCCGTCAATCGTAAATCCGGCGGCCTTTACATGTCCACCGCCGCCAAATACCGACGCAACCTTTGCCACATCATAATCACCGTTTACACGCAGGCTGCCCTTGTAGGTACCATCCTCATTTTCATAGAGAAATACAGCAACCTTTATATCCTTTGTCACACGCAGCTGATTTACAATGCCGTCGAGATGCTTTGGAAGCACATCGTACTTCTCCATCTCAGCGCGCGATACTGCAGACAATATAACATCACCATTCAGATACAAAGCAGCATTCAAAAGCGCCTGCCCCATAATCTTGTTCTGAGCAAATGTCTTTGTATAAAATGTATCATCGATTATCCTTGAATAATCAATGCCCATCTCCATCAGGGAGCCTGCTATATCCATAGTCTTTTTTGAAGTGCATGAATACTGGAACACGCCTGTATCATGCACCATGCCTGTGTAAATACACTCTGCTATCTGTATTGTGATGCGCTCCTTCGGCAGAAGTTCAAACACAAGCTCACATGTAGAGCTAGCATCCGGAAAGATGTAATTTGCGTCTGCAAAGGCCCCGTTTGTAACATGATGATCTATACAAAGTGTCCTTTTTGCAGACTCAAAATACTTAGCTGCACTTCCCAGTCTGCCTGTGTCACTGCAGTCACATGCTATGAACAGATCGTATACTGTATCATCCGCATAGCTGCTGTCAATCTCATCTGCTCTTTGCATAAACTTAAAGATGTTCGGGCTTGGCTCTAAATAAAGCCTTGCCTTTATATCAGGATAATAATCCTTTATGTAGTTGTATACAGCAAGTGTTGAGCCGACACAGTCGCCGTCCGGTCTCACATGACCGGAAACGGCAACTGATTGTGCATCCTTTAAAATAGAATCAATCTCTGTCATAATCAATCCTCTTTATTAATCCTCTTTGAGATTTTTTGTTACTTCATCAATCTTTTTAGACATCTCAACACCATACTCTATAGACTGGTCTATGATAAATGTAATGGCAGGTGTATTTCTTAAATTGATGTTCTTTGCGAGAGTTCTGCGTATATATCCCTCCGCTGACTTAAGTCCTGCAAGTGTATCAGCCTGTGATTTCTTGTCACCAAGCACACTGATATAAGCCTTTGCTGTCTTTAAATCAGGTGCCACCTCGACAGCAACAACACTTGTCATGGGATTGATACGCGGATCCTTTATCTCACCGCGTATGATATTTGACAGTTCACGCATTACCTCTTCGTTGATACGAATATTTTTTATGCTGTTCTTTCTCATATAATCCCGCTTTCTTTTTATATTAAACCGTAACTATCCGAATAGTTACATTAATTCATGATAACAAATATATGATTATCTTGGAACCTCTACCATCTTGTAGGCTTCTACAATATCTAATTCCTGAATATCATTAAATCCGTCAAATACAAGACCACACTCATAGCCTGTCTTGACCTCCTTGACGTCATCCTTGAATCTCTTGAGTGAAGCAAGATCTCCCTCGAATATCTGCTCACCCTCTCTGCTAATTCTGACACGGCAGCCTCTCTCCATAAATCCGTCAAGCACATATGAACCTGCAATGTTTCCAACGCCTGAAGCCTTGAAAATCTGTCTGATTTCCGCATGTCCGATAACCTTCTCCTCAAATACAGGATCAAGCATACCCTTCATGGCAGCAGATACATCCTCGATTGCATTGTAGATGACCTTGTAAAGTCTGATATCTACGCCCTCACGGTCTGCTGTAGCCTTGGCAACAGGATCCGGTCTGACGTTAAAGCCAATGATGATTGCATTTGATGCTGATGCAAGGATAACATCCGACTCATTGATGGCACCAACACCGCCATGGATGACCTTGACCACAACCTCCTCATTTGAAAGTTTGACAAGACTCTGCTTAACAGCCTCAACTGAACCCTGTACATCTGCCTTTACGATGATATCAAGCTCCTTCATGTTGCCTGACTGAATCTGTGAGAACAGATCATCAAGTGACATCTTTGCCTTTGTATCCTCAATGAGCTTATTCTTTTCCTCTGAAATATATGTGTCAGAAAATGCCTTTGCCTCCTTCTCTGAATCACATGCCACAAATGTCTCTCCTGCTGAAGGCACACTGTTTAGTCCAAGTATCTCTACAGGTGTAGAAGGCTTAGCCTCCTTTACTCTGCGGCCCTTGTCATCAATCATGGCTCTTACCTTACCATAGCTGCTTCCACATGCGATAGGATCTCCGACATGGAGTGTTCCTTTTTGTACAAGCACTGTGGCAACCGCACCACGGCCTTTATCAAGCTGTGCTTCAATTACGAGACCTCTTGCGTTTCTATCAGGATTAGCCTTGAGCTCGAGCACCTCTGCTGTGAGAAGAATCATCTCAAGGAGATTGTCGATACCCTCCTTAGTATGTGCAGATACAGGACAGAATATTGTGCTTCCACCCCAATCCTCCGGGATAAGCTCATACTCTGAGAGCTCCTGCTTAACCTTGTCGATATTGGCACTTGGCTTATCTATCTTGTTGACTGCAACGATAATCTCAACACCTGCTGCCTTTGCATGGTTTATTGCCTCAACAGTCTGCGGCATTACACCATCATCTGCAGCAACAACAAGGATTGCGATATCAGTAGAGTTTGCACCACGCATACGCATTGCTGTAAATGCCTCATGTCCCGGTGTATCAAGGAATGTGATGTTCTGGTCATTGATTGATACAACAGATGCACCGATGTGCTGTGTGATACCACCTGCCTCACGGTCTGTAACACGTGTCTGTCTGATGGCATCAAGCAGTGATGTCTTACCATGATCTACGTGACCCATTACGCAGACTACAGGTGGACGAGGAACCATCTTGCTCTCATCCTCTTCATCCTCCTTGAGAAGCTCTGCAATCACATCGACTTTCTCCTCTTCCTCACATATGAAATTGAACTCTAAAGCAATCTCCTCAGCAGCTGCAAAATCAACCTCAGAGTTAACTGTTACCATCTCGCCCTTCATGAAAAGCTTCTTTACGATGGCTGAAGGCTGAACCTTCATCTTATCAGCTAAGTCTCTTATTGTAATCTTCTCCGGAAGAGAAATTGTCTTAATCTCGTTCTCATCCTCTTTTGGCTGTGCCTTAGGCTGCTGTGGCTTTTTCTTTCCGCCGTGCTTCTCGAGATTGATGTAATTCTCCTGCTTCTTTCCGAGCTTATCCTGCTTCTGGCTCTGATTGTGATTATGCTTATTCTTTCTATCGTTGCCTCTGTCGCGGCTCTCCTTTCCTCTTACATCATCAGGAGCTGCAACTGCAACTGTTTCTTTTCTGAAACGATTTCTGTCATCACCTCTGCTGCCTGTTCTATCGTTATTTCTGTCATTGCTCCTGCTTCTGTCGTTGCTTCTGCTTCTGTCATTATTTCTGTCAAAGCTTCTGCCACCCTCTGCAGGACGTCTGGAGTCATTTCTGAAGCCTCTGTTATTGTCTCTATTATTGTCTCTGCTGTTATCTCGGTTATTGTTGTCGCGATTGTTTGTTCTTCTATCGCTGTTTCTGTCCGTATTTCTGCTTCTGTCGGCATTTCTGTCAGTGTTTCTGTTGTTGATTCTGTCGCCATTGTCCTGACGTCTGTCGCTTCTTCTATCAGCGTCAGCCTGACGTGCCGGACGCAAATTGGTTACCTTCATATCTGCATACGGATCCGCTGTACGCTCACTTATAGGGCGCATAGCTCTCTCTCCGACAGGTCTTGGCTTAATAATGCTGTGCTGCTCAGGACGTGATGACTGATTATCGCGTCTGCCATTGCCATTCCTGCGCTGCGAACTGTTATTTCCATTATTTCCGCTGCCGTTTCCACCATTTGTTTTCCTACCCTGCTTACTGTACTGGGCATTGAAAACTGCTGTGATGCTTGCCTTTTTCTTTGGTCTGTCGGCTGCCTTAGCCTCATCCTTTTTAGGTTCTTCCTTTTTAGGTGCATCTTTTTTTACTTCTGTTTTTGCGTACTTCTTTCGCACAATTTGCTGTGCCTCATCCTCAAGACCGCTCTGCACATTTTTGACAGCAAACTGTGTGCCGTTTAATGTGTCTATGACGTCCTGCGACTTTATATTTAATTCTTTTGCAAGTTCATGAACTCTCATTTTTGCCATATATCTATTTTCCTCCATTATTCAGTTTTATTCGACTGCAGCTTTTTTATAACTGCATTTGCAAGGTTTTCATCCGTTACTGCAAGGGAAGCGCGAAACTCTTTGCCTATTGCATTCCCTAACCCCACCTTGTCACTATAAAAATAAATCGGAACCTCATAGAAAGCAGTCATATCCGAAAAATGCTTCTTTGTGTTGTCTGATGAATCATCTGCAACTATCACTAAAAATGCCTTTCCTGTCTTTACAGCTTTCTCGGTAGAAAACTCTCCGCTAACCACATTGCCTGACTTTGCTGCTAAGCCCAGCATAGAAAGTACTCTATCTGTCAATTTGGTTCATCTCCTTTTCAAGCTCCTCATATACCTGTTCTGATACACTAACACCAAGGGATCGCTCAAGTGCCTTTGTCTTTTTAGCCTTTTTAAAGCATTCAAGGCTCTTACATATATAAGCTCCCCTGCCGTTTTTCTTGCCGGTGTCATCGAGAATTATGTCGCCCTCCGCAGTCTTTACCACGCGAATAAGTGACTTCTTTTCCTTCATCTCCTGACAGCCTACGCATTTGCGCATTGGAATCTTTTTATTTGCCATTACTGCTCATCACCACTATCTGCCGCATCATTTTCTGTACCTGCTGCTTCGTTCTCGTCAGCCTCTGTATCTAAAGCCTCTGCCTGTTCTGTATCAGCTAATCTCTCGTTCTCAGCAAGCTCATCATCCGAATAATCATAATCGTCATCATAATCATCCTCTTCATAGTCATTCTCATAATCCATGAAGTCCCCTGACTCTCTGGCCTGTGTCTCGCTCTTGATATCAATCTTGAAGCCTGTAAGTCTTGCTGCAAGTCTTGCATTCTGTCCTTCCTTACCGATTGCAAGTGAAAGCTGATAATCCGGAACAACAACCTTTGCTGATTTCTCATCTGCATCTGCGATAACAGAGATAACCTTTGCAGGGCTAAGTGCGTTCTGGATAAGTATTGCCGGATTCTCATCCCATGTGATGATATCTATTTTCTCACCGCGAAGCTCATTTACGATAGCATTTACTCTGGCACCATTCATACCTACACATGCTCCTACAGGGTCTACGTTTGGATCATTTGACCATACTGCAATCTTTGTTCTGCTTCCGGCCTCACGTGAAATAGCCTTTATCTCAACTATGCCCTCTTTAACCTCTGTAACCTCTGACTCGAAAAGTCTCTTCACAAGCTCAGGATGTGTTCTTGAAACAAGAATCTTTGGTCCCTTTGATGTGGACTTAACCTCAAGGATATATACCTTGATACGCTCTGTAGGCTTGAATACCTCACCCTTTATCTGCTCACTCTCAGTCAGAAGTGCATCTGCCTTACCTAAGTTGATGCTGACATTCTTTCCGATGTATCTTTGAACAACACCTGTCACAACATCCTTTTCCTTGCTGTTGTACTCGTCAAATATTACCTTTCTCTCCTCCTCGCGGATTTTCTGAAGGATAACATTCTTTGCGTTCTGTGTAGCGATGCGTCCGAATTCCTTTGACTTAACCTCAACTCTCACGATATCTCCAAGCTGATAGTTACCGTTTACCTTGTGCGCATCTGCTAATGAAATTTCCTCAACCGGATCCTCAACCGTATCTACAACCGTCTTCTCCTGGTAGCATGAGAAAGCACATGTCTCAGGATCGATTTCTACCTTTACATTGTCTGATTTACCAAAATGGTTCTTGCAGGCAGTAACAAGAGAGTTCTCAATTGCCTCAAGTAAAGTTTCTTTACTGATGTTTTTCTCCTGCTCTAATATATTTAACGCTTCTAATAACTCATTGCTCATTATTTTTTCCTCCTATTTGTGTTATCGTGCGCTTTAATTAAAAATCCAATGCCTGACGTATAAGCGCAATGTCACTCTTATTGAATGTAGTCTCATTGCCGTCTTCATCGGTTATTGTCACTGTATCCTTATCATAGGCTTTAAGCAGACCATAAAATTCCTTTGATTTGTTGATAGCCCTGTATGTGCGAATCTCTATCTCCTTATTCATATTGCGCACATAGTCCTTTTCCTTCTTGAGAGGTCTTCCAAGCCCCGGCGAGCTGACCTCGAATGTGTACGAATCAGGAATATAGTCCTCTCTGTCGAGAATCTCATTCATCTGCCTTGCAACCACTTCACAGTCATCAACAGTTATGCCACCCTCCTTATCGATATATGCTCTCAGGTAGTTCATACCGCCTTCCTTAACATACTCGACATCAACAAGCTCAAAATTCATGCTGTCAAGAATTGGTTGTATAAAATTCTCCGTCTTTGCCTCATATACACTTGCCTTTGACATTTTATCACCTCTCTTTTGATTATATGGCTGTAACTATTCACAATTGCTGTGAATAGCTGCCTGATGTTTATAAACGTGAATTGAGAGAGGACTTTTGCCCTCTCTCAATCTAGTCAACGTTGTTATCATAGGTATAATAGCACTATCAGAAAAAAAAATCAAGTTTTTTAAAAAAGTACTTGCTTTTTTTGAAACTCCATGATAGTATAATACACGGTTCGTTGGTCAAGCGGTTAAGACGCCGCC
>ERZ1027245.534-NODE-534-length-14045-cov-5.333667_pt1 | contig 14045 bp, 10 predicted proteins | sample MGYA00519475_ERZ1027245 | MGnify/ENA primary metagenome ERZ1027245 (study PRJEB26926, sample SAMN06164723) | human gut metagenome | biome: ENVO:00009003; feature: ENVO:2100002; material: ENVO:00002003 | host: Homo sapiens | place: USA | collected 2012 ... | reverse complement strand
AGACAGCGTCGATATAGTGTTGTTTGATTGTCGCCAGGGAATCGACCCCCATGCTGCATCCCGCTCCGACTGCTTTTCCTCCGAATTCGAAAGTTTCTATCCGCTCTGCATGGACTTTGATCGGGCGTACTCCGTAGGTTTTTGCCAGAATGTAGATCAGGCCGTTTTCCAACGTGTATTTGAGATCGGAAGAGAGTGTACCCTCGACACGGATGTCCGATTGGGAGAACAGAGCGGGTATGAGTGCGGAAAGGACGAACAGATCGGCTTTTTCCGTTACTGCATACGGGCCGTAGGCTGCGGACGTCTTGTAAAAAATCGTTTCGCGGAAATGTTTTTTGTCGTCCTCGATACATGACGATACGAGAACTTCGTTTTCTCGCACCTCCAATTTGGGTTGGCTAATGATTATCATGTCGGTCTTGTGATTTCAACTCACCTCTTGTTATGAACGTGTTGTTCTGACTATGTGTCTTTTTTATGATTCGGGGTTTGTTCATTACCACGACGCTGTTGTCCTCTATGTCTTCGACGACGATGCAGTTGGCGCCGATTCGTACGTTGTTTCCGATACGAATATTGCCGATGATTTTCGCTCCGCTGCCGATATAGACATTGTCTCCGATAACGGGGCTTCCTTGTTTGCGGCTGTCGACCAAAGTGTTGGATCCGATGGTCACTTGTTGAAATATGACTGCATTTTTCCCGATTTCAGCTCCGTCTGAAACGAAGATACCGTACATGCCATGTGGGAATACCGGGACATTTTCGATCTTGCTTTCGATACCGATCCAGCTTCCGTAACCGGACAGGCAGGAGTAGTAAATGAAAGATTTCAACCGGTTCTTTTTTCGGAGATAAGACCGTTTTAAGCGAAATAATTCCCCCCCCCCACAGAATGAAGAGCAGTAGGAATGAAACTCCGCGCAACCAGATTTTCAAATTTTATTTGATCACCTTCTTGCTCCTTACACCAATATGAATCTAAAGGGCCGTTTTGGAATACAGTTTTGAAAATTTCACAATTTTAGACAAAAAGAAAAACGGCAAAGCGGATAAAATCCACTTTACCGTTTTAGAAGATATTCTATTACGCTGCGATTGCGTTGGCGTTGACCTGTTCAATGGTCTTGCGAATACCAAGCCATACACTCAAATCTGTAAAGACCTCTACGATGCTTCCCTGGTCTGTAAAAGGTGGTTCCTGCAAAACAGAGAGGTCCTTCATCGTACCATTATGTACGATGTACTCGACAATCTGGTTGACAAAGTAAATCTGTCGGCTGTCGAGGTTAGCACCATCCAGATATTGCGAAAATGCAGCTTTCGCCGCAGCCATATCAAGACCAACGATTTCCCGCACGAATTCTCCCAAAGGCTTTGTGCCATATTCGGCTTCATAGTCCTCTTTTGTGCCAACCTCACTCCAAAGAATTTTTTCGAGTTCCTTGACATCCTCGGCAGTGAGCGGGATGTTGCCTTTCAGCTTGGCGATGGCTGCATTATCCTGATGCTGCCGTACATAGTACTCAGCTTTTGCCTTGTAATTTTTCAGATCATCGTTTTCCAGCTCGGCTTCTTTCCATTCTGTCGAAAGAATTTCGTCAGAGAAATCTGTGGTGTACCGTACCCGCTCGATGGGGATGTACTTGATCAGGTCACGCAACTCTTTTCGGATGTGCTCAAACTCGTTCACATCGGCAGTTTTGATATAGTCGGTCTGGATAATTTTTTCGAGCAACGCGCGTTTTTGATCAATCTCTGGAATATTGGACACGCTCGCAACCGCTTTCGCTTTTTTCAGCAGCTCGCTGCGGCCACGAGTGTAGAGCTTCCCGGCAAGGTATGCCAATTCGATGCCGTACAGCAGAGCATCAAAACGCAGTGCTTTCGGGTCATCCGGTTCCGGTTCGATCAAGGGGGCAAGTTCTTCCCGGGCAATCAAGGTATCTGCATAGGTCAGCGCATTGTAACTATTTTTATCCGCATACAACTCAACATATTTCAAATGCTGTTTGACCGCAAAATTGTCACGATTCAGCTTTTGCACCTGACTGACCATGTGCTCCACCAGTGAAGTCCGGAACGCTTTCAGTTCTTCCGTTTGGAACTGCATATCCTGCAATTTATACGCGATTTCAAACTGCAAACCGAAAATCGCACCCTGAACGGCAATCATATTCGGGGTAGCATTTCCTTTGTTCATGCGGAAGAACTCAAAATTCCCGCAGAAGTCAAAAATGTAAAACTTCTTCTTGTCCTCACCATCCAGAAGCCCCGGACACAGGCGGGTTCCGCGACCGATCATCTGCCAGAATTTTGCCTTGCTCAGAACCTTTTTGAAAAAGACCAGATTCAGAACCTCCGGCACATCGATGCCGGTGTCCAGCATATCCACCGAGATGGCAATCTGCGGCAATTTCTTCGGGTCAGAAAATTCGTCAATGGCACTCTGCGCATAACTAAGCCGATTGTCGATCACCATGGCATAGCCGTTCATGTGCGGATATTCCTGATTGAACACTTTGAGGATTTCTTCTGCGTGGTCGTGGCTCTTGGCAAAAATAATCGTTTTTCCAATTTTGCTGCCGTAGTCGATTTTCAAGGCGTTCTGCATCACGACATTCAAGACCTGCCGAATGGTGTCCTTGTTGAACAGCCAGCTGTTCAGAGCAGATGCATCAATGCTGGCCGGCAGGTTGCCGTTTTCATCCTCAAAGGTGTTTTCGTAGGCTTCCCGTTCTTCGTCCGAAAGTTCATCGTAGGTGATGCCTTTCTTCATGAACTTTACTTCGCTCTCCACCGAGAGGAAGTCAACCAGAAAGCCATCCTTGACGGCCTGCGCCAGCTCATAACCATAGGTGGGCACACCGTTTTCGAGGTCAAAGATCTCGTAGGTGTTTTTGTCGATCTCATCCTTGGGTGTGGCGGTCAGGCCAACCAGCGGTGCATCGAAATAATGGAAGATGTCGCGGTATTTATTGTAGATGGAACGGTGTGCTTCATCGCAGATGATCATATCAAAGTGGCCACAGGTGAACAGCTTGCCCTCTGCATCGTGAACGGAATCAATGCAGTTCATCATGGTCTGATAGGTTGAGAACACGCAGTGTGCCGTAAAGTTGTCTTTGTCCTCGCAGAGATTCGTTACGGAAAGCTCCGGCAGGAGGTTGACAAAGCTGCGCTTTGCCTGGGTTACAAGGCTGTTGCGGTCAGCCAGAAACAGCACGTTCTTGACCCAGCCATGCTGCAATAATACATCCACCAGTGCAATGACGGTACGGGTCTTGCCGGAGCCGGTTGCCATGACGAGCAGGGCTTTCCGGCGGTTCTTGCGGCCAAAACTGTCGCAGACAGCCTTGATGGCCCCCTCCTGATAGTACCGTCCGGCAATGTTTTTGTTTACATCCACATTGGCAAGGCTGGTGCGCATGGCTTGCAGATTGAACCATTTTTCAAGGTCGCGCTTGGAGTAAATGGAAGCGACCTTGCGCTCGGGATAGATATTGTCTACAATGCGGGTATCGAAACCGTTGGTCAGGAATACCACCGGGCGGCGACCAAACTGCTTTTCGAGAATATCTGCATACAGCTTTGCCTGCTGACGGCCTACTGCAACATCCTTACAGGTGCGCTTTGCTTCGATCACAGCCAGCGCACGGCCATCATCGCCGTACAGGACATAATCTGCATAGCCGGTGCCGCTCTTGTTGGGCATCCCGGGCAGAGGGACCTCGTTGACCCAGTTTTTGCCCTCGACCCACCCGGCATCGGTTAGCATGGAGTCAATATACAGTTTCCGGGTCTTGTACTCCGAAAGTTCCAGCGGCTTGGGTACATAGGTGGGCTGCTGTGTTTCACGGCGGGCGGTCAGCTGCGCCTTGAGCTCGGCATTTTCCTTGATGAGTGTATCCAAGTCCACATCCGGCAGGGCAGGCTGTGCAACGGGTGCAGCAGGCTGTTGTGTGAGCAGGGAAGCGTCAAATTTCTTTTCCTGATAGCTTGTTCCGTAGCAGTACGCCACGAAATCAAGGAACAGAAACAGGTTTTCGAGGCAAAGTTCCGCCTGTTCCCGGCTGATGCTGCGGCTTCCGTGGGCGGCATCATTGCCGCGCTTGCGAATAAAATCCATCCGCCGCCACAAATCATCGTCTACAATGTCGTGAAATTCTTCTGTGCTCATCAGGCTGATGAGCTTATCATCCCACGGCTTGACGAGGGAGCTGTCCACCGAATACATCCATTTGACTGCAAACTCCATGGCGCGGCGGCAGTCCAGCACAGCGGTGGCCGCATCAATGGGCAGAATCCTCTCCGCAGCAATCGCGGCATCCGCAAAGCCGGAAAATTGCGGGTCATCTTTCAAAAAGTCAAAGTTGGTCAATTCTCACACCTCCCGGCTTCTATTTTGAACGATTTTCAGCCAAAATGCAAGCGTTTTGCGCAAAAAGTTCTGCGAACAATTTTGATTTGTCTACCTCGGCTGCAAAGGCGGCAAACTGGTTTTGGAGGGAAAGAGGAGGTATAACAAATAGGAATTTTCGTTGTGCGGTGATTGGAACCTGATTTCGTGTCGTCTGCTTCATATCCTTTGTATACTGACATACAAAGCCTTCACTTTGCATATAGGCTTTTAGATAATCGGGAACCATGCGTTCCTTATCACATCTATACGCTGTCAATGACGTTCCCAAAATCACCTTTTCATCGTCAGTATATAAAATAGCTACTGGGCCAACCGTTGCATTATGTGCAAATAGTACATCGCCATTTTGAGCAATTCCCTTTCGCAGTTTAGATGCTCTTTCCTCGGTAAGATGCTTCGCTAACTTCAAATTCACATCATTATGCACAATGCAGTTAGCGCTAATATATGGCACTCCACATTCTACAAATTCTTCATTACGAGGATAGTCGCTACCATGATTTCCGTCTAAATGATACATAATAGTTCCATCATCTATCATCTTTTGCAATGTTTTCACTTTAAAACCGAAAGGATTAGAAATCGGGTCACCAAACATCTCCACAAATCGAGCTTTGACAAGTTCATCCAGCATGGCAAGTTGTTCTCGGCGGTTTGAAATCACAGCTTCTACTCTTTTTAAGGTAGAAATAATTTCCTGTTGCTCGGTTTTATTATGCAAATTAAATTCTTCGGTTTTGTAATCTCGAAAATAGATGTGTGGAATGGTTGCACCCGAAAAATATTTTTCGAGGTGCATATATTTGACAGCATAGTATAGATATTCGGGTTCGATACAGTTTTTGGGTATAAGATACTGCATCGTGCCGATGATAGAGGATTTTTCAGGGAGAAGCATCGTTCTCCCAATGCCCGCACCGTCCTTCACAACAGCAACAGTTTGATGTTCCTGCTGATAGGTTTCCATGCTTCCAATACGACCTGATGCACCGTATACCGGATACTTTCCATTTTTATCAACGATGTCCTTTTGCATCAAGCTGGATGTCCCACGTTCGCAAACATCTTCAAGTTTGACTCGCATTGTTTTCTCCCACAAATTAGAAGTTGCCTTTTCAGGCAATAAACTTCTGGTGGGAGGTTTTGACGTTGTTCTGATTCACGATTGCATACTGCATGGTGGTGCCGATCTGCGAATGACCGAGGATTTTCTGCACCTGCTCAATGGGCATTCCCTTGTCGATGGCACGGGTAGCCATGGTGCGGCGGAACTTATGCGGGTGGATCTTGTCCAGATTCAGCTCGCGGCCCAACTCCCGCAGACGGATCTCCACGCCGCTGATCTTCAAACGGTCAAAGGGTGCGTCCAGTGTTACAAACAACGCCGGGTTTGCATCGGTGCGGGAGCGCAGATAGTCCTGTAAATGCAGCTTTGCCTTGGCATCAAAATAAACCCGGCGTTCCTTGTCGCCTTTGCCGAACACTACACACTCGCGGGCTTCAAAGTCGATTTCTGAAATGTTCAGATTCACCAGCTCTCCCACACGAATGCCAGTGGAATACAACAAATCAATCATAGCAAGGTCGCGCGCACACTTGCAGTTATCCCGCAGGCGTTCAATAGCTTCGTCCGAGATGGTTTCCTTCACGGGCTGTTTGGTCTTGATTTTATGGATGCGGCGCATGGGGCTTTTGAGGATGTAGTCCTCTTCTTCCAGCCACGAGAAAAAGCTGGAAATATTCCGGCGCACATTGTCGATGGTCACTTTGCCGCAGTTGTTGATCTTCTGATATTCCACCAGATACCGCCGGATTTCTTCGGTGGTCATCTTGCGCAGGGGCGTGTCCACGGTTTGCAGCAGCCGTTCCACCGTGACCCGGTAATACTGGATGGTGCGCTCAGAGCAGCCCTCGATTTTCTTGGCATCAAGGAACAGCTTCAGATATTCCTCGTTGGAGATCTGCTCTTTCTGCGCTTCGGATTCAGAAAACGTCTGCAACAGCACCTCTTGCAGCTTTTTCATCTGTGCAACATTCAGGTACTCTGCCATCTCGTTGATGATCTTCACGATTTTGTCTTCCATATTGGCGCACTCCTTTTCTGGTGTACCAACATCCTGCTCCGGCAAAGTGCCTGTTGTTGCTTATTATCAGCCAAAATACTGTTGCATCAGGCTGTCAAAGAGTAATTGTGTCTGGTCAAGGGCTTTCTGCACGTCAGCTTTTGATTTGTCTACCTCGGCTGCAAAGGCGGCAAACTGGTTTTGGAGGGGCAGAGGGGGAATTAAGACAGGTAACGCTCTGAGCTGGCGCATATTGATACTTGCAATACCTGTTGTCTGTTTGGCGCAACCCAAAAAGTAACGCTTTGCTTTTTGATGTTGCAGATATTCAGCAAAGTAAGCGGGCAAAAGTTCGCTCTTATCAAGTCGCACACGGAAAATGTGATTTTGATGAATGGAATCTTTTAATGGATTTTTGATAATAGCACCACGGCCTACTTTGTCAGGGTCACCACCTTCAGTCATTAAAATATCATCTGGCATCAAACGATACTGCTCAATTTCCTGCTTGGTTGCCAAAATTGTTTTAACCGTAGTCCAGTCGATATATCCGCTTTTTACATTTGAAACTGCCATATATGGCACTTCGATTAATTCAGTTTCCGTTGTTTTACGCCCTTTCGTGATTCCTGAAACAATATCCGCAAGGCTTTCCAGTGACTTTTCAGGCCATTCGAGGGAGTTTAGTAACATATCCCCAAACACCTCCACAAATCGAGCTTTGATAAGCTCGTCCAGCTTGGTGAGCTGCTGCTGATAAATGTGAATAAGACCAGAAATATGATCCAAAGTATCAACTACTCGGTATTGTTCGTCCAAAGGCGGCGTAATAACAGAAAGGTCACCTACTTGTTTCAGGTAAATGCCCTTTTGTGCTACGCCACGAGCCTCAGACTCCAAAAATTTTCGCATACTCTGAAGCTGGTACATTAAATATCGATTGTTTATTATTGTTGGGTTTGGCTTTATAACCGCAACACTCCGTTGCAGACAAATACCTGCTAACATTTCTGGAACAACCGCTACTCGTCCAACAGTCCCCACAATCGTCATGAGCAAGTCACCAGAGAGCACATTCGTCCGCTTGTTTTCGATGTCAAATTGTTCATCTGTTAAAAATCGTGGAGCCGTTGTAGTTATTTCATCATCGTTGATATTTTTGGAGCTAAGCATTAAATGTTTGCTGTTTTCAATTCCGGCAGGCGGATTATGGCTCCCATCGGTAATTTGAAAGCAAATGTCTCCCAGTTTTGCCATCTGTTTCTCCCACAAATTAGAATTGTTTCATTTCAAAAGTTCTTCCAAAGCGTCCATCTCTGCGTCGATCTTCTTTTGCAAATCACGCAGCTGTGCCATAATTTCCTGTGTGGAAGGATACTCCACCGGCACATACTCGGTCTTTTTATACTTGTTGATGGACAAATCATAGTCGTTGCCCGCGATCTCGTCTTTCGGAACAAAGAAGCTCTGTTCCGTGCGCTCACGGGTGGCCTCAGCCTCCCGGTTGTGGAACCGGGTGATAATATCGGGGATGTCGTTTTCCGTGGTCGGGCTGCGCTTATCGTCCAGCGAGAAGCCGTCGGCCTTCATATCGTAGAACCAGACATTATCCGTACCGCCGTGGCCGGTCTTGGTGAAAATCAGGATGGCGGTGGAAACGCCTGCATAGGGCTTGAACACGCCGGAGGGCATGGAGATCACGGCTTCCAAACGGTTATTCTCGATGATCTCCCTGCGGATCGCCTTGTGTGCAGTGGAAGAGCCGAACAGAACGCCATCCGGGACGATGCAGGCGCAGCGTCCGCCGACTTTCAGCATCCGCAGGAACAGGGCGAGGAACAGCAGCTCAGTCTTTTTGGTCTTGCAGAGCTTGAGCAGGTCGGTGGAAACAATGTCGTAGTCCAGACTGCCCTTGAATGGGGGATTTGCCAGAATCAGGCTGTATCTGTCCTTGTCGGGGTTCTGGTCGCTCAGGCTGTCGCGGTACTCGATGAACGGGTTGTCCACGCCGTGGGTCATCATGTTCATAGCGCCGATGCGCAGCATGGTGCGGTCCATATCGAAGCCGTGGAACATGTGGTTCATGTAGTGGTCTTTGTTTTTGCGGTCAAAGAACACTTCCTGCTTGCGGTTTTCACGCAGATATTCGCCAGCGGCCACAAGGAAGCCCGCCGTGCCGCAGGCCGGGTCGCAAATCACATCATCAGCGCGGGGCTGCATCAGGTCAACCATCATGCGGATGATGTGGCGTGGGGTGCGGAACTGACCGTTGACACCCGCCGTTGCCAGCTTGGAAAGCAGGTATTCGTAGATGTCGCCGCGAATGTCGGTGTTGGAAAGCTGTGCCGCCTGCTCATACATTCCGTCCATGGCAGTCACGATTTTATCCAGCATCAGCGGCGTGGGCACTTTGAAAATGGCATCACCCATGTACTTGGCGTAGGCACTGTCCTTGTCGCCGTGCAAATTCTTGATGAAGGGGAACACCATCTCCTGCATGGTGGAGTACATTTTGCCTGCCGGGAAATCGTGGAAAACGCTCCACTTGAGCTGTGCTCCATCCACAGTGCGCTCCCCGATCTGTACCTCGCCCGCAAAGATGCTCTTGTAGGGCAGACCCAGCATAGCGGCTTCTTTGGCGTGGGTGTTGTCGCTTTCATCGAGGTCGTGAATGAACATCAAATAGGTCATCTGCTCGATCACATCCAAGGGATTCGTCAGGCCGCCCGTCCAGAAAATCTCCCACAGGCTGTCAATTTTGCTTTTCAGTTCTCCGGTTACCATGTATGTTCCTCCTGCGTGTCGAGAAAATAAGCCCGACAAACAATAATTTGTTATACTGTTATTATACCGTTTCTTCGGGATCGGTTCAATCTGCAAAAGGGGGAAGCCCGGAGTTTTCTACATTGTATGAATTTGATGTTGAAAATTCGATATTTCGTCCTATTGACGGTTTTGTGCAGAACAGCTATAATATAATTGATATTATCATAATTTAAATTATATTATATTAAGCAAGAGGTGAACGGTATGGACTTCATCGGCAGAACATCCGAACTGGCAACGCTGAATGCAGAATTAGAGCGTGGCAGCGGTTTTGTGGTGATTTACGGCAGGCGGCGTGTTGGAAAAACAACGCTGATTAAAGAGTTTATCAAAGATAAACGCGCGTTCTACTTTTTGGCAACCACAGAAAGTGAAGCCCAGAGCATGAAGCGGTTTGCCGGGGTGCTTTCCCGTACCACGAAGAATCCCATGCTCAGCAAGGTCACATTCACCGACTGGCTGGATTTATTCCAAGTGGTAGCAGACGACCACCCGGACGAGAAAAAGGTGCTTGTCATTGATGAATTTCCGTATCTGGTCAAGACGAACCCGGATTTCCCGTCCATCTTGCAAAACGCATGGGATGAAGTGCTGAAAGACCATAACGTGATGCTGGTTCTCTGCGGTTCCCTCATCAGCATGATGAAAAAACACGCACTTGCCTACGACAGTCCGCTCTATGGCCGTAGAACGGCACAGATTCGGCTGATGCCGCTGCAATTTACGGATGTGTATGCGGCGCAGAACCTGTCGTTTGAGCAGGCTGTGGAGCAGTATGCCATCACGGGCGGCGTACCGAAATATATGGAGTTTTTCCAGACGGACGAGCCGCTGGTGGAGCAGATTCGGCGTGTGGTACTGTCGAAAAATGGCTTTTTGTATGAAGAACCGGATTTCTTGCTCAACGAGGAAGTGCAGACGCCTATCAACTATTTCTCCGTGCTAAAAGCGATTTCGGACGGCAACCACAAGCTGAGCAAGATCGGTATGACGATGGAGCAGGACACGTCAGCTATTACGCCGTACCTGAAAACACTGATCGACCTTGGTTTTGTTATCAAGAACGTTCCCATCACCGAAAAGAATCCAGAGCGTTCCCGGAAAAGCCTGTATTATGTTTCGGACAACTTCATCCGCTTCTGGTTCCGCTATGTGTACCCATTCAAGGGGGAGTTGGAACTGGATAACCAGCAGATCGTGCTGGACGAGATGGGCAAAGACTTTAAGCAAAAGTTCGTGGCTTTCGCTTATGAGAGCATCTGCCGGAACATCTTTGCAGAGCTGTGCCGAAAGGGGCAGATTGACTTTGAACCTTCACGCATTGGCTCTTACTGGTGTAACGACAACGAGGGAGACACAGAGATCGATGTTGCAGCTGTGGACAACCAGCACAAACGGCTGTTCCTCGGTGAGTGTAAGTACCATGCGAAACCTGTGGATGTGGCGGTCTACTCTGCCTTGCAAGAAAAGGGGCAGTCCAAAGAACTTACAGCGGCCTTTAAGGGCTACGAAATTGTGTACGGACTGTTCTCCAAGAGCGGCTTTACAGATCGACTGGTGGAAATGGCAGCGGAGAACTCCAACCTGATTCTGATTCAGGAAGATGCAGTTTACAGGAAGTAATATAATCCAAATTATCATAAGTTTAATTATATTATTGCGGGATTTTCTGTGCGCTATGTTTAGCGACCTTGAGCCAAAATGTAGCATCCTTTGGGCAAGATTTAGAAACTACGCCTTAAAAAGTAGCAATCTCTGAAAAAGTTTAGCGAGGAGGCATATCCTGTGGAGGGCGGAAACTCGCTATACTCTTGTAAAAAGTATCGACTTTGACGAAGAAAGTATCGAGTTCGATATATTACGCTTCAAGAAAGTATCGACTTTCGATTGAGCATATCATCGTGTATGGCGTTTTTTCCTTGCAATGCCACATCAACGGTGTATAATACTTTTAGAGGATAGCGGCGTTGACCAGCTATCGGGTGGCATTGAAGCAATAGACTGGTTCGGCATCAGCCTGTTGTAGAGCCAAACCGTGGGTTTAGCGAAAACCACAAGCCGAATAGATTCACTCGAATCGAACAAAAACGCAAAATGTCCGCTCACTGTGGAGATTCAACTCCATCGGTGGGCGGGCATTCTTTTGTTACTTGGTGGTGAACTGAATGCCAACAGTATAAAAAGGACATCTACAACACCGCAGTGCTGTCCGATGCCCCTTGTGACTGATTTTATCGTTGTCCGCCAACCTCAGACTCCTATGTCCTGCATCGCTTTCGGATTTTATCGCTGCCTGCCAGCCTCAAGCCCTTACGTCTTGTATCAGATCGGATTTTAGGTGTCAGCCACACCAGCGGAATGACGTCCACTTTCCATTTAAGATTATATTCAATTTACATCCAAATAGCAATGTTTCATATAGAAGTTTAGCAAGGCGGGCATATCCAATGATATATGGAAAGTGTGGAAAGTAATGCGGAAAGTGCGGAAACCTGCCATAGAAAAGTGGCAACTTCATCTCAAAAATGGCAACCTCTATGCTAAAAGTGGCAAGTTCCCTGAAAAAGTGGCAACATTAAAATAAAATGCAGCAAGAGGCATATAAGAACCACCATTGTATAGAACCGCCCACTAATCCGAGTTCTCCTTAGACGAGTGGGTTGTTTCGCTTTTGAATCTCTGATTGGTTACTTAAGATACCCTCAAGTTCTAGGTCAGAATGTTTTCTTGGGGTCATACTGTGGAGCATGCCATTAACGAATTTACAATAACATAGTGAACAAATCTGAATAATTCACTTGAAAATAGTAAACAATTCCGGTATAATAGAAATAGGTATACCCAGATTGGCAACGCATACAAAGGACTGTTTTGACATATGAAAGAAACGGTTAAAGTTGAATTATTGAAAGATCCCGAGTGCTTGATGGGATTTTCATGTGGAGAGCCGTCAATTGATGAGTTGATCAAGAAAGCATACTACGAAACACTTCTTGAAAAAGGATATACGTATGTTGCTATTTTGAATAATCGCGTGATTGCGGTATACCAAATCGCATTTATTACACTATCGGCAGAAGAAATCAGTGAAGACACGAATGACCACAACTGGTCTGGAAATTCCGAGTTAAGGTATGGATGTCTCTTAATTCATTATCTTGCGGTAGAAAAAACGTGTCAACACAGAAAAATCGGAAGTACGATACTGAATGGTATACTAAAAGAGATTTCTCTGCTTGGACGAAAGTGGCCTGTTCGTTTTATAATTATTGATGCGGTAAATGATTTAGTATCGTGGTACAAAAGTTTTGGCTTTGAACCGATTCGCCAAATGGCAGTTGAAAATGCTGGTTTTACAACGCGAATGTATTATGACTGTTATCACCATGATCGGGCCGAATTGGAACGGTATGAAGAGGCCTGTATCAATGATCTTATATAAAAATGAAACGAAGGAGGGCAGTTTATGCGTTATGTGAATGAAGATATCGTTTTGCGAGGCGATGAAGCAAAGCAGTTTGTGTATAATCTGCATCATCCCAATGTTGCTAAAATAGTGGAAGAGAATAGACGACGGGATAAGGCACTTGATGAAGTGAACTATCAGGAAACAGATGATGGTTTTACGTTTGAACTGGAACCTTTGGATTGGGCCAATAGTATAGAAACCATCCAGAAGTTTATAAGCACAATCGAGGTCTGCAATCTGCATTCTTTTCGATCTCAAATGAACTTTATTTGTTTGGACACGAGTGATTCGTTTGAGCAACAAAGTTTAACTGCAGTAGATTCTTTCTCGGCGACAGTTTCATCTGTAGAATCTGCCGTCAGCCGAGATGACGAAATGCTGCTGGCTGGTTAAAGAAAGTGGTGCAAAGATGGATTTGAACAGTAAGAAAAGTGGTTTCAGATTTTCTAATCCAGAGTTGGTGCACTTAGAATATGAAACGAATCAGTCTTTTTGTGAAGAATCTGAAATTCAATTGCGTATAAATCTGAGCACGGACGTAAAGCCTTATGAAGGAAAATCAAAGGCTGAAGTGATCTTAACTATAACTTTAGGTGGAAAGACAGAAAAAGATCCATTTTATCTCGAAGCATCGGAACAAGCAACGTTTGATTGGTCCGGAAGTCAATTCAGTGATGAAGCGCTTGAAAGTCTTCTGAGTAAAAATGCCCCTTCACTGTTGTTGAGTTATTTAAGACCTATCGTTGCAAGTTCAACAAATTGGTCTCGATATGGAAGTTATAACATTCCTTTTATCGATTTTACGAAGGCTGTAAAAGAATCTGATTAACCTAGGCTTGAGGAAACAGTTCTATTAGATGATGGGGCTGTTTTCTTTTTGCCTATACAAGCTATTACACAAAATGCCCACTCTCCTGAGAACTCCTCAGACGAGTGGGCATTCTTCTTTCCGTGTATCAAATTTACCTTTGTGGTCACTCAGATCGCCACCAAGTCATGGATCAAAAATCATTATTTTTTATTTGTCCAAGAGTAAGTGCACGGTTTCTGCACTGTTTTTGCACGGTTTCAAGGGATGCAATGGGTACTCTGACTTGCAAAATACGACAAAGGGTGCAGAAATTACAATGTGAAAAATTACGATGCTTTGCATAAAAATGGTGCAAACTCGAAAGTTTCAAAATCAGAGTACCCAGCCCGAGGGGCTCTTTTAATCAGAGGGCCAGGGATTCGAGTTCCCTCGAGCGCACCAAAATCCCAC
>ERZ1027245.533-NODE-533-length-14050-cov-6.100679_pt1 | contig 14050 bp, 10 predicted proteins | sample MGYA00519475_ERZ1027245 | MGnify/ENA primary metagenome ERZ1027245 (study PRJEB26926, sample SAMN06164723) | human gut metagenome | biome: ENVO:00009003; feature: ENVO:2100002; material: ENVO:00002003 | host: Homo sapiens | place: USA | collected 2012 ... | reverse complement strand
TCGACTAGTCGTCGGCAGCGTCAGATGTGTATAAGAGACAGGGATGGGGGAAAGGGCGTATTGAAGTTCCTTTGACGGAAGAAGGATATTTTTTCCGTCCTCCTGTGAAAATCAAGTTGCGCAAAGGAGTTAACGAAATATTGGTTCGTACGGTCTTCGGACATTGGAAAGGCGATAACGGACAGCGTAAATGGCAGTTTTGTTGTATGCCTGTGTTGTGGGATGGTTGCCATTATACGGAAGTGAAAGGGCTGGAATATCTTGACTGTGAGATTCCGGCTCGATGAGTCGATACGTATGGGAATAGCGGAAATATAAGTAATTCAAGTTGCGTAAGCATATTGCATGGGGATGTATCAAAACGTTGATAATGCTGTTGTTTTGCTAGTAGGGGCAGGGTTTGCCTGCCCCTACAGTTGAGGGTTTGACAGGCTATTTTAGTTTTGATACACCCCCATATAGATATAAACTTTACTTGTTCAGTTTCCAGGTAAATCCGTCTTTTGTATCTTTTACTTCAAAGCCCAAAGCGGCCAGCTCGTCGCGAATCTTGTCGCTGGTAGCCCAGTCTTTGTTGGCTTTTGCCTGCATGCGTTGTTCCAGCAACATGTCTACCACTTTGCCGTAAGCCTCTTCGCGTGCTTCGTTGTTGGCAGTTTCTTCTTTCAGACCGAGAATTTCGTACATGAAAAGAGGGAATAAGCTTTTCAGTTCTTCCAAGTCTTCTTCCGAAATAGTCGCTTTCTTGTCGAGAACCGTATTAATCATTCGTGCACCGTCAAACAGATGAGCGATGACAATCGGTGAGTTGAGGTCATCATTCATCGCTTCATAGCATTTGGCACGAAGTTCTTTTATACCGTCTATACCGGTAGTCTGTTTACCCGGAGTGATGCGTTCCAACCCTTTTACGGCTTCTTGCAGACGTTGCAATCCCTTTTCGGCAGCTTGCAGGGCTTCGTTGCTGAAGTCCACCGTGCTGCGATAGTGTGCTTGAAGGATGAAGAAACGGATGGTCATCGGACTATATGCCTGTGTCAGCAACTTGTGTGAGCCTTCAAAGAACTCGCTCAGGTTAATAAAGTTGCCATAACTCTTGCCCATCTTCTGTCCGTTGATGGTAATCATGTTATTGTGCATCCAGTAGTGAACCATATCGTCTCCCTGCGAAGCCACACTCTGTGCAATTTCACATTCGTGGTGTGGGAAAATCAAGTCCATGCCTCCACCGTGAATGTCGAAATGTTCACCCAGGTATTTCTTGCCCATAGCAGTGCATTCGCAGTGCCATCCGGGGAAACCGTTGCTCCATGGGCTTGGCCAGCGCATGATATGTTCCGGTTGAGCTGCTTTCCACAGAGCGAAGTCGGCAGGATTATGCTTTTCGCTTTGTCCGTCCAGTTCGCGGGTGGTATTCAGCACATCGTCCAGGTTACGTCCCGATAGTTTGCCGTAATGATGATCCTTGTTGTATTTTGCTACATCAAAATACACGGAACCTTCACTTTCGTAAGCATATCCGTTTTTCATGATTTCTTCCACCAGGCGGATTTGCTCGATGATATGTCCCGAAGCATGCGGCTCGATGCTGGGCGGAAGTACATTGAGGGCTTCCATTGCTTTGTGGTAACGGTTCAGGTAATATTGTACCACTTCCATCGGTTCCAATTGTTCAAGACGTGCTTTTTTTGCAATCTTGTCTTCACCTTCATCGGCATCATGTTCCAAATGACCTACATCGGTGATATTTCTCACATAGCGCACTTTGTATCCCAGATGGGTGAGATAACGGAACAGGATATCGAAGGTGATGGCCGGACGGGCATGTCCCAAATGGGCATCGCCGTATACCGTAGGACCACACACATACATGCCTACATGAGGCGCGTGAAGCGGAACAAAAAGTTCCTTTCTGCGACTTAATGTATTGTAAATGGTTAGTTTATTTTCCATAATTCATCCAATTAGAAATGCAAAGGTATAAATTTAATGTGTGGAATAGGCAAACAATTAACAAAAAAAACGGATTTGGCATTACAATATGAGAGGATGCTGCATGAACAGTTTGCTATGCAGGTTTCTTTTCGGCATGATTGGTCAACTTTTTTAATTAGAGTTGGGGGTGTGTCAAAACGTGGATAATGCTGTTGTTTCGTTCGTAGGAGTGAGGTTTGCTCGCCCGAAAACGGTTTGCTTTGTGTCTTCGGGCAGGCAACCCCTGCCTCTACAGCTGAAACTGGATAGGCCGGTTTAGTTTTGGCACACTCCCTATTGTTGAGATTTACAACTTCCCTTCGTCTCTTCTGTCGTCAATTCCCAATTTTTCGATTTCCTGAATGGATAAGCCTGTAATGTCGGAAATGGTTTCATAGTCCAGTCCTTTTGCTTTCATTTTCAGTGCATTTGAAAGTCGTTCTTCTTCTCGTCCTTCTTCTCGTCCTTTTTCTCGTCCTTCTTCTGTAGCTTCCCTACGAATGTCTTCTTCCACTATCCGGCTTACCCGATAGCGATCCACTGCTTTGTCATAAGCTATTCTGTTTTCTTCCGATAAATTGGCAACAGCAGCCAATTGGTCCAAGTATTTAAACACTTGTTCCTTCAGTGCATCCGGCATTCTGTTCCAGTCATTCATATTCTTCAATGCATACATTAATTTCTCATACAATGTCTCACATTCAGCAAGTTCCTTATTGAAATAAGGGAATTGCAGATAAATTTGGCGTAGATGGGGGTTGACCACTCGTCCCGTATCCCTGTCGGCGAGCACTATATCCGTACGGAATTTCTTATCCAGTCCGTCCTCCTTGAAATTCATCAGGAAGATGCCGTATACGGTACTCAGTCTATAACGGGAGCCATACGGGACACTACTTTCACATACCATGCCGTCCGTATCCTTCTCGACGGGTATCTTTATTGTATCGGGAGGCGGAAGCTCGGTCAGCCTGCCTACGGCACGGCATACATAATACAATGTACGGTCCAGAAAATGGCTGTGCCAACGATTTTGCATCTCTACAATGATATACTCGCCACTGTCCGTGCGACAATAGAGGTCATAAATGATGCCTTTGTCATGCACATTGTCCGCATGGTCTTCCTTGTCAAGGAAACAAAGATCCTCTATATGATGTTCGCCCGCAAGCAACTCATTCAGCAGGGTGATGAGCAGCCCTTTACTGGCAGGTTGCCCGAAGATGACCTTAAACCCCAGGTCGGTAAAGGGATTGACGAATCGTGACATATTCATTTTTTATTTGAAATCAAAAGTACGCATACTTTCGGGAACACCCAAAAGATATGTGCTTTATTTTTCCGATATTGCAATTCCGGCTGATATTCAGAATCTAACGACCTTTCTGTCTTACTCTCCTTTCACACATAACAAGTGCTGAAACGTCCTGCTCATAGGGCTTTTGTGTGAAGGCTGCTTTTATCAACTTTCTTTTTCTCCTATTGGATAATTCCCCCTCCCAACACCACGTCTTCCCGATAAAAAGCGGCTGCCTGTCCGGTAGCAATGGCGGTGAGCGGCTCGTGCAATTGCACATGGAGCGTATTGTCCGCTTGCAGCGTCACTGTGCAGCGATTGGCTTGTTTGCGATAGCGTATTTTCACAATCACATCGTCCTTGCAGAGCAATGCGTCAGGATTTGTGATATTCCAGTCTTTCAATGTCATTTCTGTTTTTTTCAACGCTTTTAAATTACTCAATATCACTTTATTTTCTTCGGGAAATATCTCTTTTACAAAGACAGCACGATTTAAATCGATTCCCAGCCCCCGTCGTTGGCCGATGGTATAGAAAGGATACCCTTCGTGATATGCAATGAAGTTTCCCGTTTCATCGAAGAATTTTCCGGGGCGGATGCTGTTCTCCGGTAGTTCGCGGCGTAAAAACGTGCGATAGTCCATCGGGCAAAAACAAACGCCCAGACTGTCACGTTTATGGGCAGCTTTTAAAAAACCTCGTTCTTCCGCAATTTCCCGAACCCGGATTTTGGTGAGTTCACCCATAGGGAGCAACATCCGTTGCAGAATATCTTGTGGAAGCCCCCATAAAAAGAACGACTGGTCTTTGTCAGGGTCTGCTCCGGCAGTGATGTGGTAAAATCCGTCGATGAAACGTTTGCGGACATAGTGACCGGTAGCAAAATGATAGATGCCCAATTCATCGGCCAGCTGTTGCAGAAGTGGCCATTTGAGGTTATTGTTACAGAGCGTGCAGGGCACAGGGGTATGTCCGGCCATGTATTCGCGGATAAAATAATCAATGATTGTCTCTCGGAATATATTGCGAACGTCGTAGGAGATATGCTTGATTTTCAGTCGTTCACATAAAGTCCGTGCGTCATCCAAATATTCCGTATCTCCTTCTTTTTCATAAAAACGAAAAGTGACACCGGTCACTTCGTATCCGGCATCCTGTAACAGTAAGGCGGCAACGGAACTGTCCGTTCCCCCACTCATCCCCAGTAGAACTTTATTGTTTGGCTTCATTGGGGCAAATATACGAAATCAAAATGAGTTCTTTTATATCCTGCATTCAGTCATTTTAGTTCAATATTACTTCTCCACGTCTGTGGTTAAACTTAACCACAGACGTGGCTAATGTTAACCACGGTCGTGGTTAGAGTTCTTCACGGCCGTGAAGAAGCAATATCGAATGGCTTGTCTGACAAAGAAAATAGGATGAAAAAACGTTAATCGAATGATATATATATGCGTAGGCTTATGCGTACGTACGTGTAGCCCGATGCGTATATACGTGTAGGCTTACGTGTATATATGTGCAGGCTTATGCCACCGTATGTAGTTTGGCGTGTGCAAAAAGACCTTGAGGTTTTCAAAAAAGCTCGGTATGTTTCTTAAAAACTTCAGCACCTTTTTAAAAAAGCTCGGCATCTTTTTCATGTAGGGCAGACAGGATCATCCCCCCCCTCACTAAGTCGGTTATTCCTTCTTTTCCGTTCATCCTTACATTTTGATTAAAATACATTGATTATCAAGTGATTAATAATGAAAGGATATCCCCTCATCCCTGTTTCAGCCGCGCTTCCCAAGTCCCTTCACAATCTGCCTTCAGTACTTGTCCCGCCGGGAGAAATTTTATAAATGAAGGGAGGTTGAAAGGGTGATGAAACGATGCCCATTCACTACCGAAACTCCCATCAACAGGGCGTCTCAACGGCTGATGAAAGGAGGAAGGGAGAAATGATCCGGATGATATGGGAACTTTAAGGAAAGGAGAATATATAAAACCCTGCCATGGGGGCTTTCCAATATCCCATGGCAGAGTTTGAAAAATTATTTTAGCGGAGTGATAGTGAAGCCCCAGCTATAAGACTGGTTCGGGTTAATCAAAGCCCATTTTTCGGGCCATGCTCCCCAGCTGTCATAACCGCCTACGCCTTGTTGCTGCATATCTATGCATACCTCTACGAAATCACGCGGAGTAATGTCATTGATATGAGTTTGGCGGCGGAGAACATTTTTTGCCTTAGCTTCGCTGCGATTGGCAATTTCTTCGGCCGAGAAATTGTTCCATTGGCGCGGACGATTAGTGGCTTCTTCCGAATCAAAATCTTCTACTGAGTTACGCAAGGCATTGAAACCGAAAGTCTTGTCGGCTGTGATGCGCAACCCTTTGCCGCCTTTTTTGCTTAATGCTACCCAACGGGTATCGACGTGATGGCCGTTTTCTTGCGGACGAACATAGGGGAAGTACATATCATCGGCTGTTGTTTTATAGAGGTCGACGATGGTTCCTGCCTTGCGGTCGATGTAGTTTTCTTCAGGGCCGCGGCCGAAGTAGGCAACTTGGTTCATTTCTGCCGGCAGACGGAAACGTACACCGATACGAGGTACTTCTGCTTTGATGTCTGCTGCCTTGAAGTCACAACCTACATGTAGGCTGCCGTTCTTGCCAAAGGTGTAATTTACAATGTATTGGTTGCCGGCAGGCAATGCGTAAGTCACGCTCAGGGTATTGTCGGCAAAGGAAGTATGGGTTACTTTGAAGTCCTTGCTCGATTGTTTCCACACGTGGGTGCGCTTGGGCTCGCCGTTACCGTAATCATTGTCATTCGGTGCACGCCAGAAGTTGGGTTGAATGCCGAAGCCGTCTTTGAAGTATTCGGTGCCGTTTACTTTATAAGAGGTAACGATGCCACTCTTTTCGTTCAGGACAAATTGCATTCCGCTGCCCGAAACTACCATCTCGTCTCCGTTCTTCACTGCTTTCATTCCCTTGCCTGCCATGAACTCGTCTTTCAAAGGCTCGATAGGCAATTGGAATTGGTCATGTGCAATTTCGTGACCTGCCGGAATCAGGATTTCAGGTTCGACGGCAATGACGTGGAAATTGACGAAGTATTCGGTATCTTTCTTGGCTTTCAAACCGTTTACGTTGACCGTGAATTCTTTGGAGGCCTGCGGAGCAATGTCTAACGAGACTTTTCCGCTTCTTATAATCTTGTCGTTGGCTTTCAGCTCATACACAATCATATACTTCTTCAGGTTGGTGAAGTAGAAACGGTTGGTGATAAGGAACTTGCCTTGTGCCGCATCGGTCATCTCGAAGCCTACATTCTGATAAGCATATTTCACTTCTGCCATGGCAGGATGCGGAGTGCGGTCGGGACTGACGATACCGTTGCAGAGGAAGTTGCCGTCGCTGGGTGCGTCTTTTCCGAAATCGCCGCCGTATGCCCAGAACGGACGTTCGTTTTCATCTTTCTGCAGAATGCCTTGGTCCACCCAGTCCCAAATATATCCGCCCTGCAGATTGGGATATTTGTAAATGGCTTGCCACTGTGCCCACAGACCGCCGGTGGAGTTGCCCATGGCGTGTGCGTATTCGGATGGCATGATAGGACGGTCACTGCCTTCTTTGCCTATCGATTCAAACCAGCTTGCGCCCGGATATTGAGGAACGAACATATCGGTATTCCATTCCCATTGTGCGCGTTCGTAGTTCACAGGGCGGTTCATGCCTTTGGTTTCACGGTCTTTCACCCAAAGGTAAGTCTGATAGAAATTATATCCGTTTCCGGCTTCATTACCCAATGACCAGAAGGTTAAAGACGGGTAGTTCTTATTGCGTTCATACATATTGATGGTACGGTCCATGTGAGGTTTCAGCCATTCGGGGTTGTTGCCCAGTGTGCCGCCTTTGCGGAGGTCGTATTTCATGCCGTGGCTTTCAATATTGGCTTCATCGTATACATAGAGACCATATTCGTCACAAAGCTCATAGAACTTGCGGTCTTGCGGATAGTGGCACAGACGAACGGTATTGATATTGTGTTGCTTCATCAGTTCAAAGTCTTTGCGCATCAGTTCTTCGGGAACATAGTGACCGGTTGCTTCGTTGTGCTCGTGAATGTTCACACCCTTCATCTTTAACGGCTGGCCATTGACAAAGAAGCAGATATAAGGCTTGCCGTTTCCTGCAATTTGGTCAATCGGTTTGATTTCAAAGCGACGGAAGCCGACATTGAACGGAATAACTTCTGTTATTTTTCCATCTTCTTTTAAAGAAATCAATAATTTATAAAGGTTGGGCTGTTCGGAAGTCCAAGTCTTTACATTGTTTAATGAAGCATTGAAAGTAACGGTATTTTTTCCGTCTGCACTTACACTGCAAGGTGTCTCGGCAGAGGTAACAACTTTCTTGTCGGCATCCAGCAACTCGTAAGTTACGGTTACGTTCTTGTTGGCGGCGGTATGGTTGGTCACATTCACGTCCAGTTTGAAGATACCGTTCTTATAGGTATCGTCGAGGGTAGAGACTACTTCAAAGTCCTGAACGGCAGTCTTGGGCTGTGAGAACAAGAATACATCTCTTTCGATTCCGCTCAGGCGCCAAAAGTCCTGACACTCCAGATAAGAACCGGTGCTGTAGCGGAAGCATTTTACTACCAATGAGTTCTTGCCTGGTTGCAGATATTTGTTAATCAGAAACTCTGCCGGATTCTTAGAGTCTTCGCTATATCCGACTTCTTTTCCGTTGAGGTATACATAAACGCCTGATTTAGCTCCTTCCAGGCGGAGGTATATATCACGTCCGTTCCAATTGGAGGGAATCTCGATGTCTCGCTGATAAACACCTACCGGATTGGCCTCGGGCAAATGCGGAGGTTGCGGGTTGCTGGGCTGGAAGTCGTATGGCTGATTGGTATAGATGGCTGTTCCATATCCTTGTACCTCCCAGTTGCCGGGTACATTGATTTCTTTCCATGTAATGTCGGCGCCGGGCTGTTCGATGTTGGCAGGTAAATCTTTGTAGGCATCTACGTAGTAGAAGTTCCACTTTCCGTTCAGTAATTTGTAATAAGGGCTGTTTTCGTATTTGCCGGTCAGTGCCTGTCCCGAGTTATCGTATGACATGAAAGCCGTGCGGGGAGCTTCTTTGTTTACTGCTACGGTTTGGATATCTTTCCAATAAGGAAGCTTGGTCCCTTCTGCACTGATGGTTTGTGCTGAGAATGCACAGACAACTGTGCCAATGAGGTATCTCAATAAGGTTGTTTTCGTAATATTCATAGATTATCAGTTGTTTAAAGAAAAAGGGCGCTATTGCCGGCGCCCCTCTCTTAAGTCCTTTACATTTTATTAAAATAAGCAATTTATTGGATTTCTTCCGATAATTCAGCACCAGCCTTGAATTTGATTGCTTTTTTTGCTTTAATGGTGATAGATTCTTTGGTCGCCGGGTTGATACCCATTCTTTCTGCTTTTTTTACAACCGAGAAAGTACCAAAACCAACTAATGATACTTTGTCACCACTCTTCAGAGCATTTGAAACTGCTGAAACTACTCCTTCAACAGCTTTCTTTGCATCGGCTTTGCTCAAGCCTGATTCAGCGGCTACTGCGCTGATTAGATCTGCCTTATTCATAATGAAAACGATTAATTATTAATGTAATACAAAAGAAATTTCAAAATCAAGGACAAATATAAAGTTTCAAAATTAGAAATCAAACAGATAGCCTAAAAAAGATAAGCCAAAAATCAAAAAAACGTAAGAGAATGGGGTTTTTCTGCTAAATAACAGAATAAAATTGTAAATTTGCAAGCAATCAATGAATTATAGAAGAAAATAATATGAATAGTATACCTGTTGTAACAAAGAATATATTGATAATAAACGTGCTATGCTTTTTCGGAAGTGTGGTGGCTGCAAAGTATGGAATTGATTTAAATGATTTGCTGGGACTGCATTTTTTTCTGGCTTCCGATTTTAATCCGGCACAGTTGATTACATATATGTTTATGCACGCTGGTTTTCAGCACATATTTTTTAACATGTTTGCAGTGTGGATGTTCGGGCGTACGCTTGAACAGGTTTGGGGACCGAAACGTTTTCTGTTTTATTATATATTGTGCGGTATCGGTGCAGGTTTGGTACAGGAGGGAGTGCAATATATTCAGTATGTCACCGAATTGGTCAATTATGAGGGGGTTAATACGGGAGTTGCCGTGATTCCGATGGCGGAATATCTCAATCTGATGACTACAGTAGGGGCATCGGGGGCCGTATATGCTATCTTGCTGGCTTTCGGTATGTTGTTCCCCAATAGTCAGATGTTTGTATTCCCGATTCCGTTTCCTATTAAGGCGAAGTATTTTGTAATGGGGTATGCAGCATTGGAGATTTATTTGGGCTTCGGCAGCTCGGCTGACGGTATTGCTCATTTCGCTCACTTGGGAGGAATGATATTTGGCTTTATATTAATAATGTATTGGAGAAAAAAGAATAACAATGGGCAGTTTTATTACTGATTTAAAGAATAGTTTTAACAGGGGTAATATATATATCCAGTTTATATATATCAATGTCGGAGTGTTTGTCCTGACATCCCTGTTGGGAATTCTGTGGATGTTGTTTAACCGTAACGGTGCATTTATTCTGCAATATTTGGAGTTACCTGCATGGACGGTACAGTTTATCAAGCAGCCGTGGTCTCTGTTTACTTATATGTTTATGCATGCCGGAGTGCTTCACTTGTTGTTTAATATGCTGTGGCTCTATTGGTTCGGGCAGTTGTTTCTTTCTTTTTTCTCGGCCAAGCATTTCCGTGGGGTGTATATCTTAGGTGGGTTTTGTGGCGGTTTGCTTTATATGCTGGCTTACAATGTATTTCCATATTTCAGTGATTCGCTTTATTATTCTTATTTATTGGGGGCTTCGGCCTCTGTGTTGGCCATTGTGGTGGCAACGGCTGTCCGCGAGCCTGACTATCCGGTACATTTCATGTTTATCGGAACGGTGCGGTTGAAATATGTAGCCCTGTTTATGGTGGTGACCGATTTGCTTTTTATGACTTCGGGCAATGCCGGGGGACATATCGCACACTTGGGAGGGGCATTGGCCGGATGGTGGTTTGCTTCCGGATTGACCCGCGGGCATGATGCAACGGCGTGGATTAATCGTTTTATCGATTGGGTAGCAAGCGGATTTACGGTACACCGTTCTCCGAAGAAGCCCAAAATGAAAGTGCATTATGGCGATAAGGCGAAAGACTATGAATATAATGCCCGTAAGAAGCAGAATAGTGACGAGATAGACCGCATATTGGACAAACTGAGGAAGTCCGGTTATGACAGTCTCACGTCGGATGAGAAGAAAAGCTTGTTTGATGCAAGTAAAAAATAGAATATGAAATATATCGGTCGGATTTTAGGTTGGATATTATTGGGGATAAATATATGCATGGCGGTGTTATTGCTGATCTGTGCATATAGTTCTTATATCAATCCGGTGGCGCATCCTGTGTGGTCGTGTGCCGGTCTTGCGTTTCCGGCTTTTCTGATAACGAATGTTTTATTTTTTTTCTTTTGGTTGGTGGTATATCGCAGGTATGCTTTGGTGTCTCTCCTGACTTTTTTCTGCTGCTTTGGTGCCATCCGTACTTATATACCTATCAATCTGTTCGAGAAAGAACCTCCCGGGGATGCCGTCAAAGTATTGTCATACAATACGATGGCTTTTGAACAAGGACATCCTAATTTGAAGGACAACCCTAATTCGGTATTGGAATACCTGCGGAACAGCAATGCGGATATTATTTGTTTGCAAGAATATATATTGAGCAATCGGCTGGCTAAAAAGGATGTGGATTATGCCCTGAGAAACTATCCCTATAAGCATTATTATAAATTGACCGGTGCGAATGGACTGGGGTGCTACTCCCGCTATCCTATCCTGTCGGCGCATCCTGTTGAGTATGACAGCCGAAACAATGGCTCTGTTGCTTATACAATAAATGTGAAGGGGGATACTTTGTTGGTGGTCAATAACCATTTGGAATCCAATAAACTGACAGAGAAAGATAAGGCTGTCTATCGGGAGATGATAAAAGACCCGGATAAGGTTAAAGTGTCGGAAGGGGCCCGCATATTGATAGGCAAACTGGCGGAGGCTTCGGCTATCCGTGCTTTGCAAGCCGATTCCATAGCAAAGTTGGTTGCCGGTTTTAGGGGTGGAGGAGTGATTGTCTGCGGCGATTTTAACGATTCTCCTTTGTCTTATGCTCACCGGGTAATCGGGAAGGAACTGGATGATGCTTTTGTACAGTCGGGCAACGGATTCGGGATATCTTATAATCAGAATCATTTTTATTTCCGTATCGATCATATCCTATTGAGTAAAAATCTGGAATCTTATCAATGTACGGTAGACAAAACCATAAAGAGTTCGGATCATTATCCCATCTGGTGTTTTGTGGCGAAGAAATAATTAGCAGACCTTTAATTTAATATAAGTATGAAGAAACTAGTATTTACGTTAGCGACTTGTTGTATCATGTGTGCATGTGAACAGAAAACCGAAACGAACCCGTTCTTTACGGAGTTCCGGACAGAGTATGGTGCTCCTGATTTTGATAAAATCAAGATAGAACACTATGAACCTGCGTTTTTGAAAGGCATAGAAGAACAAAATGCCGAAATAAAAGCAATTGTGGAGAGCCGGGAAACTCCCGGATTTGAAAATACGATTGTGGCACTGGATAATAGCGGAAGGACACTGGCACGTGTCAAGGGTGTCTTTTATGCATTGACGGAGGCTGATACGAATGATGAGATGAGCGCATTGAGCGAAAAGATTGCTCCTGTGCTTTCCGAACATAACGATAATATTTATCTGAATCAGGATTTATATAAGCGTGTGGCTGCTGTGTGGCAACAGGAGCAAGAAGGCAAAATAACGCTGACCACAGAGCAGCATCGTCTTTTGGATAGATATTATAAGGCGTTTATCCGTTCGGGGGCAGGACTGGATGCCGGGAAGCAAAACCGCCTTAGGGAGATAAATAAAGAATTGTCTACATTGGCTATTACTTTCAGCAACCATATTTTGAATGAAAATAATGCTTACCGGCTGGTTATAGACAATGAAGCAGAACTGGCAGGATTGCCGGAATGGGTGAAAACAGGTGCGGCGGAAGAGGCGAAGGCTGTCGGAAAAGAAGGCAAGTGGCTGTTTACCTTGCAGAACTCAAGCCGTTTGCCGCTGCTGCAATATGCCGACAACCGTGAGTTGAGAAAGGATATCTATGAAGCTTATATCAATCGTGGTAATAACGGAGACGCCAATGATAATAAAGAGATTTTGAAGAAAATCATTTCTTTGCGTCTGGAAAAAGCCAATTTGCTGGGCTTTGACTGTTATTCCAATTTTGTGTTGGATGAAAATATGGCAAAGAATTCCGAGACGGTTATGGATTTTCTGCATAATCTGTGGGGTTATTCTTTGAAAAACGCAAAGACGGAAGCTGCCGAATTACAAAAAATGATGGATAAAGAAGGAAAAGGAGAGAAGCTTGCCGCATGGGATTGGTGGTATTATACCGAAAAACTTCGTCAGCAAAAATATAATCTGAATGAGGATGAGATTAAGCCTTACTTTAGCTTGGAATCAGTGCGAAACGGTTTGTATTATGTTGCCAATAAATTGTACGGCATTACCTTGACCGAACTGAATAATGTATCTGTTTACGAACCGGATGTGAAGGTGTATGAGGTGAAAGATGCCGATGGCGCTTATCTGGGCTTGTTTTATGCCGATTATTTTCCCCGTACCGGTAAACGCGGAGGGGCATGGATGAGCAACTTCCGTGAACAGGCAGGCGATGTGAGGCCGCTTATCTATAATGTAGCCAGCTTTACGAAGCCCGCAGGTGATATGCCTTCGTTACTGACACTGGATGAAGTGGAAACAATGTTTCATGAATTCGGACATGCTCTTCACGGAATGCTGACCAAATGTAACTATTTGGGAGTATCGGGTACGAATGTGGCACAGGATTTTGTGGAACTTCCTTCTCAGATAATGGAACATTGGGCGGTGGAACCGGAAGTACTGAAGGTATATGCCAAGCACTATAAGACCGGTGAGGTGATTCCCGATGAATTGATTTGGAAGATACAAGACCAAAATACCTTCAATCAGGGATTTATGACAACCGAACTGTTGGCTGCTGCATTGCTCGATATGGAATTGCACAATCTGACCGACACCGCAAGTCTGGATGTGGTGGCCTTTGAAAAGGCAGTGATGGACAAATTGGGTTTGATTCCTGAAATCGCTCCTCGTTACCGTGCCACTTATTTTAATCATATCCTTAGCGGTTATGCTGCCGGATATTACAGTTATCTGTGGGCGGAAGTATTGGATGCTGATGCTTTTGAAGCTTTCAAAGAACATGGACTGTTCGATAAAAATACTGCCGACTCTTTCCGCCGGAATGTTTTGGAAAAGGGTGGGACAGAGGATCCTATGGTGCTTTACAAGGCGTTTCGCGGTGCCGAACCGAGCTTGGAACCGTTGCTTAAAAACAGAGGGCTGAAATAAAATACCCCATGAAATAGAACAAATTAGGCTGCGAAATATACTTTTGCAGCCTTTTTTCTTATTTGAAATTCAAATATTTGTGTTTCATGCCGTGCGAATGTGAAAAAAAAACTATATTTGCAACCTTGTATAAACCAAGAATTAATCAAAAAGTAAAAATAATAAATTTCAAAGTAACATGCAAAACAAAG
>ERZ1027245.531-NODE-531-length-14072-cov-5.259043_pt1 | contig 14072 bp, 10 predicted proteins | sample MGYA00519475_ERZ1027245 | MGnify/ENA primary metagenome ERZ1027245 (study PRJEB26926, sample SAMN06164723) | human gut metagenome | biome: ENVO:00009003; feature: ENVO:2100002; material: ENVO:00002003 | host: Homo sapiens | place: USA | collected 2012 ... | reverse complement strand
TAATATTGTTAACTTTAATTTTTTAAATGCATGAAGCAAGTTAATCTTAGAATCTGTCAAACGATTCTTACCCTAATCTTAGGGCTATTCTTGTCTGTAGGCGCTTATGCACAGAACATCACTGTGAAAGGGCATGTAAAAGATGCTTTGGGAGGAGTGATAGGCGCAAATGTAGTGGAAAAAGGAAATTCCACGAATGGTATAATCACTGACCTTGATGGTAATTTTACATTGACAGTTCCTCAGGGAGCTACGTTGGTCGTGTCTTTTATCGGATACAAGACGCAAGAAGTAGCTGCTGCTCCTTCAGTAATTATTACATTACAAGATGATGCGGAATTGTTGGGCGAGGTGGTCGTAATTGGTTACGGTACAGCCAAAAAGAATGATTTGACTGGGTCTGTTACGGCTATTAGTGCAGATAAAATGGTAAAAGGTGCTGTTACATCTGCTACTGATATGTTGGTTGGTAAAGCTGCCGGTGTAAGTGTGATTACTGACGGTGGTGCTCCGGGAGCTGGTGCTACAATTCGTGTGCGTGGCGGTTCTTCTATGTCTGCATCCAATAATCCGTTGATTGTTATTGACGGTGTGCCTGTAGATGACGGTGGTATTAATGGTATGTCAAATCCTTTGGCTACTGTCCATCCCAATGATATTGAGACTTTTACTATTTTGAAAGATGCTTCTGCAACAGCCATTTATGGTTCTCGTGCATCTAACGGTGTTATTATTATTAATACTAAAAAAGGAAAGTCTGGACGTGTACAAGTTGGTTATAGCGGTACATTCTCTATTAATACAAGACCCAATAAAGTAGATGTAATGTCTGCAAATGAATTTAGAGAATTTGTGACTTCTAAATTCGGTGAATCAAGTGCTCAGTTTAAAGCATTAGGTCAGGCAAATACTGATTGGCAGGATGAAATATTCAAAACCTCTTTCAGTACAGACCACAATGTTAATGTTTCTGGTGCTATACCACACATGCCCTATCGTGTATCAGTTTCTTATACCAATGAAAATGGTATATTGAAGACTTCTAATATGGAGCGTTTGACTGGTGCTATTAGCTTGAATCCTAATTTCTTTGATAAGAAATTGAATATTCAGTTGAATGTGAAAGGTATTTATAATACAAACCGTTTTGCAGATACTGGTGCAATAGGTATGGCGACGCAATATGATCCGACACAGCCTATTTACATGGATGGAAATCCCTATGGTAACGGCTACTTTATGTATATGAAAAGTGGCAATAATCCTACACCGGTTGATATTGGTTTGGCTAATCCCGTTTCTATTTTAGATTCAAAGCATGACGAATCAACTGTTTATAGAAGTATTGGTAATGCACAAATTGACTATAAGTTTCATTTCCTGCCCGAATTGAGAGCAAACTTGAATTTAGGTTACGACGTGTCTAAGAGCGAAGGTGATGTTATTATAGAAGATAATGCTCCTATGACTTGGTGCCAAGGTAACTATAAAACTGGGTTTGGGGAAAATAGCAGCTATTATCAATTGAAGCGGAATACATTGCTGGATTTCTATTTGAATTATGCTAAAGAGTTTGGTGCACATCATGTCGATGTTATGGGCGGTTATTCTTGGCAGCATTTCTATAATTCTACATGGACCAAATATCCTTATTCTACAGTAAAAGCTGAAGAAACTGGTAAGGAATTCTATAAGGATATGGAAGATTATTCAACTGAAAACTATCTTGTTTCTTTCTTTGGGCGTTTGAATTATACATTATTGAATCGTTATTTGGTGACATTTACCTTGCGTAATGATGGTTCTTCACGTTTCAATAAAGACAATCGTTGGGGATTATTTCCTTCAGTTGCTTTGGCATGGAAGATGAAAGAAGAGAATTTCTTGAAGGGAGTGGATTGGCTTTCTGATTTGAAGTTGCGTTTGGGCTATGGTATTACTGGTCAGCAAAACCTGAATAATGGTGACTATCCTTATATGGCTCGCTATATGTATTCCAAAGCTGGAGCAAATTATTATTTTGGTAATAACAAGTATTCATTGATTGCTCCTCAAGCTTATGATGAAAACTTGAAATGGGAAGAAACTACAACTTACAATATTGGATTGGATTTCGGTGTATTGAACAACAAATTGACAGGTACTCTTGATTTGTATTATCGTAAAACTGATGATTTGCTGAATACGGTTACAGTTCCTGCCGGTACAAACTTTAGTAACCAGTTGTTGACGAATGTAGGTACATTGGAGAATAAAGGTATTGAACTTACTTTGACGGCTCATCCTATCACGACAAAAGATTGGGACTGGACATTGAGTTATAACATCTCTTATAATAAAAATGAAATTACCAAATTGACATTTAATGATGACCCGGCTTATAAAGGTGTGATTCATACTGGTATTGATGGAGCAACCGGTTATAATATCATGATAAATGCTGTTGATCATCCTTATAATTCATTCTATGTATGGGAACAACTTTATGATAAGGCTGGAAATCCGATAGAAGGTGCTTATGTTGATCAAAATGGGGATAATAAAATAGACGAAGAAGATTTGGTCGCTTACAAAAAGTCTGCTCCTGACGTATTTATGGGATTAACTTCTCAATTGTCTTATAAGAATTGGGATTTGTCATTTGCTTTGCGTGCAAGTATTGGAAACTATGCTTATAACAATGTACAATCCAATCGTGAGGCTTGGGATGGTTCACAAATGTATGACCAAACTGGTTTCTTGAAAAATCGTTTGACTTCTGCATGGAAAACAAATTTCAAGACAGGGCAATATCGTTCTAGTTACTATGTTCAGAATGCTTCTTTTGTACGGATGGACAATATTTCATTAGGATACACTTTTAACAAGCTGTTCAATGATAAACAAAGTGCACGTGTTTATGTCACGGTACAGAATCCGTTTGTTATTACCAAATATGATGGTTTGGATCCTGAAATTAGCGGTAGTGGAGTTGATAATAATATCTATCCTCGCCCTCGTGTATTTATGTTAGGCTTGAATCTTAATTTTTAATCAATGAAGTTATGAAAATATTAAAATATAAATATATATTGTCGGCAGCCCTTTTGAGTACGATGTTAGGGGTTACCTCTTGTGTGAACGATCTGGATACGGTTCCATTGGATAAGGATGAATTGGTTTCGGATGTCGTTTTTGGAAAGGAGATAGGAGCTTATGAACAAAGTTTGGCTAAAATATATGCAGGTTTGGTAATAGGTGGTAATGCAGGTGGAGACTCAGACCAGGATGTTGTCGGCATTGACGGTGGTTCTCAGGCTTCATTTATTCGCGTATTGTGGAATATGCAGGAATTGGCTTCTGATATCGCTCATTGTTGCTGGAATGATCCTGGTATTCCAGACTTCAATCATATTTCTTGGGCTGCTTCAAGTCCATGGATCAAAGGATCATATTATCGTTTGTATTATCAGATTAACTTGTCAAATGCGTTTTTACGTGAAACAACTGATGATAAACTTGCCTCACGAGGTTGTTCAGAGCAAGTAAAGGCTTCTATTAAAACTTTCCGTGCAGAAGCTCGTTTTATGCGTGCTTTGATGTATCTGTATGCTTTGGATTTGTATCGTAATGTTCCGTTTGTAGATGAAAACAGCCCTATTGGTAGCGTTCGTCCACAACAAATTATGAAAGATCAATTATTTGAATACATTGAAAGTGAAATGTTGGCATGTGAAAGTGATATGCTTGATCCTGTAGTTGGATTTAATGATAATTATGGACATGCTAATAAAGCTGCTCTGTGGGCTGCATTGTCTCGCTTGTATTTGAATGCAGACACGTATGTAGGTGTAAATAAATATACTGAATGTGTGACTTATTCTAAAAAGATTATTTCAGCAGGTTACCAATTGGAACCGGTTTATGGCGATATGTTCAAAGCTGATAATGACCAATCCAAAGAGATGATTTTCCCATTGAGATATGAAGGTGAAGATACAATGACCTGGGGAGGTATGACAGCTTTGTTATGCTGGGGTTCTGCTGATTTTCAAGAAGAAACGAATGCAAAGGGAGGTTGGCAAGGTGTTAGAGCTAAGTCGTCTTTATATAATATCTTTGAAAAAGAGGATAGCAGTGATAAGGATACTCGTAAAGCAATGTTGCGTACAGAAGCTACCACAAATATTGAGATCACAAATGAAGCTGATTTTGTCAATAATGGCATTCCCGTTACCAAGTTTTATAATGTGAATAAAGATGGAAGTAAACCTGCATCTGCGGAAGCTTGGACAGATTATCCATTATTCCGTTTAGGTGAAATCTATTTGAATTTAGCAGAAGCTGTTCTTCGTGGCGGACAAGGAGCAACAAAAACAGAGGCTTTGGGATATGTAAATGATTTGCGTAAACGTGCATATTCAGACAAGGCGTCCGCACCTATTTCCGATAGTGATTTTACTTTGGACTTTATGATGGATGAACGCGCACGTGAGCTATTCTACGAAGCTCAAAGACGTACAGATTTGATTCGCTTCGGTAAATATACTTCTGCTGATTATGTTTGGCCATGGAAGGGTGGAGTTGCGGCAGGAAAATCTGTTGAAAGCTTTTATCAAGTGTTCCCCTTGCCTTCAGACGATGTTGGTTCTAATCAGAACCTGGTACAGAATGAAGGATACTAATATTAATGATTAAACATGAATGATATGAAGACAAAATATATTTATTTACTTTTGGCTGGAATCTTCGCATTGATGTCTTGTGAGGAGGATGCTACCCCCATATTGGAATTGAAGACTGCTGCTGCATTGCATGCGCTTTCCCAAACAGACATTACTATTACTAAAGACAATAAGGATGCGCAATTTCCGGAAATAGCTTGGGATAAGGCAGATTATGGAGTTTCTGCAGTAGTTAATTATGTTGTAACTCTAACAAATACTTCTACCAATAAGAGTATTGTAATAGGAGAAACAGGGGATGCAAAACTGGCATTTACAAATAGTGAAATGAATTCTTTATTGGCTAAGGTAGGAGCATATCCGGGGCAAACGTATGATTTTACTGTTTCTTTGGTTTCTGAGGCATATGATGCTTATACTGATGCAGCTAGTAACTCAATAACTTTTAAGGCTACACCTTATGACCCTAATGTAGATAATATTACATGGAAGTATGCTTATGTAGCTGTTGGCTATCCTGATTGGGACTACACTACTGCCTATTTGATAGGTGACCCTGACGGTGATGGCATTTATAGTGGTTATGCCAATTTTGATGGTGCTGCTTCTTATGCAATCATTGATGGTGCAGACCTTACGAAAGTATTGGCTAAAGACCAGCAAGTTACTGCTGATGGTAAAGGTTTCATTGAAATTACTTTAGATGCAGAAGGTAAGGTAACCCAATCAGAGAAAGGGCTGGTTTGGGGAGTAATTGGAGATGCTACGTCTAGTGGTTGGGACAAAGATACCCAGATGGAATACGATACCACTACTCGTCTTTGGACAGTGGTTACTCCGTTGCTCGATAAGGAATTCAAATTTAGAGCCAATAATGACTGGGGATTCAATTATGGAGCAGAAGAAGGTAAACTTTCTGAGTTGGCCGGTAACTTGGTTGCTGGAGGTCAAAATTTCAAAGTGGTAAAGGCAAGTCCCTATATTATTACTTTAAATTTGACTAATGCAGGAAAATATACTTATAGTATGGAAGAAACAACGATTGAGCTTTCTAGCTCTGCAATGACATTGCCTGGTAGCTATCAGAGTGGTGATGGTTGGAAGCCGGAAGCTGATGATTGCTATAAGGTAGAATCTGCAGCTCGTGATTTCAAATATACTGGCACTCACTATTTCCCTGCCGATACAGAATTCAAGTTCTATGATTCTGGTACGTGGATTGGTGTTGTTGGAGATATTACTTGGAATGAGGCTAAGACATCAACTACGTTTGTTATCGGTGATGGCGGTAATGTTAAGATTGAGGCTGCCGGTTATTATCGAGTAGGTGCCGATACTAAGAAGATGGTTGCTACTTTGGATAAGACAGGTTGGGAGATTATTGGTGATGCTACTCCTGGTGGATGGGATAAAGGCACTTTAATGGATTATGATGCTGAAACGCAAAAGTGGTCGGTGACTGTTACATTAGGTGATGGTGAAATGAAATTCAGATGGGATGCAGCTTGGACTATAAACTTTGGTGGTAGTTTAGGTGCGCTGACGCAGGATGGTGGAAATATTAAAGTTTCAGCTGGAACATACACGATTGTATTGGATCCAGAAGCTAAGAATGCTACAATGACAGCCAATTAAGGCTCTCTTATTTATAGAAAAAGGATTAAAGGGGGGGGGACCTTTAATCCTTTTTTATTTGTCAGACCAATGAATTGTAAATAGATGAGGAATTTATTTTATACTATACTTGTATTATTGACAGTGTATGCTTGTGCCGGAAAACGCGAGATAGTTACTGAACAAAAGCAAGTATTACCTGCTGTAGAAGACGTTGTGATGTACGAAATCAATCCACGTGTTTTTGCTCTGAAGAATGCATTTAATGTCATATCAAAACATCTTGATTCTATTCAGTTTTTGGGTGTTAATGTTGTTTGGTTTATGCCAATCTATGAGATTGGTGAGGTAAATACGGTGAATTCTCCTTATTGTATCAAAGATTATAAAAGAATAAATCCTGAATTTGGAACAGTAGAAGAATTTAAGCGTTTAGTGGAATTATGCCATGAAAAAGGAATAAGTGTAATTTTAGATTGGGTTGCTAATCATACATCTTGGGACCATGCTTGGATTAAAGAACATAAAGAGTGGTATACTCAGGATAGTATCGGAAATATAATTTCTCCTGCAGGAACGGGATGGAATGATGTGGCAGATTTGAACTACGATAATGCAGATATGTGCCTTGCAATGATTGATGCTATGAAATATTGGATACAAGAAGTTGGTGTAGATGGTTTTCGCTGTGATGCTGCTGATTATGTTCCATATACTTTCTGGAAGCAAGCTGTTGATTCTCTGAGGGCTATTCCAAATCGGAAATTGTTAATGTTGGCAGAAGGTAAGCGCAAAGATCATTTTGATGCAGGATTTGATATGAACTATGCTTGGGATTTGATGGAGGCGATGCGGGATGTTTTCGTTAATGATAGTAGTGCGGCACGCTTGTTGGAGGTGGATTGGAGCGAGTATGACTCAATTCCGGCAGGAAAAATGAAATTACGTTTTATTACCAATCATGATGAGGCTTCTAAAATGTCGCCAATTGTGGAGTTAGGAAGTGAAAGGGCAGCTATGGCTGCTTTTGTTGGAACAGTTTTTTTTGCATGGTGGAGCATTGATTTATAGTTCACAAGAAATTGGACATGAGGCTCCTATTAATTTTTTTGCATATACATCCGTGGATTGGTCCGAATGTTCGGATATTTATCAAGAATATGGGTGTTTAATGGGATTGTATAATAAATATCCTGCACTTCGGAAAGGAATATTAACTGGGTATCCTGCTTCAGACGTCTTGATGTATCAGAAAAGTGATGGTAAAGATGCTTTTATGATATTGGTTAATGTGCGTAATAGAGATGTTTCTGTTATCTTACCGGAGGGTTGGAAGCATCATGTAGCTACTGATATTTACGAAAATAAACCTCTGGAATTGATGAATGAAATTAAACTGAATGCATTAGAGTATAGAATAATTAGATTCTGACGGCTGGATTTTAATAAAAGAGGAGACCCTATACTATTATATTGTGTAAGGTCTCCTCTTTCTGTTTGATATGCAAACGTTTTCGTGATATTGTTCTCGTTTTCCTTTACGTTAATTGATTTGCCCTTTCTTTTCCGGTTATATTTGTGAAGTGATAACTTTAAATACTTCATATTATGAAAATTATCGTTCAACGTGAGAATCTTGTTTTATGGCATTTGATATGCTTCAGCGTGCTGCTGGCATTCACGGCATGTAGTGACAACAAAGAGGAGTTTCAGGAATATTTGACTCCTGCCTCCGGTAGTGAAGCTATTTTTGAACAAGGTTTTAGCTTTGCTGAAGCTGCTTCTTCACAAAGTGTCAGTTTTGAGGCCGGATATCAATGGACTGCTGAGCTGAGTGGTGAGGATATTGGCTGGTGCAGTATCAATCCGGCAAAAGGCTTGTCAGGAAAAGCTACGATTATGGTTTCTGTTGCTAAAAATGAAACTGGAATAGCGCGTACAGCACAATTGAATATTATATCCGGTTCAAAAAGGGAAGAAATATCCGTCACTCAAGCTGCCAATGCAATTGCAATTCCTGCTGGTCTGAGTTATACACCGGTGGTACCAGATGCTGATCAGTCTCTTGTCATTACGTTTAAAGCGGATACAAAGTCTGCCCTCTATGAGTATAAAGGAGATGTGTATGTACATATTGGTGTTGTCAGTGAAGGTCGTTGGCAATTCGTGCCTGCAGAGTGGGCAGAAAACAAAGATAAATGTAAGATGACTTTATCTGAGGCTAATATTTGGAGTATTACATTGAGTCCGAATATCCGGGAGTGGTTTGGGAGTGGAAAGACACCGGTGAACCAACTTGGAATAGTGATTCGTAGTGCGGATGGTAGTAAAAAAGGAATAGATACTGATTCCTTTATAGCGGTAACTGATACAAAATATGAAGGATTTGCACCCGGTGAGATTAAAACTGCCGCTGTACCGGCTGATATGGTCGAAGGTATCAACATAATGGATAATTCTACAGTGACACTGGTACTTTATGATAAAGATGTGAATGGAAATCATAAGGATTTTGCACATGTTGTGGGTGACTTTAACAATTGGACCTTAAGTAATGACGAAAAGTCGCAGATGTATCGTGATGATGCTTCCGGATGTTGGTGGATTACGTTGGCGGGGTTAGATGCTGGTAAAGAGTATGCTTTCCAATACTATGTGGGTACAAAGGAAGGTGAAGTAATTCATTTGGCAGATGCTTATACTGAAAAAATACTGGATCCTGATAATGATAAAGATATTTCAGCTTCTACCTATAATGAAAACCTGGTTTATCCTAAGGGAGGGGTAGGAATCGTTTCGACCTTCAAGATACAGAAAGATAGTTATAACTGGAAGTATAATGATTTTAAAATAGCAAATCCTAAGCAATTAGTGATATATGAATTGCACTTGCGCGACTTTACGGCTACGAGTGACATTAACGGTGCGATGGGAAAGCTTTCTTACTTGAAAGAAATGGGTGTCAACGCTATTGAGTTGATGCCGGTGCAGGAGTTTGACGGCAATGACAGTTGGGGGTATAATCCTTGTTTTTTCTTTGCGATGGATAAAGCTTATGGGACAAAAACAATGTATAAGCAGTTCATTGATGCTTGTCATGAGGCTGGTATGGCAGTTATTCTGGATGTGGTTTATAATCATGCTACAGGAAATAATCCGCTGGCTAAACTCTATTGGGATGGTGATAAGACTGCAAAGAATAATCCATACTTCAATGTGGAAGCACCTCATCCTTATAGCGTGTTCCATGATTTCAATCATGAAAGCCCATTGGTGCGTAAGTTTGTGAAGCGTAATCTGCAATTCTTGTTGAAGGAATATAAGGTGGATGGCTTTCGTTTTGATTTGACGAAAGGGTTCACACAAACCTCTTGCACTGAAAGTACAGCATCCAATTACGATGCGGGTCGCATTGCCGTCCTAAAGGATTATAATGCGGCCATCAAGGAAGTGAAAAAGGACTCTTATGTTATCTTGGAGCATTTCTGTGATTCAAAGGAAGAAAATGAACTGGCAGCTGATGGTATGCACTTATGGCGTAACTTGAATAATGCCTATTGTCAGTCGGCTATGGGGTATGCTGAAAATAGTTCTTTTAGTAGCCTTTATGAGAAAAACACTGCATGGGTAGGTTTTATGGAAAGCCATGATGAAGAACGCACAGCTTACAAACAGTCGCAATGGGGTGATGGTGTGCTGAAAACCGACCTTGATGCCCGTATGAATCAGTTGGCACTAAATACAACTTTCTTCCTTACCGTTCCTGGTCCTAAGATGGTTTGGCAGTTCGGAGAGATGGGATATGACATCTCTATTGAAGAAAATGGCCGTACCGGTAGGAAGCCTTTGCATTGGGAATATTTAGATAACGCCGATCGTAAAGGGCTGCACGATGTTTATGCAGGTTTGATGAAGCTGCGCAATGCTCATCCGGAGTTGTTTGATGCAAATGCAACTTTGACATGGAAGGTGGAAACTTCTGATTGGGACAACGGTCGTACATTATTGGTAAAAAGTATAACGGGTAAGCAACTGGTGGTGGTGGGTAACTTTACACATACCGCTACTGATATTGTTTTCCCTGCCACTCCTGGTAACTGGACCAATTACTTTACAGGAAAAAGTGAAACCGTAAATAAACAGGTTAATGTACCGGCTCATGGATATGTGGTCTACACTAATTTCTGATTTCGGTAAGAATCATTCATACATCTTTATCAGCACCCGATTCAGCCAGTTCCAACGGAAACGGAACCAGCGTCGGGTGCTGCTTTGTTTTCCTCCAAAGCGGAGAACGAACTCACGGTAGCCATGTTTACGGAAGGGAAGTCCCACGTCCATGAACTCTAAGTGGCGGTATCCGCGTTGTTTGGCATCATCCAGTGCTTTCCATACGGCAAGAATCCCCGGATATTGCAGGGCATAAGTCTTGCGCATGCCACCTGAGAACCATAGATAGGCGCTATCATCTGAATAAATGCATGCGCTGCCACCGATAATCTTCTCCTTATAAATGACGATGAAGATTTTGCTTTGCTGCCCTTTTGTCAACTGGTTTTCGAGATGCTGAAAGAACTTGATACTGGGGAAGTGGCGCCGTATCTTGGAAGAATATACGTGGCGCAACATCTGGGCGAAACAGAGAATCTCCTCTTTGGTACGTGCTTCCCGCACTTGGGCACCGTTTTTGAGGCCTTTCTTGATTTGCCGGATACGTGACGGGCTGAAACGCTCTTCCACCTTTTCGACGCTGTGCAACGAGTTGCGCACCCGCAGCCAATTGATGGCGATGTATTGGTTGTCTCGGAAAGATTTGTATCCGAACATGGCATTTTCCAGGTTGCGGAACTCGATGAGAAAAGAATCGCGCAATGCTTCATTGGTAAGCCTTTGCAGCATGTCACTGAAGATAGTCTCTTTGTCTGCCTCGTTATTGAAATATTCTCCCGTACCGTACACCTCACATCTTTTGATGATGCCGGGTGGAAACATGCGGACACTTTTACGTATGGCGGCAAGCAGTTTCGCAACGGGCTTGTCATCTTCGGATGCCACAATGAGTATGGGGGTATACCCCGGAGTTTCCTCGTAGATTCGGAACAACTCTGTGGAATGGAAGGTGTTGGTGCCTGGCAGGTCAGGAACCTTGCTCCCACGGTAATATGTAGTGAGTTTGAGGGGCATTGCTTGCAAACTTAACAAAAAAACTGAAATTTCGGTTGGCATGGGTAGGCTTTTTTATTAAATTTGTCACTATAGCTGAAGTCTTACATAAAAAGAATGGATATGATTTTTAAGAAAAAGAAAACGGTTCTCGAAGAACAGCCGCTGTGCTACTGGGAAGAGTCCTCTTATATGATGGCAGTGCCTAAGGGGGGGTGGAATGGATTTGTCGGTACGGCTTTTTGAGCGCGTGGCTGCTATCTCTGGAGTGGAATTGTTGAAAAAACGTTTGCCTGATGAAGACGAACCGGGATATATGGAAGTAGGATATGATGGCGAAGTGTATGAAATAGGTTTCTATGAAGGTGATTTTTCAATGCCTGATATGTTTAATCGTCGGGATTATTATTTCACTGACGAAGAACTATATGCTATTGGCAGAGCCGATAGGGCACTTACGGTGTTCATGAAGTTCGGCGTTGACGGGCAGAAGTCCTACCATCTGCAACTGAAGATTGCTGTAGCTATGGTGCCCGACCTGCTTGCCATTGTGGACGAAAGTGCCGAGAAACTGGTTTGTGCTCGGTGGGCCACTCTGGCTGCCGACTCGGCGGTAGTTCCCGGAACGAGTGTTTTGTTCACGGTACATGCTGTGACCGATGAAGGAGGCGAGGTGTGGTTGCATACGCACGGATTGAACCGTTGCGGTTTGTATGAACTTGAGATTCTGAAATCAGACAAGGAGAATTACAACAACCATTATTACTTGATTTCCGCCCTTGCTAGTCATCTGCTCGATAAAGACGATAGGACTTCCGAACCTGGTGTTGGCATATATATCGGGATGTTGAATGACCGTTTGCCGATAGTGGCCACCTACGTTTCGTGGACAAAGGCGCTGGATGAGTACCGAAGCCTCGTTCTTGGCAGTGCGGACGACCGTGAGGAGGGACACAACGGCCGTACGGCACCCGTGTTCATCTATACGAGTGAGGACGACGAGAAGAAAGGCAGACTGCGGAAGGTGTCCGAATACGATAGCATGTGGGGTGAGAATCCGCTATTCTTTATTAGTACCCGTGAAACCAATCGCATGAGTGCGTTGGCTCGCGAGCGTTTCGGTCTTGTGAAATACATGGCAAAGAAGGACGAAGGCTCTATCTTGCTTAAAATTGGCTTGAAGACAGACAGTGCCGAGCAGGCTGACGACCGCGAACATATTTGGTTTAAGCTGTTGGAGTTTGATGGAGAGCGTTTCAAGGGACAGCTTATACAAGAACCTTACGACGTCAGCCACATGCACGAGGGTGATGAAGGGTGGTTTACGGTAGAGGATGTGACCGACTGGATAATCTATTTAGAGGAATTTTCGGTTACTCCGGATACCGCCTATCTGCTTGTATGATACAAAAGGAAGCGGGGAGAAGATTGTAAGGGCTTTTATTCGCCATTCCCGGATATTTTATCTAAATTTGCCTTCGCTAAACACGAATATGTTATGGAAAGTTTCAGTGAATTGATAAAAGCCCGCCGCAGCATGCGGAAGTTTACAGAAGAAGAATTGACACAAGAACAAGTCGTCACTTTGATGAAAGCTGCTTTGATGGCACCCACGTCGAAGCGTAGCAATGCATGGCAGTTCATAGTGGTGGACGAGAAGGATAAATTGAAGGAATTGTCCTATTGCAAGGAGCAGGCATCGCAGTTCATTGCCGATGCGGCACTGGCTGTAGTGGTTGTTGCCGACCCGCTGGCAAGCGATGTGTGGATAGAAGATGCCTCCATTGCTTCCATCTACCTGCAACTTCAGGCCGAAGATATGGGGCTGGGAAGCTGCTGGGTGCAGGTGCGCGAACGTTTTACGGCTTCCGGTATGCCTTCCGGCGAGTATGTGCACGAGGTGTTGGATATTCCTTTGCAGTTGCAGGTGCTTAGTGTTATTGCTATCGGCCATAAGGGGATGGAGCGCAAGCCTTTCAACGAAGACAATCTGCAGTGGGAAAAGATACATATCAATAAGTACGGAGGAAAGTAACAGTGAGTGCAGCAAAAGCAAACAATAACCGTGATACATATAAGGCCACTGCCATCACACTGATTGTATTCGGCATTCTTTACTTGGTGGACAAATTGGTGCATTTTTCTGCAATCGGCTTGCCGTGGGTGATGAATAAGGATAATTTTCTATTGTATACCGCAGTGATTTTTCTGCTGTTCAAGCATGACAAGTCAGTGGGATTGGTATTGATAGGTTTGTGGCTGATATTGAACTTCGGGTTGATAACTGCCTTACTCGGTACGATGTCCGCTTATCTGCTGCCGTTGGCGTTACTGGCATTAGGGGCTATTCTGTATTGGTTGGCAACAAGATAAGCGTATGGCAGGAAGAAGTATAGAAGATATGTCCATTGCCTTTATCGGTGCCGGAAATCTAGCTACTAATCTGGCAAAAGCTCTTTATCGGAAAGGGTTTCGTATTGTGCAGGTCTACAGCCGTACAAAAGAATCGGCGCAGGGATTGGCACAGACGGTGGAAGCTGCATATACCACGGAGCTGCAGGCGGTTACGAAGGAGGCGCAGCTTTATATCGTCTGTCTCTTATACACATCTCCGAGCCCACGAGACTCGAC
>ERZ1027245.524-NODE-524-length-14208-cov-5.579877_pt1 | contig 14208 bp, 29 predicted proteins | sample MGYA00519475_ERZ1027245 | MGnify/ENA primary metagenome ERZ1027245 (study PRJEB26926, sample SAMN06164723) | human gut metagenome | biome: ENVO:00009003; feature: ENVO:2100002; material: ENVO:00002003 | host: Homo sapiens | place: USA | collected 2012 ... | reverse complement strand
CGAGTCTCGTGGGCTCGGAGATGTGTATAAGAGACAGATACGAGTAAAACGGAGGCGAAAAATATGAAAAATAAATACCAAAACATTGAGGCGGAACGAGTACGTAACGGATTAACACAGCAAGAAATCTCAACTTATTTAAACATAACACCTCAAACATATAGAAATTATTTGCAAGGGAAAAGTCCGTTTCCGGCAAAAATTCTATTGTTGTTGTCCGAAAAGTACGCTTGTTCAATTGACTATCTCTTAGACGCAAAACATCAGAGCACGAATCCGGAAATGCTCATTTCAACATAGAAAGGAGATGAAAACATGCCAAGAGTTAAAGCATTAGGAACGCAACAAAAAGCAAAGCAGGACGCAGCAAAAAAACTAAAAGCGAATCTCGCGTATTATGCGACCTTACACGGGTTTGATAACCACGAGCTGACAACAATAAGCGGAATCAGTGTAGCAACGTTTTACCATCGCTTACAAGACCCCACAGCGTTTCGGCTCATAGAGCTTATCAGGATTGCGCAGGCATTTAAAATCCCCGTGACCCGGCTGCTGGGCGAGGACGATAATCCCGATTCAATGAAAGGAAGTGAATCACAATGAGCAAAACAAAGACGCTAGCGTCCGGCTGCTGGTACGCTGTCAGGTATCGCGTGCTCCCGTTTCTGGGCAAAAACGCTGTTGCGCTGCTGACTGTCGCGTTTTTTATTTATCTTTACGGCATTTGTGGCGGAGTTGATATATGGCGGCTTACAGACAGAGAGGCGTTTATCCGTATCTTAGCGAGCTTTGGCGTATGGTTTCTAAGTTTGGCAGCCGTGGCGATAATTAAAGGCTTCAAGGCTGGAAGGGAGGAAGTTAAATGAACAAATTGCATTATGACATAGGTTTCGGGTGGGGAATGTCCGCTTGCCAAAATGAAGCACCGCAAATACCAATTAATGATAGCAGAATCAGGAGTTTTATTAAGGAAAATTGCAAAGAAGCTGGCAGCTCAATTTCGCTACTCAAAGGTTGGGCGGATGGATATGAATGGCAAGTCAAGCAAAATATAAAAGAAAAAGCCGCCCACAGTGCTGACACACCGTGAACGGCAGAAGAAATAAACCTATTTACAGTATAGCAAACCTTTACGGTTTGTCAAGGAGGAAAACACAATGAATTCTCTAATCAGAACCGGTAACCTCACGCCAGAGGAAGAATACAGGGCAAAGCTCCTGCGTGTTTTTGAATTGGCTTTACAGTTAAACCCAACAGAAACAAATCAGCGTGTTACTGGTATCAAGCCTACAGTTTTTATGGATTTTTCAGGTAATTTAGCAATTTTCAACTTATGGATATATAACAAAGGATGGGGGCGTGGTGTGTCGGGAGAAAGTCGTTTTATTATTCCTGTGAATGATTATGAATATTCCGGCATTGACGGAATTATAGAAGCACTCGAATATCTTTTATCAAAGTGGGGGTAATCAAATGTACGGCTTAGAAACAGCACAGAGGCAATACGACGCGCAATACCCTGAAAACGAGTTGCTGAAGGTTTTAACTTGTTCCGTTTGCGGCTTTGAAGAACAGCGCAAGAACACATACACAGTAGACGGAAAAATCATGTGTGAAGGGTGCTTTGACGATTTTTGCGCTGAAATGTACGACGAGCACGGAACAGATTTTTTTGAGGAACACAAAGAAGAATATGCGTGGTTGTGGTTCAATCAGTTGGATTCTTCCAAACAGCGTGAAATTGTACGTGAAGCTTTTGAGTCGTACATTAATAAGATTTCTTCATGGCTTGAAAAGTCTTGTCTGGACGAAAATATTAAATTCTTTTGCACAAGTCACGGTGATTGGAAAGATTACATTAAGCGCGTTGAAGGCGTTGAAGAAAACAAGGAGTGATTTTAATGGCAGTAGTACAGCCTTATGAAATGAATTTCAGCGATAAAAAGTTCAGCATGATTATCAGCGGTTCACCGGGTATCGGGAAAACCACGCTCGCACTTTCCGCGCCTAACCCTGTGTTGATTGACTTTGACAAGGGTATCAGCCGCGTTAACGCGCAGCACCGCAAGACAACAATTGTAAGCGATACATACGAGGAAATTTTAAAAGACCTTAATACCCCGGAAGTTGCGGCAGCGGAAACAATCATCATCGATACAGGCGGCAGCCTAATATCCTATCTGCAAGATTGGGCTATGCGTTCAAATCCCCGCGTTAACAAACAAAATAACGGCGCAATTTCCCTGAAAGGGTATGGAGCTGTTGCAACGGAGTTTAACCATTTTACAGACCGCCTAAAAGTCGCAATGAACAAAAACGTAATATACATTTTTCATACGGTCGAAGAAAAAGACCGTGACACAGTTAAGCAGCGGCTTTTATGCGAGGGTAAGGCGCGTAATACGGTTTGGCAACCCTGCGACCTCGGCTGTTTCATGCAAATGGTAGGAGAGGAACGTGTCTTGGGCTTTACGCCGACCGAAGAATACTTTGCAAAAGGTTGCTACGGGATAAGCGGAACACGCAAGATACCAAAACTCAGTGCAAACACACCAAATGACTTTTTAACAAGGCTTTTTGAAGAAGCGCGGCAGAACATTGCCGATGAAAGTAAAGTCTTTGAAAAGGACAAAGAGCAGTACGACACGGCAATGAAGGAAGTGTCTTTGATAATCGAAACAATCAAAGATGCTGATACAGCCAACCGCGCAACAGAAGCTATGAAAGATATAAAACACGTCCTTACGAGCAACAGGGAGTCAAGAGCTTTATTCAGGGCGAAAATCGCTGAACTTGGCCTTGTTTACAATAAGGAGGCGGGAACGTATGAGCTACCTGATAACGCAGAGCCTGTTGAATAGTTGGCTCTACCTCTACAAAACCGACGAGGAAGATAAGGCGAAACGGAGTTTTTCAAATGCTTTAAACCGTGTTTCTTTACCTACAACAAAAGCAATGCAAAACGGGATTGACTTTGAAAACGCCGTATATTCGTACTGCTATGATAAGTCAGTAAACCTTCCAGCGTGTTGGGAAAAAGGTGTAAAGGGTGTAAGCCGATATATTCAAGGCGGCGGGTTTCAGCTTTCAGCAAGTACAAAACGCCATATTGCCGGATTGGATTTCGTTCTTTACGGTCGCCTTGACGCGTTGAAAATGGGAACAATTTATGACGTGAAATTCAGCGAATGCTATAAATGCGGGAAATACATAGACAGCCCGCAACATCCCATGTACTTTGCTATTTGCCCCGAAGTAAGCCGCTTTGTTTACGTCATATCAGATGGGGAAGAGGTTTGGACGGAAGCATACACACGTCAGGAAACACCTGATATAAACGTTACAATCGAGCAATTTGTAGACTACCTGAAATCGGATAAATTGCTTGATACATACTGCAAGAAATGGGAATCGAAATATGGGTAACGTAGTTGTCAAAGGATTCGTACACGGATACGACGGTCAAAACCTTACAATCGTAGCTCCATTTAATCAAGACTGGCTACTTATGAAGCGTCGCGTCAATGAGTGCGAAATCAGGCTCAATGACGGCAGGACAATATCGGCAGACCAACGGAAGAAAATATACGCAACCATGCGGGATATATCCGAATACACCGGACATACGCCCGACCAGATAAAAGCCCTAATGAAATATGACTTTATCGCAAGAACAGGTTGCGATTATTTTTCGCTTTCAAATGTCGATATGACGACAGCAAATGAGTTCCTAAATTTCCTGATTGAATTTTGCCTTGAGAATGATATTCCAACGCTGGACAGTTTGCTTGAACGTTCGCCTGATACGGCACGGTATATCTACGCTTGCATTGCAAATAAAAAGTGCTGTATAACTCAAAAAAAATGCCAGATACACCACGTAGACGCTGTAGGGCAAGGGAGAAACCGCAAGGACATCATACACAAGGGTATGCACGTACTTCCGCTGTTCTGGAAGCTGCACAAGGAAGCGCACGATATAGGTAAACAAAGCTTTTGCGAAAAATACCATGTTTTCGGAATAAAGCTTGACGATTATTTATGTGAGATATGGAAGGTGAGAAGCAAATGAACAAAGTTATCTTAATGGGACGGCTCACCGCTGACCCTGAATTAAAAACCACACCATCCGGTGTATCGGTTGCGAGCTTCAGTATCGCGGTAGACCGCAGATACGCGAAGCAGGGCGAGGAACGACAAACAGATTTTATCAATATCGTATGCTGGCGGCAGAAAGCAGAATTCGTTTGCAAGTATTTTGTAAAGGGCCAGCTCATTGCGCTTGAAGGTTCTATCCAGACACGCCAGTATCAGGACAAAAACGGTAACAAACGCACGGCTTTTGAAGTGGTTGCCGACAACGTGTATTTTACAGGCGATAAACGGGGCGCAGGGGCGCAAACGGTTGATAAGCCTAATGATACCGCCTTGCCGCCAACGCAAGGCTATCCTGTAAATTCAGGCTTTGAGGATATATCATGCGATGATGATTTACCTTTTTAAAGGAGTGATTACGGATGGATATTAAAGATTTTATTCCGCGCGGAAAAGAAAACGCAATTTCAAGGAGAATGCTAAGAACCATTACAGGTTGTTCCGACAGGGAAATCAGAAAGATGATACGAGAGGCCCGTTTAAACCATGAAGGCAGCTTTATTTTATCATCCTCTGATGTATCAGGGTATTGGCTATCCGATAACCTTACCGAGGTTAGGGCGTTTTTGCTTGAAACCCATAATCGGGCAGAAAACACAAATACAGTTGTACGGGTGTATAAGCAGGAGCTTACAAACAGAGAAGCAGCCGCCGAGCGGCGAAAAAAGCATCCTGCCTACCACGTTAAAGAATGGAGAGCTAAAGGGCGGTACTCTTAAATGAATTACATTACACAAATCAATGGATTTTACATATGGCTCGAAACGAATGAATTGTCCGCGTCTGCTATAAATTTGTGGCACGCACTTATGCATATCGCAAACAAAACAGGGTGGCAAGATAATTTCACTGTAGCCATGTCAGTCCTAGAGATTAAGACTGGATTGCAGAAACAAGCTATTCAGCGTGCAAGAGTTCAACTGAGAGATAAAGGCCGGATTTCGTTTAAAAGCCGCAGCGGAAATCAATCCGCAGTATATCAGCTTATTCCTCTTCCTGAGCGTGAGGATGATTTTCATCCGCAAAGTGAAACGCAGTCCGATACACAACATGATACACAAAGTAATCCGCAAAGTGAAACGCAGTCCGATACACAAAGTGTCCCTATTAATAAACAAAACAAGAATAAACAAAACAAAACGAAACAAAACATGCTCTCTCTGCCAAAGACTGCATCTGACGTTATCAAACTATTTAATGCAATTTGTGTTGACCTTCCTTCAGCGAGCGAGCTGACCAATGTACGCAAAAAGAATATTTTTATAGTCCACGAACTTTTGAATGGAGACTTTGTAAGCTTTTTCGAGCGTGTGCAAGCGTCAGATTTTTTGACAGGGAGAAGTGGGAAGAAGGAAATCCCTTGTACTTTTGATTGGGTTATTTGCCGTGATAATGCCGTGAAAATACTTGAAGGGAATTACGACAACGGAAGCAATGACGGCACAAGGGAGCACGAAATAAACCCGTTTATGAAATACGCTTTGGAGGATGACGATGGATAAAAAAGAAGCGGCGAAGCTGTTGGCAATTATCAAATGCGCTTATCCGTCACAATACAAAAACATGCAGGACAGCGATGCAAAAATCACTATTTCATTATGGCAATCGCATTTTGCTAACATTCCCGCTGAACTGGTTTACCAGGCAGTGAACAGGCATATTGCAAAAAGCTCATATGCTCCAGCTATCAGCGAGATAAACGACGAGCTGCACATAATTCACTTAAATGCGCTTGAAACAATAACAGGGATGTTTACAGACGCTACGGCAGGTGAAATAGAACGGGCAGAGCGCATTGATAGGCTACTGAGTGGATATGAGCAAAATCAAAGGAGATTGCCGGAATGAACAAGTATAGGAACAAAAAGGTCATTGTAGACGGGATTTCTTTTGATAGCAAAAAGGAAGCAGCGCGATATAAGGAACTGCGAATGCTCGAACGTACAGGAATCATTTCCGCTTTACGATTACAAGTGCCTTTTGAGCTTATTCCGAAACAAGACGGGGAACGTGCTTGTGCCTATAGAGCCGATTTTGTATATGAGCAGAACGGAAAAACAGTTGTAGAAGACACCAAAGGCATGAAAACCGATGTTTACAAAATTAAGCGAAAGCTGATGTTATACCGCTATGGAATCAAAATCACAGAAACCTAATACATACGGCTACCGTTATAACGTCAACGAACCCGAAATAAGCGACCTGTACGAGCGATTCAAGGCTTGGAAAAAAGCGCCGAGGAATGAACCGATTTCAGACGAGCAGCGTCACGAATTTGAGCGTTGGGTTGACGTTTACATGAGAAAGAAGGCGAAACAATGACCGAAGCAGATGAGAATCTGTACAGTGACGTAAAGCGTGCTATGGGACTGGTAAATCGCATTGGAATCCCAACGGTGTATGACGACCTCTATGATTTCAAGAAATACCTTGAAGGCAAGCGCGGAAAGAAGCCTGATATGGCGGCTGCGTGGACGGCGGCGACAATTATGGCAAATTGCAAAAAAGAGAGCGCACCGGAGGTTTTTGTGAAAAAGACGCTGGATTTATGCCTTTACCACAACGCAACGCCGGAAGAAATTTCTGCAACCGAATACGCTGAGTTTTAGGAGGGAAACCATGTGCGAGACATGTATACACGCGATAAAAATGGCGTTAAACAGTAGATTTTCTTGTAATTGTCCGCGTTCCGAATTTTTCCGGGAAAATGTCAGTGCCGAGAATTACTGTGGTCAATACGCCGAAAAAGCAGACAGGCAATGCGCTATGGACAATGGCAGACAGTGCCGGGGCCTAATAGATAAGCATTGCGACGGGTGTAAGTTTTATAAGACAAAGGCCCAGCTTGACAAAGAGCGCAAGAACACAAACACAAGGCTCCGGGAGTTGTCAGATGAACATCAAGTTTACATAAAAGAAACTTTTAAGGTTAGATTTTAACCTCCCTGCGTAGCTAACAGGGAGTAGGCAATGCGCATTGTCTCTTGATTTACAGGAGGCAAATTAAAAATGATACAAATACTCACGGGTGACGCACTCGAACAGCTTAAAACTCTACCCGACCAGAGCGTTAATTGCTTTGTAACGTCGCCGCCCTATTACAATTTACGCGATTACGGCGTGGACGGTCAAATCGGTTTAGAGCGCGCGCCGGAAGAATACATACAAAAGCTCGTTGAGGTGTTCCGCGAAGCCCGCCGAGTTCTGCGCGACGACGGAACACTATGGATTAATATTGCGGACAGTTATGCCGGCAGCGGGAAAGGCCGAAATACAGACGGAACCTATAATAAAAAATCTGCAAAAGCAAAGCAAGGCACAAACAAGGGGAGCATAGAGGGCAATTTAACTCCAACGACAGCGGGGATAATTTACAAGCCGAAAGACTTAATCGGCATACCGTGGATGCTTGCTTTTGCACTTCGGGCGGATGGGTGGCACTTACGGCAAGAGATTATATGGTCGAAACCCAATCCAATGCCAGAGAGTGTGCGTGACCGCTGCACAAAATCGCACGAAAGTATATTTTTACTATCAAAATCACGCAAATATTATTTTGACGCGGAAGCAATCGCGGAACCATGCGTCGGGTTTGGTAACAATGCAGGGAGGCGCAAAGAAAATAATAAAACCTTTCGCGGCGGCGGGGTTTACACAAACAACCGCTCGTTTAGCAACTCTGCAGGAAAAGAAAAAGCGTCAGTTGGCAACAAGCCAAATGAAAAAGGATTGAGAAACAAACGTGACGTATGGACGGTTGGCACTCGCGGCTATAGCGGCGCTCACTTTGCAACCTTTCCGCCCGACTTGATAGAGCCTTGCATACTTGCGGGTTGCCCGCGCGGTGGAACAGTTTGTGATATGTTCAGCGGCTCTGGTACGGTCGGCGTAGTGGCAAAAGCACACGGGCGCAACGCGATTTTAATTGACCTAAACCCGGAATATACGGATATGCAACGGCAGCGCATAGAAAACACTATCACGTCGCCGAGGAAAAGAAGCAAGCAAGAATTAACGTTATCGGGGTGGGGCGATGGCTGAATACAAACAAACCCACCAAAATTTAAAGGATTTACAAGCCGCACCGCTGGAACGAAAAATTTTACTTGCGCAAACCCGATATATGGAGTTTCACGACCGTTTTGGCGGTCAAATCTATGTGTCCTTTTCAGGCGGCCTTGACAGCACCGTAATGCTTGACATTGCTGCACAAGTACATAAAGCGGCTTATCCTGACGAAACGCTATACGCCGTATTTGTAGACACGGGCTTGGAATTCCCGGAAATACGCAAATTTGTACCGGAATACATCGATTATTTGCGTGGTAAATACGGTATAAAAATCCAACTTGACAAACCAAATCCGATAAAGCGTTTTTATGACGTGCTGCGCGAATATGGATACCCGGTTATCAGCAAAGAGGTTTCAAAAATTGTCTATGGAGCACGGCACAGCAAGGACAGCAAACAGTCATATCTAAACAAACTTGATGGTCTGAATCCTGATTTTTCAGAATCCGATTACAAGCAGCGGTACAAAAAACACAAATACCTTTTAAACGCAGATTTTGAAATATCCAACCGCTGCTGTTACTGGATGAAAGAAAAACCCTGTATTGACTATGAACACGAAACCGGGAGAAAGCCCGTCGTTGCGATTATGGCGGCAGATAGCCAACAACGTAAAGATGCATGGTTAAAAACCGGCTGTAACGCCTTTGACGGCAAACGCCCCATGAGCAAGCCTTTGTCGATTTGGACGACGCAGGACGTTTACAGATACACCAGAGACTATAAACTGCCTTACTGTCCGATATATGGCGAAATCACCGAGGAAATCAAAATTAGCCCCAAACGCAAAATACAGCGCAAAACAGGCCGCTTAATCACAACGGGCGAAGCACATACAGGCTGCATGTTTTGTCTGTACGGCGCACACCTTGACGGAGCCGCCCGTTTACGCCGCATGAAATTTACCCATCCACGCCAATACGAGTATTGCATGTATGGCGGAGAATACGACAACAACGGACTGTGGAGGCCAAACAAAAAAGGGCTGGGCTTGTCTCACGTGTTGGATTATATCGGGGTAGACGCGGAGCAGCAGCAACTTATTTTAGACGGCTGGAACTAAAAACTATAATACCCTTTAAACTCTGGCGGCGGAAACGGATTAAACGCCCATCTTGTCGATACAAACCGCTTTAGGTTCTCACTCGGCAGCATTCCGCCGCAGTGCCCTTCAAATACTTTTGTTATAAATAGGGTGTCTTGTTTGCCACAATAACAAACGAGTTTGCGCCGAAGCCCAACAGCGGTAAAAGCGCAATCGATAAAAACCGCACCGTCACAAAGCTCGCGGCAAGTGCCGAGGCTATATAAGGTCTTAAAAAACGTGCTATCCTCTGCACAGCGCGGGTAAAAACTATAAACAATCAAATAAAGCACATACATCACCTATAGGTAGTATGTGCAGAAGGAGAGCAAAAATGATTCCTATAGGCATTGACAGCCATCCAATTCCAACGGTATGCCCCTATTGCGGTTGTACAGTAATATTTACTTCCAATTTCACAATTTACGGACGGGAATATGGAAACGGAAAGTGTTATAAATGTACCGCTTGTGATGCTTATGTAGGCGTACATACAGGAACTAGGATTCCTTTGGGGCGACTTGCAAACGGGGAGTTAAGAGAATTAAAAAAGGAATGTCACGCAATTTTTGACCCTGTATGGAAGAGTAAAAAACTCTTGACGCGCGGCGAAGCATACAGGCGGCTTGCAAAATTGTTAAATATCCCAATCAAAGAATGCCATTTTGGATGGTTTGACAAGGACGCTTTATGCAAGGCAAAACAAATTATGAGTAATAAAGAGTGGCATAAAGAAAAAGGGAGAAGCCATGAAACGAAAATCTATTCCGACAAAGGTGCGTAAACGAGTTTATGAGAAATACGGTGGTCAGTGTGCTTACTGCGGAGAACCGATAGAGTACAAAGAAATGCAGGTTGACCACATGGAACCGCTTGCAAAGGGCGGGGCGGACAGCGAAGAAAACTATATGCCAGCCTGCCGAACTTGGAATCACTATAAAAGCACACTGACGGTTGAGCAATTCCGCGAACAAATAGGGCTTTTAACAAAAAGGCTTGCGGAGAGAGTTTATATATACAAACTGGCACAGCGCCATAGGCGCATAACGGAAAACGAGAACCCGGTAATATTCTATTTTGAGAAGGAGGAATCACGGTGAGCATTGAAATCTACAACGAAAAACTCTATACAGCTCGCAAAGAACATCGTTGCCATATCTGCGGGATAACGATTAATCTAAACGAACAGTATTACAGGGAATCTGGAAAATACGAAGGGGATTTCTTTGACCGCTGCACATGCATCTGCTGCTATGAAGTAAGAGAGCAATTCATCATCGATGTAAATGAAACTGAATATTCCGAGTGGGAAATTTTAGACGAAGCAACCAACACATTTTGCGAAGACCATTATGAAACAAACCCCTGCGCTTGCTGCAACTATAAGAATCCTTTGCGTTGTAACAGGGTAAGGGAATATTACGAAAACCAACATAAAAAACGCTGTAAGCAAGCACAGAAACCGGAGGAATAAATCATGGTACACGAACTTAAAACCGAACCGGAGCATTACGCTGCACAAAAGGCTATGATAAAACCTTTTGAGGTGCGAAAAAATGACCGGGATTTTCAAGTGGGCGACATTTTGGCGCTGAATGAATGGGAAAACGGCAAATATACCGGAAACGCTCTTCTGCGAGAAATCACATACATACTGGATGACACTCAATATTGCAAAGAAGGTTTTGCCGTTTTAGGGGTTATTCCATTTCCGCGCGGACTAATGCACATAGACGCGCCCAAAGAATTAACGAGAAAGAAAACGGAGGAAGCCACATGAATGACCATGTATCAAATTTATACGCTCGAAAGCGCGAAATACAAAAACAAAAGCTTCAGTTAAAAAAGGAAGTACGCGAAAAATCTGAAAGGCTCGACAAATTGTTGGATGACATTGAAAAGGCGCTCGAAGTCATAAACAATACGGTAAAAAATGTCCTTTGCCCGGCGTGCGGAGGAACCGGAACGACACGATATGCTGACGCAGCCGGAGCTATGGACGACAAACCTTGCGCGGCTTGCAGCGGAACGGGAATAAAAATTAAGGAGAATCACCTTGATAGAAAAGGAGATGAAACACATGGAAATAACCAATGAACGCTTTTCGGAAATAGCAAAAACGATGGATGAATGTGAATCCTGTCGTTTCCGTTTTAACGAGATGTGCGAGAAGTGTACATCTTGTACTCCGATTAGTAGTTTTTCGGAGCTGATGGAGTTTTTTGGTCGCCTACATAAGCTCGCAAAAGCACAAGAGGAAGGGCGGCTTGTAGAACTGCCGTGCAAGGTAGGAGAAATCGTATATTCACCGGATGGCAGTCTGGGCGGCTCGTGGAGTGGCACTGTTAAAGAGATTGTCATTACGGATGATGGCATAACTTTATATATCCAATCTGGTGGCGGAGGATTTTACGAAAGAGCTTCAAACGTGCGCTTTTCTCATACTAGAACCGAGGCGCTAAAGGAACAGGAGGGATAAACATGTCACAATACGCAAAGAACACAAACGTTTCAAGCGAACTTTCCCGCCTGGAAATTGAAAAAATACTGATTAAGTACGGCGCAGATAATTTTGCCTACGCAACAGCATCGGGTAAGGCGATGATTTGTTTTACCATGTTTGACCGTCAGGTGAAATTCTTCCTTCCGCTCCCGAAAAAAGAAGAATTCCGTTTTACTCCAACCGGAAGGGACAGAACGGAAAACAGCCAATACGAGGCGTGGGAACAAGCGTGCCGCCAGCGTTGGCGTGCGTTGAAACTTGTCATACAGGCTAAGCTTGAGGCTGTAGAATGCGGAATTTCGGTGTTTGAGGACGAATTTATGGCAAACATTGTTTTGCCGGACGGTGGAACGGTAAGTGATTTTATGCTACCGCAGATTAAACAGGCATATCTTACGGGCGACATGCCGCCTATGTTACCCATGCTTACGGAAGGGGAATAAAACTTATGAGGTACACAAAAGCAGAATGACTTGAAGAGCTAAAGAAACGTTTTGGAGGAGACATAAAAAAATGGGCTTTTGTTTGCCCAGCCTGCGGAAGAGTAACAACATTACAAGAAATCAAAGACGCCGGAGGAAAACCAAATGATGGCTATTCGCAATGCATTGGCAGGTTGAACGGAAAAGGAGTAAGCGGAAGTACAATGAAAAAGAATGAGCATCCAGAAGACGGTTGCGACTGGGCTTCTTTTGGCTTGTTTGGAACGCTTGGGAAAGGTGATATTGTGGTTGATGAAGACGGTTCTGAAATTGAGGTGTTTAAAATGGTGGAGGTGGATACATAATGTTTTGGCTAGGCTTTGCAGTAGGCGTTTGTGTTTGCGTCGGGCCGCTCGTTAGTCTTGTTGTAATCGCGGGAGCGAAAGAAAAGAAACTCGACCGGGAGTCTTATCCCGAGAATTAGTTTGGAGGGTGTCAGGTGACAGCAAAAGAATTATCCCAGTACAAAAGCGCGAAAGCCGAGATTAAGAGTATCCACAGGGAACTGCAAGAACTGCCGGATTATATCGAGGGGACGGACACCGTAAAGGGTTCGTCCCCGGAATACCCGTACACCGAGCACCCGGTAACAATTCGCGGTCATATCCCGAACCCGCGCAAAGAAAAGCTTCTGAAGCGGCTGGAGAGGCTTGAACGGATTGTGTCAGAAGTGGATGCGTTTTTGGATGGAATTGAAGATGTGAATATAGCTAGGGCAATTCGGTTGCACTATGTTAATGGTCAAGAGTGGTGGAAAGTCGCTGGAAAGATGGGATTAGAGGTAACGGCAGGAGCTTTAAAGAAAAAAACTTTAAGATTTTTAAAAAAAAGTTGAAAAAGTGTCCCGTTTGTCCCCGCTTGTCCCGTTTCGGTGTGTTATAATTATAATAGCGATTGGTATATTACAATACGAATAAGACCTAAAAGGCAGCAGGCCACCCGCTTGCTGTCTTTTGTTTTGCCCAAAGTGCGGACGTTGTAATTATATAGGGGGTTGTTCACATGCTTACAGAGCAGCGGAAGCTATTCGTAGATGAGTTTGTAAAACTAAGATGCAGAAATGCCACGCAGGCTGCAATAAACGCTGGATATAGCAAAAAGTCAGCGGCATCTCAGGCCTCTCAGCTTCTAAAAGACGATAAAGTCCGTGAATATCTCGAAACACAAAAAGAAGCTATCAAACGCGAAATACAGCAAGAATTTCTTTTTGATGCTTTAGAAGCAAGGAAAGTCATGTACAAAATATTAGGTGACCCAGAAGCAGACGATAAAAACAGGCTTGTTGCAGCACGTGATTTTCTGGATCGGGCCGGCTTTAAGCCACCTGATAAAATTTCTCTAAGCGCCGAATTGGAAACCGAAAAATCGAAGCTTGCCGACTTGACCGCCCAGTTGTGGGGTGATCCGTCTGAGCAGTGAAAGATTAATATTATCGAAAAAATATAAAGCTTTTCTACGCTGTAATGCGCCGGCGGAGTTTCTGGAGGGAACCACAGCGGCGGGTAAAACTACAGTCGGAATATTCAAGTTTATGCTGAAGGTGGCGGCTTCCGCGAAAAAGCTGCATATCCTGTCCGGCTTGGATTTAGGCACGCTTGAGAAAAATATTATTAATAAAGATTTGGGAATCCTGGATGTTTTTGGGCCTTTGGTCGAGTACAATGCAGCGGGCAAAGGGCCTAACAGCCTGCCGCACTTGCTTTACCATACCGGCAACGGAGACAAGATTATATATGTGCTTGGGTATGATAACAAAGCCCGGTGGAAAAAAGCCCTAGGCGGTCAATACGGCTGCCTGTACATAGACGAAATCAACATAGCCGATATGGAATTTGTGCGGGAAGCTTCAATGCGCTGTGACTACCTCATATCAACGCTCAACCCCGACGACCCAGGACTACCCGTCTACAAGG
>ERZ1027245.520-NODE-520-length-14266-cov-5.360425_pt1 | contig 14266 bp, 9 predicted proteins | sample MGYA00519475_ERZ1027245 | MGnify/ENA primary metagenome ERZ1027245 (study PRJEB26926, sample SAMN06164723) | human gut metagenome | biome: ENVO:00009003; feature: ENVO:2100002; material: ENVO:00002003 | host: Homo sapiens | place: USA | collected 2012 ... | reverse complement strand
GCACAGGAGAATCAGACAGACAGCGTGGCAAAGCTGGTAAAGGATCTGATTGTGCGAAAAGCGATTACCTGGGTAAAGGCAGCGGCACCGATTGTTGGATTGGTGCTTTTATTACTTGTTCTTGTAGTTGCCATGATTGCGGTTCCGGTTATAGCGGTGATAGCAATCCTTTACAATTCACCATTTGCTTTATTTCTGCCACCACTTGAATCAGGAGATACCGTGCAGACAGTAACGAGTGCTTATGTGCAGGAGTTTAACCGGGATGTGAACACGAAAGTGAATGAGCATACCGGATATGATCTTGGAGAGCTTGTATATGTGGACTATGAAGGTATGGAAGAAAACCCAAGCAATTACTATGACATCATGGCAGTCTATATGGTCAAGCATGGTGTCGGAGATACTGCAACAGTCATGAATGATACTTCTAAAGGCTGGCTGCAGGCAGTTGTAAATGATATGTGTTCATACACCACAAGCACCGGAACAAAGGATGTGGAAGAAACGGATGCAGACGGCAATGTGACTACTGTCACGAAGTCTGTTCTGTATGTGAATGTCACACTGAAATCGTACAGAGATATGATTTCGGTCTATGGATTTAATTCTGATCAGGTGGAAATGCTTGAGCAGATCATGAGTCCGGAGTTTATGGGACAGCTTGGATATGCCGGAAGCGGAAGTGGCGGCGGAGGCGGAAGTCCGGGAGTAAGCTCCATGACTGAGGATGAAATCAATGCCATCCTAAACGAAATTACAGACAGCAGGCAGAAAACAGTCTGCTCCTATGCACTTCACAGAGTTGGCTTTCCTTATAGTCAGGATTTAAGAGACAGCGGTAACTATTATGACTGTAGTTCCTTAGCCTATTATTCATGGAAAGATGCAGGCGTGGATATTAGTTACGGCGGTGCAACCACAGCGGCAGCGGAGGCACAGGGACTGGATGAAGCCGGAAAGACAGTCGCCTTTGATGAGTTACAGCCGGGAGACCTTATTTTCTACAGTTTTACAAGCAACGGAAGATATAAGAACATCAGCCATGTGGCAGTATACGTCGGAAATGGCAAGGTGGTAGAGGCGCTTAATGAAAGTCTTGGTGTTGTTTACCGGGATGTGGCAAGCACAGGAAAGATTGTTGTGATAGGAAGACCATAACAGGAAATTTGCAGAGAGGGCATAGTCCCTCTCTGAGACTGGAGGTAAGAATGGATTTAAAAGATATGATACTGGTAACAGAAAACGACAGGGGAACAGAGACAAATATGCTGATGACTCTGGATGATTATAAGAGTTTTATAGCAGTTGATGACATGTCAGAGCTTGCAGACAATTTGTTGCAGCTTGGAAGGACGCTTGGTAAAGCAGATAACTTCACAGAGTATTACAGGGCAGCAAATGTAACTTTATCTGCGAGATTCTGTCTGGATGATATTCAGCTGGGACATTTTCTTCAGGGGTTTTATAACGATTCCAAAGAATTTCGGTTTGATAAAGAAGCCAGTTCTTCTGAATGTGTTGCAAAGCTCAAGGAGATTGGAATGACCGATAAGGGCTGGGTGGATGATTTTAACCTGCATTATGAAAGTGTGGACAGATTATTTGAAAGGGGACAGACATTCCATAACTTCAATGACCATGATTACATGGTGCTTGAAGCATTATCACCAAGGAATCTCGTGGTGATGGATATGAAGTCAGGTTCCCTTACAATCGCCCTTGGTGCGACAGAGTATAAGCGTTATCCGAAGGATGAGAAGCCTACAAAGGACAATACCACAATCGGGGTATCGTGGGAGCATGGCATTTATCTAGGTTCCACACTTTCAACTACAAATTTCAAGGCATACAAGAGGGAGTATGGCACACCGGAAAAGATAGAGGATATCTATGATTACAGGGCAAAGCTAAAGCAGAAGTTCTATTTTTATCAGGATATGTCAAAGGATGATGATGTGCCAAAGAAACTGCAGAATGATTTCCTTCACCAGATGTATGAGGATTTCGGAACGATTGAAGAGGACTGTTTTTACGACAGGCTGGAAGATGGAAAGTACGATGAGGGCTTTAAGGAAAGACAGGTAAAGGAAGAAAAGTGCCGGTGATGAGATTTTTACAGGAGGCGATATCATATGGAACAGGAATTTGATGTTGAGATAAAAGAAGTGCTTTCACGAGTACAGAAAGTAAAGGCAGAGTCGCTTGACGATGCCATCAATAAGGCAATGGATATGTATTATGCAGAGCAGATAGTCCTTGGAGCAGAGGACATGAAGGGAGTTGATTTTACGCCTATCAGCGAAGGTCAGCTCCCTTCTTCATTAAAAGAAAACGGAGGAAGAGCAAGATGAAAAGTGATTCAACAACAGTAATTAAGAACATGGAGTTTTTAGTAAAGGAACTTCATAAGGAGTGGGACAGATCGGGTGCTTCTAAGGCATCCGTTATTATTTCCCTTGAGGAAGTAGATGGTATCAATGATAAGTTAAAAGAGATTATCTATCAGACGCAGAAGTCAGTCGATGAGGATGAGCTGACCTTTAAACAGAGCATTGCAAAGTCCAAGGAGTGCTATGTGCTTCTTCGTGTGGTGCGTAAGATTGCAAAGAAAAAGGATAAATGCGAAAAACAGGCAATCGACAATGAATTTGCAATCGAGCTGGATAAGGATGAGTTAAAGCTATTTAAGGGATTGTTTGCAGAGATGTTTAAGTAGAGGAGGACAAAGGTATGGGCGTTGATATGAAGGTCAAAGCGATATACGATTCTGAGATTGGTAACATCACCAGATCAGAAAAGAACTGGAAGGATGTGTTAAAGGTCGCAGGTCAGTTATACCGCTATGAATTTGACAATATCGTTATGGTAACAGCTCAGAGACCTCCGGAAAAAAGCACACTCATGGCAGATTATGATACCTGGAAAAAGGTGGGAAGATATGTAAAGCGTGGTGCGAAAGGCTGCGCCATCTTCCCGTCGAGGGCGCTGAATCCACGCATGAGGTATATCTTTGATATCAGTGATACCGGAGGAAAGAATGTTAAGCTGACATGGGACCTTGAGGGAGAAAATCTTAAGGATTATGTGGATTTTCTTGTGTCAGAAGGTCAGATTGAGCAGTACGATAACAGTGACAGGGAGTCTCTAAAAAATATATTAAAACAGTTTACAGGAACAGATGTTTGGTTTATAATAAAAGAAGAGTTCGGAAACCGAATGACCGAGCTTATGCAGCTATCAGGTAGTGTGATAAAGGAAGAATGTAAGAAACGCAATGGCTTACAGCAGGAAATGGACATGGAGCAGCTTGTATATGCAAGTGTCATGTATGCTGTAGGGACGAGATGCGGATTTGACTTATCTGTGCAAGAACAGGATTTTAGTCAGATCGTAAATATCAAAGACGAAGAGATCATTTACCGTCTTGGTTCCATTGTATGCGATGTCTCCTGTAGTGTTCTTAGAGAATTTAGTCGTAACTTAAAGGCAATCGAGAGCGAAAGGAGAATTGGATATGTTAGAAGAAATGACTTACAAGGAAGTGGACGGACTGCTTTATCCGCAGATAGAGATGCCGGACGAGACGGAGGATCTCACGAAGCTGGGCAAATACGGAAGGATGGCGATGAACTATCTAAAGGAGAACGAGCCGGCAAGATACAAGACGCTGATGAGATTCGGGAAGATGTACGAGAAGATGTCAGCGGTAGAGGAGGAAGCGAATCAGCTGTACGACCAGCTGGAGATGCAGTATCTGGCGAAGCACAAGCCACAGAATCCGTCATCGACAATGGAGATGTGGAAGATAAGAGAGCAGGCGAAGATGCAGGCAGAGGAAGTGGTACTCCATCAGATAGTGATGCGATTCCACTAGAATCAGATGATACAGAACTGAATAGGGAACTTGATGAAATCAATTCATTGGGTGTTAGTAAGGAAGCCGAATATACACAGGCTTCCTTTTTTTTCGACCAGAACGGGCAGGCAAGCATTGGCACCATTCATACTGAGGACGAAAACAATAATCAGTTTATGCGTCAGTTCGAGCAGGACAGAAAAGCTGCATTAGCAGGTAAATACAATTACCTGAATCCCAAAAAGTCTGCAACAGTACCAAGTGAGTATATCAAACAGGTGCTTATGAGAGGTACAGGTTTTATCGGTGGCAAGGGCAGGGTATGCAAGATTTTTGAAACTGAGATTGATGCAGGAACCAGGGCAAAGCGTATCAAAGCAGAGTATGGTCAGGGAGGTGCAGGCTGGCCGGTTGACGGACTGGGGCTGCACGGATATGACACATTTCATGGGAATGGACTGCGTTTTCAGTGGCGAGATGAGGATGGAGAGGTTGAAGGATATGTTTCGTGGAAAGATATCGAAAAAGAGCTTGGTGTCCTTATTCTTACAGGGGAATACCAGTCTGAGACACCTCGTATTGATGAGCTTGCGATGGACGGACTCCGTGAGGATGATGAGGTCATTGATGCCGAATACCGGGAAGTGGAACCGGAGGAGGCAGAATCAGAGATTGATGATTATGCAATACCGGATGAGCCGGAGAGCTATGCTTCTAACAGAGATTATGTAAGTGCAAAAGGCATGACACCACAGGAAACTGCCGATGAAGACCGCATGGTAACACAGGCAGAATATGGTGCAGAGATAGAAGCTGAAACATCAGAAAAAGATCCGTCAGAGCTTCAGTATATTACACCGATTGATTATGCCAAGCGTATTGCAGAGCTTGATGAAGACCTGCGTGATGCGGCGGAGATTCTGGTGACAGATTGTAGCTGCTACACTCCATTTAGGGCATTCCTTATGGATGTGGTGCAGTCTGATTTTGCATTTATGCCCAATAAACTTGACCTTATCAGGGATATAGCATTAGGTACAGACAATGCGGAAAGAAAGGCATATTCCAACAATAAGTATGGTCTTGTGGAGTACTCAATCAGAAGCGGATATGTGAAGATCAGCTATAAGAACAGGAATGGTGTGCGTAAGGAAGGTGCACTCGACTGGCGTGAGTTATATGAAATCTTATCTTATATGGTAAAACAGCCATTTTACTGCGGAGAAGACCAGAAAAGGTATTATCAGGAGACAAAGCAGAAGGCTGACAGGGATAAGATGAATCCGGTCTATAAGAGATTCTTTGATATCGAGGATAGTGTAAAAGCCAATCGTCTTGAAACCAGGGAAAGAGCAATAGCGAATGGCTGGGAAACCAAGATTGATGAGAATGGACATGTGGTATCAGTATCTGTGGATGATATTCAGGCTGATACAGAATTACAGGAAAATGTAGATTTTACACCAAAGCAGGAGCCAGTACAGCAAGTAGGAAGTCTTGAAAATGAGAAGAATGTTGACGGGCAGACGAAGCACAATTTCCACTATAACCTCTGGGAAATGGAAAAAGGCGGTGCTAAGACCAGATACCAGTGGAATATGGATGCAATCCGCACTTTAAAGCAGATTGAATCAGAAAACAGGCTTGCCACACCGGAGGAGCAGAAAGTTCTGTCGAAGTTTGTCGGATGGGGCGGACTGTCACAGGCATTTGATGAGAATAATGAAAGCTGGAGCAAAGAGTACAAAGAACTCAAAGAGATGTTATCGGATGAAGAGTATGCTGCAGCTAGGGCAACAGTAAACAATGCCTTTTACACTTCACCGGAGATTGCCATGTGCATAAATTCGGCACTTGTCCAGTTTGGTTTCAGAGGCGGCAATGTATTAGAGCCATCTATGGGTATCGGTAACTTCTTTGGAAGTATGCCGGCACCAATGCAGAGAAGCAAGCTGTATGGGGTGGAGATTGACAGCATTTCAGGAAGAATTGCAAAGCAGCTTTATCAGAATGCCAATATCAGTATCACAGGATTTGAGAATACCACATATCCGGATAACTTCTTTGATGTGGTTGTCGGAAATGTGCCATTTGGTGATTACAAGGTATTTGATCCAAAGTACAACAAATATAACTTCCGTATCCACGATTATTTTCTGGCAAAAGCACTTGACCAGGTAAGACCAGGAGGCATGGTTGCGGTGATTACCACAAAGGGAACACTTGATAAGGCAAATCCTACTATCCGAAAGTATCTGGCTGAAAGAGCAGAGCTTGTGGGAGCAGTAAGACTTCCGAATACAGCATTTAAAGATAATGCAGGAACTGAAGTGACAGCAGATATCCTGTTTTTGCAGAAGAGGGAGAGAAAGATTGATATTGAACCTGACTGGGTACACCTTGGTGTAACTGAGAATGGCATTGCAGTCAACTCTTATTTTGCAGAGCATCCGGAGATGATGCTTGGATCTATGGAATATGACACAAGGATTTACGGACAGGACAGCAGATATACAGTCTGTGTGAATAATGATGAGAACTTCAATATGTATGAGACTCTCAATAAGGCTATCGGTAATATCAAAGCCCAGATGACAGATTTTGAGAGAGTGGCAGATGAGGCGGAGCAGACGGAGGAAGTTATCCCGGCTGATCCGGATGTGAGAAACTACACTTACACATTTTTTGAAGGAAAACTCTATTACAGGGAAAATTCCGAGATGGTAAAAAAAGAAGTATCACAGACTGCCGAGGAGCGAATCCGAAGCCTTGATGAAATCAGACAGATAACAAGAGAGCTGATTGATATCCAGATGGATGGCTGCAGCGAGGAGGAGCTTTCTGATAAGCAGAGACTTCTTAATGTAAAATATGATGCCTTCGTAAAGCAGTATGGAGCCATTACTTCAAAAGCAAACAGAATAGCATTCAGGGATGACAGCGATTATCCACTTCTTTGCAGTCTTGAGGAAGTAAACGAAGATGGGGAGGTGAAAAAAGCGGATATGTTTTATAAGCAGACGATTAAGGCAAAGACTGTCATAGACAGGGTTGAGACTGCTGTGGAAGCATTAAATGTATCCGTCAATGAATTTGGATATGTAAACCCTGCCTATATGCTTTCTATCTATGAGCCGGATATTACAAATGCAAAGGAAGAACTTGCAGAAAAGTCCGGACAGACAGTGGATGAGATAACGCTAAGTGATGATGCATTAGCAGAGATTAGAAGGGCAGTCCTTGTGGAAGAGCTGGACGGACTGGTTTTCCTAAATCCAGACCGCTACAACGAGAACAATCCCGACATCGGCTGGGAGACAGCAGACGAGTATCTTTCGGGAAATGTGAGAGACAAACTTCGTGTAGCAAAGGCTATGGCGGCTGATACAGACAATCCGCAGGCAGAAAGATTTGCAGGAAATGTGGCAGCACTTGAAAAGGTGCAGCCGGAATGGATTGAAGCCTCGGATATTGATGTAAAGATTGGTACGACATGGATTGAGTCGCTTGATTATGAGCAGTTTATCTATGAGCTTCTCAATACACCAAGAAGAGCAAGGGCAGTCAGAAGCCAGTTTTACAATACAGGCATTCAGGTACACTTAAATAAGATGAGCATGGAATGGTTCATCGAGAATAAGAGCATGGATAAGCATTCAGTGGCAGCTACTAAGACTTATGGTACAAGCCGCATGGATGCTTATTCTATTTTTGAGGATACGCTGAATCTTAAAACTGTAACAGTAAGGGACAGGATTGATGACGGTGATGGCAAATATCATTACGAAGTCAATAAGAACGAGACAATGCTTGCAAGGGAAAAGCAGAACATGATCAAGGAGAAGTTCAAGGAATGGCTGTTTGCAGAGCCGGAGCGAAGACAGAAATATGTGGAGTATTACAACGAGACATTCAATAACATCCGTCTGCGTGAGTATGACGGAAGTCACTTACAGTTTCCGGGAATGAATCCGGCGATTGAGTTAAAGCCACATCAGAAGAATGCGGTGGCAAGAATCCTTCTTGGAGGAAACACCCTGTTGGCACACTGCGTTGGTGCCGGAAAGTCCTTTGAGATGATGGCTGCCTGTATGGAGCAGAAGAGACTCGGACTTGCCAATAAGACGATCATGGTTGTTCCAAAGCCACTTATCGGTCAGACGGCATCAGAGTTTTTAAGGCTTTATCCGTCAGCAAATATCCTGGTTGCCACAGAGCGTGATTTTGAAAAGAGCCGCAGGAAGCAGTTCGTATCAAGGATTGCAACAGGTGACTATGACTGTATCATCATGTCGCACTCGCAGTTTGAAAAAATCCCGATCTCAGCAGAGAGAAAGGAAAGAATGCTCAATGAGCAGATTGATGAAATCAGCTATGCGATTGATGAGATGAAGGAGCGTAACGGGGAGCGTTGGACTGTAAAACAGATGGAAAGCCAGAAGAAAAAGCTGGAGGAGCAGCTGAAATCCTTATCAGATGAGAGCAGGAAGGATGACCTTATAACCTTTGAGGAACTTGGTGTGGACTCTATCATGGTTGACGAAGCGCACAATTTTAAGAACCTTGCGATTTTTTCCAAGATGAATAATGTGTCAGGTATCAGCAGCAGTGGAGCGAAGAAGTCAACGGATATGCAGCTTAAATGCCAGTATTTGTCTGAGATAAATGATGGCAGAGGCATTGTGTTTGCGACAGGTACGCCAATATCCAATACCATGTGTGAGATGTATGTCATGCAGCTTTACTTACAGAAAGCGGCACTTGAAGAGATGGGGATTTATCACTTTGATTCATGGGCAGCGAACTTTGGTGAAGTGACAACAGCACTGGAGCTTACTGTAGAGGGAAGCGGTTTCCGTTTTAAAAGCAGATTCAATAAGTTTACGAATCTGCCGGAGCTTATGAATATCTTTCGTGAAGTAGCAGATGTGCAGACCGCAGACATGCTTGACCTTGATGTGCCGGCTCTTCGTGGCGGCAAGCCTATCATAGTGGAGTCAGAGCCTGACTGGTATGTAAAGCAGGTTATGGAAGACTTTGTTGTGAGGGCAGAGCGTATCAGAGGTGGTGGAGTAGATCCGAGAGAGGATAACTTCTTAAAGATTACCCATGAGGCAAGACTTCTCGGAACAGATGCAAGGCTGATTGATAAGGACGCACCAAATAATCCAGATGGAAAGCTCAATAAGGTAGCGGAGAATGTATGGAAAGAATATGAGAAAGGAAATGCCAACGGTCATATAGGCTGCCAGCTTATTTTTTCGGATATCGGCACACCGGGACCGGATAAGGATTTTACCATCTACGATTATCTGAAGGAAACACTGATACAGTATGGTATTCCGGCAGAGGAGATAGCATTTATCCATGATGCAAAGACCGACGCACAGAGGGATGCACTATTTAAGGAAATGAGAACAGGTAAGAAAAAAGTGCTTATAGGTTCTACAGATAAATGTGGTACTGGCGTTAATGTTCAGACACATCTGGTTGCAATGCATCATGTGGACTGTCCTTGGAAGCCAAGCTCCATTGAACAGAGGGAAGGACGAGGCATCAGGCAGGGCAACGAAAATGAAGAGGTGGCAATCTATAGATATGTCACCAAAGGAACTTTTGATGCATACAACTGGTCGCTTGTTGAAAATAAGCAGCGATTCATCAGTCAGGTCATGACAAGCAAGGCTGTAAGCCGAAGCTGCGAGGATATCGACGAGGCTACACTTTCATATGCAGAGATCAAGGCGGTTGCTACAGGTAATCCTTTGATCAAGGAAAAGATGGAGATTGACAATGATGTCCAGAGATTAAAGCTCTTAAAGGCATCCTATGACAATCAGAGATATGGATTGCAGGATAACTTTATGATTAAGTACCCGAAGCTTATTAAGACAGCAACAGAAAAGCTTGCCAATGTAAGAGAAGATGTAAAGGCAAGGGATAAAGAACTGATTGATAATCCGGAATTTTCCATTACCATAGGCAAAGCAACCTACACAGAGCGTGTGGATGGAGGAACGATGATGCTTGAAGCAATCAGCAAATGTAAGACCGGAGAGACAACTGTAATCGGCAAGTTCCATGGATTTGAGCTGCTTGTGGAAAAGAACTTCCTTGACATCAATTATATGGTGCTTCGTGGAAAGACAGAGTATAAAGCAGAGCTTTCCACCAGTCCGGTCGGCAGTATGGTGAAGCTTGAAAACCTGTTCAATGGACTCCATGAGAACATTGATTTCTTAGAAAAGAAGATTGAGCAGTACCAGAATGACCTTGAAGCATCAAAGACTGAGTATGACAAGCCATTTGCGTACAGCAAGGAGCTGGAAGAAAAACTGGCAAGGCAGTGTGAATTGAATGCCCAGCTTGACCTTGAGAACGCAAAGGCTGTGGATGCAGACCTGAGCGGACCGGAGGAAGAAAGAGAAGCTGATGACAGAATGGAATCTGCAGCAATTGTAGCAGAGGATAAAGGTGCTTATCAAGCGGACAGAGAGGGCAGAACACGATAGGAGAGTGAATAATATGAGCATAAGAAAAGTGGTCGCAGGACTACTGATTACAGCAGGGATTGCCATTATGGCAGTCCCTTTTTTTTGGCGGGCAACCGGAGAAAGAAATACAGACAAGCTCATAAATCAGTTTGAGCAGACATTGGAGGATGATTACGATGAAGAAACAGATGTGGAGGAAGAGCAAACCTCCATTAGTGAAGAGGATGAAGCCATTCTTAAAGAAGGCGGTGTTATCGGCATCATTGAGATACCGGGCTTAGATATCAGGTATCCGGTAATGGAAGGAACCACAAGTAAAGTGCTTAATGCCGGGATTGGTCATATAGAAGAGACTGCAGGAATCGGAGAAAGTGGCAACTGTGTGTTATGCGGTCACAATGGCAGCAGATATGGCACATTTTTTACACCACTAAATCAGATATCCATAGGTGATGAAGTGATGATAACCGACAAAATGGGATTGAAGCATATCTATGAGGTAACAGAGACAGAGGTAGTAAATCCGTATGATAACAGCATCAAGACACAGAGTGATGAAAAAGAACTAACTCTTTTTACCTGTTCCCAGAAAGGAACCATGCGTTTTGTGGTCAGGTGTATTTATAAGGAGGCGGTGATGGATGAATAAAAGATACCGGTTAGGTGAGATAGAAGAGGCAGTATCGGAAATGGAGGAGTTAATCGGGCTTGAGGATGATATTGCAGAGATTGATGATGACTTTCAGATAGTCGTAAGCGGCTGGTCAGTATATGTCGAAAGCCTGAATCTGACACTCAGACAGGGAATAGCCTGTGTATGGGATGCGGAGGAAGGATTATTTATGCCTGATTTTGATGTGACCATCGTGTATGAGGGGAACATTGAAACACAGGAGTGGCTCTACTATGAGCAGGACGGAATGGTTGTTACACTTGGCAACTGGCTTAATGGCAGATTGTCTTGTGAACAGATAGAACAGCTTTGGTGTGAGCTTATCATACCGGAGCAAAACAAAGAACAAAAAGAAAGCGAGGAATAGCATATGAAGTATTCAATTAAGGTAAACGAAGTAAGGGCAAAAGAGGGCAGCAACATCAAGGGATTTGCAACAGTAGTATTTGGTGATTCATTTAAGATTACCAATATTGCAATCCTTGAGAATAAGGACAAGGGAGAGCTTTTTGTATCAATGCCTAGATACCGCTCTAATGAGCGTGATGAAAGCAATGGTGTGATCTATAAGGATGTATGTAATCCTATCACAGCAGAGTTTCGTGAGGAACTCTATACCAATATCCTTGATGCCTATGCAAGAATCAAGGAACCGGAGAAAGAGGAGACACAGAAGCAGGACAGAACACAGGAAATGCCAGAGTTTTCCGTAACTGTGACACCTTATGAGAGGAAAGGCAGTAACATCAAAGGACTTGCCCGTATTTACTTTGAAAACAGTTTCATCGTAAATAACATCAATATCGTGCAGGGTAAAGAGAAAATCTTTGTATCAATGCCTTCTTATAAGACAAAGCAGGTGGATGAGCAGGGCAAGCCAATCTATCAGGATGTCTGCTATCCGGTCACAAAGGATTTCAGGGAAAGACTCTATAATGAGATTATTTCAGAATATGAGAAAGCAAAGGATAAGAGCAACGAAAAGGCGAGGGAGAGTGCCGAGAAACATCATGGCAATCCCGATAAAGAGAAGGACAAAGAGGCAACACCCTTTCGATAATCAGTAATCAGAGTACAGGGGCGGCCAAGGCTGCCCCATATACAGAATGGAGGAAACAGAATGGATATGGAAGCAGGAAAAACACTTACCAATGAGGAGGTCATAAGGGAACTTCTCGAATTATTAAAGAAAAATGCCATGAAAGAGCAGGCAAACGATGTATTTGAGATATGCAGCTATGTGGATGGACTGGAGAAAAAGATTGATTCCATGACGGAAGAACTTACCAACATGCAGAACCAGATCAAAGAAATGCAGGAGGATACACTTGTCAATAATGCTAAAAAGGCATTGTCGGAAGCACAGGAGCGACTTAATAGCAGATGTGAGCATATAAAGTCGCAGGTATTGGAAGTGAAAGAACAGGTCAGGTCTACTGCTAAGGGCATAGTCGAAAAAGCAAAGGAAAAGGGAAGAGCTGCATTATACAGGGTGTCGGAGTTCTTAGGAATTAAGAAAAGACTTCTTGATATCCGAGAGAATGTAAGAGGTGCAATCAAGACAACGGATAAGGATATAGCAAAGACAGCACTTCTTGCAAAAGAATTTCGTGAAGCCGGGCAGACAGCAGCTAATGCATTCCGTACTTTTGCTGACAAACCGGAGGTAGATTATTCTCAGAAAGAGCAGAAACATCCAATTACAAAGGCAGTACTTGCTCCGATGAAAGCAGTGAAAAAGATGCTTGTATCAATGAAACTTCATTTGGATGCATCTATTGATAAGCTGGATAATCTAGCGATAGATGTGAGAATGGATAAGGAAAAGCATATGGAGAATGCTAAGGTGCAGGAACAGACGGAACCGGAGAGGGCAGAAGCTGAGCGAGTGGAAGCAGAGATTGTATACTCTCCAATGGTCGCTGAGCCGCAGGAGTATCAGTATAATGCAGATGCATTTGAGGCTAGAGGTGTGGATGAGGTGAAGCAGGAAGCGGCACATAAGGAAGTATCGAAGGTAAGGGAAGATAAAGCCAGATAGTAGTGAGGGCGTGGGATAGATTATGCGTCCTTTTTATTTGTCTGAAACATTATATGTAAATTGAGGCTGTCGTTTCCATATGACTGATAAGAAAAGCTGAGACAGGGGAGATATGTATAAATGTAACATTTTTCCTGATAAAGAGAAGGCAAAAGAACTGCTTCGGGCAGAAATCGGTCGGCAGTATTGCAATAAGTTCTTCTATCTAGAGAGTTCATTAAAAGAGAAGGAACCAGAAGAACGAAAGCAACAGAGAGCGGTTTTGGAACAGCAAAGGCAAACAGCCTGAATATTCTGTAGTATCTCTATACGGTACTCCTGTATATACCGAATTATATGAATTCGTCCGCAGGTATAGAACAGCTGATACTATGGAGTGGTTTATAAAAGAGCTGTGTTCAGGAATCATTGATGTCAAATCCAATGTCCCGGAAAACAGAATACGACTACTGTAAAAAGAGGTAAAAGAACATAAAATAAATAGAAGTCCGTTACTGCTTGACTACATTTGGAGATATAGTGGGCGGTATGTTATTCATCGCTTACCTTACAGGATAAATCAGATTGGTACTCGTGTAAATATTTAATGCTGTTTATTACTGTATTGTTTAAAGAAAGCAGTGATAATTTCAGCAATATTAATTCCAATAATAACGCACAATAAAATATTTTCTACAACAGTACTTATTTTAAATAGAGAACAATAAAAGGTCTGAATATTAGGATTAACATTAGGCGATGTGCTATTCATATAATCAAAATTCCAGAAATTAAGTTGCTTTGTAATAATATAAGCAAAGATAATCTGAAGAACATTTGCAACAACAGTACATAAAGTAGTTGTTTTGCAACAACTTTTTTTGATTAGTCTGACAATATAATTAATTAAACCAATTGTCAAAGAAAGAATAAAAAGAGGGGCAATTTCACGCCAATTTATTACTTTAATAATTTGAGAAAAATCAGATTCTGTACCGTTATCAAAGTACGACAAAAACGTAATTATTAAAATAAATGCAACTGATACGATGATAGAAAATACAGTATCGCGCGTTTGATAATGAGTATTTATGCATTCTTTTGTTGACTCGGAGGAACGATTATACATGTCTTGATTCATAATATGAAAAATTTTCCTTTCTACCTTAAACCTGTCTCTTATACACATCTCCGAGCCCACGAGACTCGACGTCATCTCG
>ERZ1027245.511-NODE-511-length-14333-cov-5.418686_pt1 | contig 14333 bp, 9 predicted proteins | sample MGYA00519475_ERZ1027245 | MGnify/ENA primary metagenome ERZ1027245 (study PRJEB26926, sample SAMN06164723) | human gut metagenome | biome: ENVO:00009003; feature: ENVO:2100002; material: ENVO:00002003 | host: Homo sapiens | place: USA | collected 2012 ... | reverse complement strand
GTTATTTAATATCAAGAACATTCCTTTGCATTTATTTAACTTTATATTTATACATTTGCAAAAAGGAGGTTATACACCTTATTATATAAAGAATTTAAGGTTCTTCTATATTTAAAGAATGGAATTCAATCAGGCCATTCATTGGTGTTTCTTCAATGATTTCCAGTTCGATGCCAAATTCACGGGCAACTTCCCGCAAAATGGTCGCGTAGCTGTAAGCCAATGAACCCACAAAACGAATAGGATAATTTTTGTAGTCATATTGGCAGACATTACGAGTAAAGAAATTTCTCAGATTACCGGTAATCAGCTCAAATACATAGTCATCATTGGTATAATCAGCCAAAAAATAAGATATAGTAGACAAAAAGCGATTGGGGAACGGGCGGTTATACACAGATTCCATAACCTCATTCGGACTTATACGGAACTTCTCAAAGAAATCCGCCGTTACATCTTTAGGAGCCAAACCTTTCAGTACATCAGACAAGAACATTTTGCCCAATACAGCACCACTACCCTCATCCCCCAGGATGTAACCTCCTGTCCGGACATTCTTTACAACGATTTTCCCATCATAAAAACATGAGTTTGAGCCGGTTCCCAAAATACAAGCAATGCCGGCCTCGCATTTGAACAAGCCACGTGCAGCTGCCAGCAAATCACTCTCTACCTGAATTGGAGTTTTGAATTGTGCTACCAATGAAGCTCCCAATACATTTTTCTTTTCATAAGAAGTACATCCGGCACCATAATAATAGACTTGTTCCAATTTCCTTTTGAAAAAATGCTCGGGTAATCCTAACCGCACACTTCGGCTAATCTCTCTTCTCGTTTGAAAGAAAGGATTTAAGCCCTCTGTGAAGGCTCGCTGTATCAGACGATTATCTTCAACCAGCGCCCATTCTGTTCTCGTAGAACCACTTTCTGCAATTAGTTTCATAGGTGGTTAGTTTTAGAATTGAATACAAATATATAGCTTTTTTTAATCTTTCCAAGGCTATTTCAAGAAAAAATCATTTTACTGGCCATACATCTCCCTTTTGCTCATATCCTCAATCATCCAACAAAGTATTCCCACTTTTCCAACGCAACCGCGTTTTAGTCAAAACAAGACGATAACAGACTAATAATAAGATACTATCTGACTGAATTCCAAGTTCCGTCTGGACTTGGCAAACAAATAGAAAAACAAGAGATAATATAAAGTTATAAACCTTTAAAAAGAGAAAATGCCTATGGAAAAAGAAACAATCCTGCAAGTTGAATAGTCTCACTATTCGGTCCTTATTACCCTTACCCTAAATTTAAGAAGTATTTAATTAACAACAAATCATCAATCATTTATGAATGAAGATCACAAAAAACGAGGACTAACACATAGCAAACTCCTCACAGCAGTGGCAATCAGCTCACTGTTATTAAGCAGCGGCAACGTGATGGCTGCACAAGCCAATCCTGATAATTCGCTTGGCGTAACAGAACAATTACAAGCTATCACTATCAGCGGTTTAGTTATCGATGCAGCCGGCGAACCGATTATCGGTGCCAGCGTAGTAGAAAAAGGGACTACCAACGGCGGAATTACCGACTTAGACGGTAAGTTTACATTGACCATAACACCGGGAGCAACACTAAAAATATCATTTGTGGGCTATCAGACACAAGAAGTGAAGGCAGCCAAAACGATGAGAATAACTCTGAAAGAAGATACCGAGATGCTGGATGAAGTAGTAGTAGTAGGCTACGGTGTACAAAAGAAGGCTAACTTGACAGGAGCAGTTTCTACAGTGGACTTAAACAAGACAATGGCAGGTCGTCCACAACAAGATGTAGCCAAAGCATTGCAAGGGGCTGTTCCGGGACTAAGCATTCTCACCACAAGTGGTGCCATCGACGAGACAGCCTCCATGCGTATACGTGGTTTGGGGACATTGAGTAATGGAGAAGTCAGCAATCCACTCATTGTAGTGGACGGCGTTCCGATGGATGACATTTCTTTCCTCGATACGCAAGACATCGAAAATATTTCCGTACTGAAGGACGCTTCCGCTTCCTCCATTTATGGAACGCGCGCCGCTTTCGGTGTGATTCTAATCAATACCAAGAGCGCAAAGCCTAGCGAAAAGGTTACCATCAATTACAGCAACAATTTTGCATGGGATCAAGCTACTTACCTGCCGGACTATCCCGATGTACCCACACAATTAAAGATGGGTATCGAAGCCAGTATGAACGGTGGTGCCGGTATGCCTGAATTGTTCGGTATGTATTTCGACAAATTGTTACCTTACGCCGAAAAGTGGCAGCAACAGAACGGCGGCAAGACCGGCTACCGTCCTATGAACCTCTACCAAAGCGATAGTAACGTGGGTGACTATATCGTATTGGACGGCACTCCTTTTTATTATGCTGACTGGGATGTACAGGACATCTACTTCAACAAAGCTGCTCCTTCCATGAGCCACAATGTTTCTATACAAGGAACATCTGGTAAGACCAATTACTACCTATCTTTCGGCTACAACGAAAAGCAAGGACAGATGAAGATTCACCCGGACGAACTAAAAAAGTACAATGCCTCAGTCAATGTCACCACTAATGTTTACGGCTGGCTACAGGTGGGTGCACGCATCAACTATAGTCGTAAGAACTATAAACGCCCGGACACATGGGCCAACACCTACCAATATTTGTGGCGTTGGGGTTCTTATTTCATTCCTTCGGGCACAATCGACGGCTATGACACACGCGTCATGGCCATGCAGAAGCAAGCTGCCGATCGTGAAGTGACAACAGACCTGACCCGTATGAACACCTTCTTGAAAGCTGAAATCGTTAAAGGACTGACCCTTAATGCAGACTTTACATATGCCATTCAGAATATGAACAGCGGTTCGCAGGACAACTCCGTTTACGGCATCAATTGGAGCGGGAAACCGGTACCCTCTTACATCGTCACTAAAGGCAATAGCGGCATCTGGAGAGACTTTTCCAAACAGAACACATGGACGGCCAACGCATACGTAAACTATACCAAAACATTTGCCAAAAAACACAACCTGAATGTAATGGCAGGTGTCAACGCAGAAGAAGAGGAATACAAATATCTGTATGGTACCCGCAATGTGATGTACGATCAAGAGGGATACCCCGAACTGAATATGGCTGGCAAGGATGGACAAGATTTGAGTTGGAATCATACATCCCGCGCTTCTGCCGGTTATTTCGGCCGTATCAATTATGACTACAAAGGCATTTATTTATTGGAACTGAACGGACGTTACGACGGTTCTTCCCGTTTCCCCCATACCGACCAGTGGGCCTTCTTCCCTTCTGCATCCATCGGCTACCGCTTCTCCGAAGAAGCCTACTTCGCCCCACTGAAACATATTGTCAGCAATGGTAAGTTGCGTGCTTCTTTTGGCGAAATCGGCAACGAGGCTGTGGGCGACTACATGTTCGAACAATTAATAAGCCAACGGTTGAACAATAAAAGTACCGGCTATATCTATTGGATTGAAAACAATAATGCCAACGCTAATCTCCTGACCATGTATAACATGCCGGATTTGGTATCAAGTACTTTGACCTGGGAGCGTATCCGCACCCTCAATATAGGTCTTGACCTGGGTCTCTTGAATGACGAACTGACTATAGGTTTCGACTGGTTCCAACGTGAGAATCGTGACATGCTGGCACCGGCACAAGTATTGCCGAACACTCTGGGTGCTTCTGCTCCTTATGAAAATGCCGGTACCTTACGTACACGTGGATGGGAGTTGAACTTGAACTGGCGCCATACCTTCGGCGACTTCGACGTATATGCCAACTTCAACATCGGTGACTCCAAGACTAAAGTAACAAAGTGGGACAATGATTCCAAACTGCTCAGCACCTATTACACCGGTAAAACCTACGGTGACATTTTCGGTTTTGAAACCGACCGTTACTTCGAGGAAAAAGACTTCACCAGCCAAAATGCAGACGGCTCATGGAATTATGCAAACGGCATTGCAAGCCAGGCAGGACTGGAATCCGGTAATTTCCATTACGGCCCGGGAGACGTCAAGTTCAAGGATTTGGACGGCAATGGCAAGATTGACGGTGGAAAAGGCACAGCAGACGACCACGGCGATTTGAAAGTCATCGGAAACTCTATGCCACGCTACGAATACAGCTTCCATTTAGGCGGAGCGTGGAAAGGTATCGACCTTGACCTCTACTTCCAAGGTGTAGGCAAACGTGAGGACTGGACGACTTCTTCCCTAAACCTTCCCGCCATGGTACATGCCGACGTAGCCATCTATTCCCACCAAACAAGCTATAACAAAGTGCTTTGGAATTCAGACTATACCGCCATTACCGGTTATGAGGTAAATCAAGGCAACCGTTATCCACGTCTTTATCGTGGTACAAATAATAGTGGAGGTACCGTATCCGGTATAGCTAACGGCTGCAACAACTACTATCCCCAATCCCGCTATTTGACAGACATGTCCTATCTTCGTCTGAAGAACGTAACTGTGGGATATACCCTTCCGAAAGAGTGGACACGCAAAGCCTACATTGAGAAAGCACGTATCTACTTCAGTGGCAGCAACCTCTTTCTGCTCCACAAAGGGAATGACCTTCCAGTCGACCCCGAAATCAGTACAGGCAATGGACTTACAGCTGGTGGATGGGGACGTATAGCTCCTATTACACGCACATTCTCATTTGGAGTCCAGGTAACATTATAACAACCTCAAAAACTTAAGAACAATGAAGAAATTATTTATATATGGGGTCACAGCGCTGGCGATGTTAACCGGTTGCAACGATTTGCTGGACAAATCCCCCTTGGATACCTTCACGAATACTCCGGCATACTGGAGCAACACCGATAATTTGGATAATCAGTGCAATACTTTTTATAACAACTTTACCGGCTTTGGCAACGGAGCCAGTGGAGGATGGTTCTACTTCAAAACAATAAGCGATGACCAGGTAGATGCAGAAAGCCATAACTGGACTTACACTAACGTGGTCGCATCTTCCACAAACTGGTCAGCCCCTTTCACAGAAATCCGACGCGCCAACTATATCATTGCCGGTGTACAGTCTTCCTCTCTTGATGAAGCAACAAAGGCCCACTATGAAGGTCTTGCACGCATGAACCGTGCGTGGGAATACTATCAGTTGGTCCGTATGTACGGCGATGTTCAATGGATAGACAAAGTTATCGACCCAGCCGACAACGAAGCCCTCTACGGACCACGCACCGACCGGGATGAAGTGATGGACCATGTGCTGGCAGACATCAATTATGCGTGCGAACACATTACCGCAAACAGCAATCGGCAACGTTTCAGCACCGACATGGCATATGCCATGAAAGCAGACATCACCTTATATGAAGGTACATACTGCAAATATCGCACTCAAGCAGAGAATGGCAAAGCCGCTGATGAGAGCCGCGCCAACAAATACTTGCAAGAATGTGTATCAGCCTGCGAATATCTTATGGCCAAAAACTACTCTCTAAGTAACAGTTACAAAGCCAACTATAATTCTGTCAGCCTGGCAAGCAATCCGGAAATGATTTTCTACAAGCCTTATGCACAAAGTTCGTTAAGGCACTCCACCATTGACTACACAATCAATACAAGTGGTACGCACGGCATTTCAAAGGACGCATTCGACAGTTTCCTTTTCCTTGATGGAAAACCGTTGGCAACAACCTCGAAAAACAAGGACGATGCAGCCGTATTGGATGCAGACAAAAATTACTCTATAAGAGAGGTTTTGGCCGTACGCGACAAGCGCCTGTCCGAAATTCTTGACCCGGTACTTTCTTTCAGAGGCCACGCCTACAGCCGTGCCGGTGTAGCAGCCTTCACCACATCGACCGGTTATGGCATCGCCAAGTATGATAACCCCGAAGAATTGAGTGTTAGCGACCGAAACAACATCGGCTACCAATACACCGACTGCCCGCTCTATTGGATTTCAGTTATTTATCTGAACTTTGCAGAAGCCAAAGCCGAAATGGGTTCTCTCACACAAGACGATCTCAACAACTCCATAAACAAGCTTCAGGCTCGTGCCGGCCTGCCGGCTATGACAACTACTCCAGATGCCGATCCTGCCAATAATATGGGAGTAAGCAATCTGATTTGGGAGATACGCCGCTGTCGCCGTTGCGAACTGATTATGGATAACTGGTACCGATATTGGGATTTAATCCGTTGGCACCAGCTCGACAAATTGGATTCAACCAAGTACCCGAACACCATGTTGGGCGCCAACGTAAGCAATGTGCCTGACTGTGAAGAAGCGACCAAGAACGGATATATAGATGCCTCCGATGCACAAATCCGTACTTATGAAGCCAAACATTATTTCTACCCGATTCCAACTGCACAGTTGACCCTGAATAAAAACATGAAGCAGAATCCGGGTTGGTAATCAACTAAAAACAGCATATCGCGCTGTACCTCGTTTGGATTTAATTAAAGCGTTCATACATTCCATGTATCTAAATACAAATGTATGGACGCTTTTGTTATTCCCTTTAAAAGGTGTATAGAAACACGAATAGCACCTTCTAAAAGGAACCATAAATCAATATCATATACTTTCCCTTCGTTCATAACATACTAACAAGAAACATATCATGAAAAAGAAGAACATATTTTTCGTACTACTAATCTGCTTCATCAATAGTAGTTGCAACAAAGAAGAACAAACAGACGAGTTACAAGATAAGGATTTCTATTCTGATGTCACAACACGTGCTTCCTACATAAGCGGTACTATTACGGGCGAAATGAACCCCTATGTTAGTGATGGTTACTACACTTATGATTTAAGTATTCCTATACAAAAACAATCTGTAGGTATAAGAATTTCAGCAGTCGGTGGAGAAGCACGATTCAAAACAAACTACCAAGAACGATTCGAGAGTACATGGGTAACCCAAATTCCAGCAGAAAAAAACCATTTTCCAATAAATGTATTATGGACTAAAGCAGGTAGTAATTCTACCCTGATGGTACGTCCTGAAAAAAGTACAATCGAACTTACCGCAGATCTAAGAAACATCAATGTCAAAATGAAACCTATGCCAATCAATGCCCCTTCAACATTTGAATTGGGAGATACGATAACACTTTGGTGCAATTATTCCATAAACAAAGATACGGGCATAAAGTGGACTTACGATAAAAATCTATTCGCTGAAGTCTCTCAAAGTGCATCTGTCACACAAAGTAGATTCCAAATAAATTTGAAATCAAAGCAAGCCTTCAAGAACAGCGATGTCGGAGTAGAAGTCCATGATTTCTACATAAATTCTATCGGAGCAAAAGAGTATTTCATGGCTCGGAAAAGCAATATCAGTTTTCCCAATATGGGTCCTCAAATAGATGGCTACAGAAATATTGAACAATATAAAGAATACATATATTCCATCAATGACAGCAAGGCACATACATTTTATTGGACCGGGAAGAATATTAAGATAGTAAGTGGTCAGAACAGCTCTACGGTAACAATCGTACCGACACAACCCGGTAACGCAAGTGTCAAAGTGAGCTACAAATATAAAAATCAAACCGATAATTTTACCAATGAGCTACCTTTGAGTGTATCTAAGACATCAATGCAACTGATTGGCCCTGACGTAATCTGTGACAACGGGACATTCAGTATCAAGAATTTTCCCACAAAAGCAACAGTGGATTGGATTGTTGGCAACGATTTATATTCGCAATTAAATCAGGCATCACCTGCTATCACCCTGAATAATTTAGGGACACCCGGAGGCAGTTCCATTTATACGACCTTAACCGCAATAGTACACACAAAGGAATACACTGTTCAGTTTTCCAAACCAATTACTTTCAATGTATCAGGAATACAAGAAAATGACCATGACATTATATATGGCTATCTGTCACAAAGCGGAGGTGAATGCGGATTGAATCCTATTCCTGAAGGTGCGCATGATTTTCATTGGAGTGTTGACTGCGATTGGGAGGTAGACATGCAAGGATATTATTTCACTACTTTCAGCAGTCGGAACAGTCATGAAATTGAACGAGTTTGCGTAACGGTTGATTTCATAAATGCATGTGGAACCAGAACATACATATATAACTATTTCGACATCGGCTCAACAAATTCAGGAACTTATTCCACACCTAAAAACAGCCTTTCTCCAAAATAGCCCCAGACAGCTTTCACGAAAAAGCCCCCATCCATTTGCTCGTTACACAAAAGAAGCTTATATTTGCTTACTTAAAAACAGACAGCTATCATGGTACAGCAAGACATACGATGGATACAGCGTTTTGAATATACCCACGAACTGGCCTGGAAAGTGATGAAGGACTATGCAGAATATCAGGGGTATACCGACATCCGCAGCTCCCGTGATGCCATACGCAAAGCCCTTGAAATGGGATTGATTGATGACAAGCAATGGACGGAGACTATAGAAGCCCGAAATCTGACATCGCACAATCATGACAACGATGTAGTCTCTGAAGAGAAAATGCAATCCTTGAATACACCATCCTTATTCGATTGAGCTATGTACGGATTGACCGACAATGAACTGGAAAAGCTATGCAATCTCTTCCGGAAACATGAAGAAATAGAGCAGGCTGTTTTGTACGGCTCACGAGCCAAAGGAAATTTCAAGCCTTTTTCCGACATAGACATCACGCTGATGGGAGACAGACTTACGTATAATACTTTAAGTAGCCTTTCCGATGAAATAGACGACCTGCTTTTGCCTTACAGCGTAGACCTTTCCATCTATGGCAAATTAAAGAATGCCGACCTTTTGGAACATATACACCGTATGGGAATACCCATATTCAGCCGCCCATCAAACTAAACTAAATTTCACACATCCACCCTCACCACCCTCACCTTTCGCACGCATCGCCCTATTCATCGGCATTCAAGAGGTGGGTGAGAGCAAATTTAAAAAGTGAGGGCAAAATTTGCCCTCACCACAAGATTTCTTCGTTCAAAGTTATAAGTCACTCATTCTTACCGTAATATCCTGAAACGGGTACATAAATCGGTTGCAGCATTGTTCCCTCATTCTTCAACTTTCCTTCGGTGCGCAGCCGACGGATATGCCGCATGGCAGTAGTACGCATCATGCCGCAAACGCTTTGAAAGTCATTCCGTGTCATAAAAGGGCGAGTGGCGAAATAGTTGGTCAGCCGACGGTCTATCTCTTTATCCGTCAGTTTAGCCGAATGCTCGTTTGCCTTCAAAGCCTTTGCCTTGATGGTACCAATTTCATTTTTCAGTTTTTGGTCGGCACGAAATTTCACACCCGCCATCTTCACCTTCGTCAACTTACGCTTGGTAGCAGCCACTACCGGTTCGATCGTGGTGAGCGACACGCGAAAGTAGCCGATGCCGTCGAGATGCACCTGCCTTCCTTCGGCAAGTTCCCTGCCCATGACGTGCGACACAGCATCAAGCACAGCCGTCACATCGGTTTCTGTCAATGAGCAACGTGCCTGGATGCCCCGCCGCAATTCATCGGTAGACCTGCTCCCATTTAGGCGGAGACGGGGATGAAGGATTTTATCTTCCGGAGATTTGTCGTACGAGTCCGGATTCTCGTACCAATCAAACAAAATAGCCATAGTTCAAACTGCGTTAAAGGGTTACATTATACGATAAAGCACTGCACGGAACACGTGCGAAGTACGTACGCAGTCTGTTGAAGTACCAAGGTTATATCACAGCCCAGCCCGTGAGCAGAACCGTTCACTGTAGTGAGCTGCTCCGTTCACTAATATGAACAAGAAAGACCACTTTAGTGGACTGTTCATAAACTCTGGTGTAAAAGTAGACAAAACTATGGGGATAAGCAAAGAAACGAACACCTTTTATAAAAGAAACATATAGACATTCCACCCCAAAAAAGAAGCCAATCGGAAAATAATCCTTGAAAAGCTTGTATCCACCCCTTTCCCGGCGTATCTTTACAAGAATATTACATACACGATAAAGAATGAAAATCACACTGATCAGAGAGGAACGCGAAAGCAGAAAAGAGGCCGTCAGCACACAAGAAACGGACATGTTGATGGAAAAGCTGAAAACCGAGAACAAGACCGGATACATTACGGAGCTGCGTAGCATCATCCCGCATTTGAAAGGGACCAACGCCCGATATGAGCATATCGACAGACTGCCGCGTCTCTATCCCGCCGTAGAAATGACCCGCACCAAAGCAGGAGAACACCGGATAAAGACTTACAACGGGCTGGTACTACTGGAAGTAAACAACCTGGCCGGGGTGGCCGAAGCCGAACTGGTGAAACAACAAGCCGCCCTGCTGCCGCAAACCTTTGCCGCCTTCTGTGGCTCCAGCGGACGAAGCGCCAAAATATGGGTACGCTTCACCCTGCCCGACGGAGGGCTTCCAAAGAATGAAGACGATATCGCCTTATTCCACGCCCACGCCTACCGCCTGGCAGTGAAGTGCTACCAACCCCTTCTCCCTTTCCCCATCACCCTCCGGGCTCCTTCACTCCTACAAAGCTGCCGGATGACCGTGGACGAACAGCCCTATTATAGCCCCACTGCCGTGGCCTTCTGCCTGGAACAGCCCTGCGCCCTGCCCTCGGAAGACAACTACCGCCAACGGAAACAGCAGGAAAGCAATCCGTTGCTGAGAATGACTCCCGGCTACGAAGTGGCGGACACATGCAACCTGCTCTTCGAGGCTGCCCTCGACCGCGCCTTCCGCGATTTGGACAACTGGCGACGGGGCGACGACCTGCGCCCGCTGCTGTCCCGCCTTGCCGAACATTGCTTCAAAGCCGGCATTCCTGAAGAAGAAGCGGTGCGCCAGACACTGATGCACTACTACCGGGAGGCAGACGAACCCCTTGTACGCCTGACGCTGCATAACCTTTACGGGGAATTGAAAGGCTTCGGCACCCGCAGCAGCCTGAACAAAGACCAGGAAACTGCTTTCCGGCTGGAGGAGTTCATGAAACGCCGCTACGAATTCCGCTACAACACCGTGCTTGGCGACTTGGAATACCGGCAGCGCGACTCCATCCACTTCTACTTCCAGCCTGCCGACCAGCGCGTACGCAGCAGCATCGCCATGAAGGTACTGAAAGAGGGAGTACGTGTGTGGGACCGCGACATCACCCGCTTCCTGTCTTCGGACTACGTGCCGCTATACAACCCCATCGAAGAATATCTCTATAACACCGGACGCTGGGACGGCAAAGACCGCATCCGCGCATTGGCCGACCTCGTGCCCTGCCACAATCCCCACTGGAGGGAACTGTTCTACCGGTGGTTTCTTGGCATGGTGGCACATTGGCGGGGAATCGACAAACAGCACGGCAACAACACCTCGCCCCTGCTCGTAGGTCCGCAAGGTTACCGCAAAAGTACTTTCTGCCGCATCCTATTGCCACCGGAGCTGCGTTTCGGCTACACCGACAGTATCGACTTCAAGAGCAAGCAGGAAGCGGAGCGCAGCCTTGGCCGCTTTTTTCTGATTAACATCGACGAATTCGACCAGATAAACGCCAATCAGCAAGGCTTCTTGAAGCACCTCCTGCAAAAACCGGTTGCCAACCTGCGAAAGCCCTACGGTAGTACTATTCAAGAAATGCGCCGCTATGCCTCCTTCATCGGGACCAGCAATCTGAAAGACCTGCTGACCGACCCGTCGGGAAGCCGCCGTTTCATTTGCATCGAAGTGGCCGGCCCTATCCAGACAAACGTCACTATCAATTATCGCCAGCTCTATGCCCAAGCCATGCACGACATCATGAAGGGTGAACGCTACTGGCTGGACGACACTGACGAAGCAATCGTAAAGGAGTACAACCGGGAATTCGAGCGGGCAGACCCATTGGAAGAACTTTTCCTTTGCCATTTCCGTGGCGCGGAGGAGAGCGAAGAAGGCGAATGGCTCACAGCCATGCAGATTTTCAACGACCTGCAACAGAAAACGAGGGATAAGTTGGCCATCAACCGGATAGCAGCTTTCGGGCGCACGCTCCGCAAGCTGGACATCCTCAACAAGAAATCGAACCGGGGAACACTTTATCATCTGGTAAGAATAGAAGAATGAACCGGCACTCCCACCGATTGTACCAAAGTGAGGGCAAACTTGGCCCTCACTCTTTTTATAAAAAGTATTTCCGTAGGCAGCTGATGCAGTTCAACCATTATTTAATAAGGTGAACAGTTGACTATTTGCAAATTATGATTGATAATACTAAAAATACCCAAATAAGTGTTTTTGATATTAAAATAAAACGTATCTTTGTTGCAAACAACGTCCTCCTTAATAATACTATTATGAAGAAACTGCTGCTTTTAGCCTTTGTGCTATGTAGTTCTTTACTGTGCCGGGCACAAGAAGAACGAGTTATTTTAGGTGATGAACAGACTTCCGAGTATTTTCCAATCCTAAAAGATAAACGAATTGCCATATTCTCCAATCATACAGGAATGATAGGAGACAAGCATCTGCTGGACATTCTGCTGGAAAACAAGTTCAATGTAGTAGCCATTTTCTCCCCTGAACACGGTTTCAGAGGAGATGCCGACGCAGGCGAACATGTGTCCAGCTCGGTAGACAAGAAGACCGGAGTACCTATCCTCTCGCTGTACGACGGGAAATCCGGGAAACCAAGCGAAGCATCCATGCGCAAGTTCGATATCCTTGTGGTAGACATCCAGGATGTAGGCCTGAGATTCTATACTTATTATGCCTCTATGTGCCGGCTGATGGACGCTTGTGCAGAATACAACCGAAAGGTGCTGATACTGGACCGCCCCAATCCGAACGGACACTACGTGGACGGCCCGATACTGGACATGAAATATAAATCCGGTGTAGGTTGGCTGCCGATTCCCGTGGTGCACGGCATGACGCTGGGCGAACTGGGCCTGATGGTAAACGGCGAACGCTGGTTGCCGGCGTCACGCACTTGCGACCTGACCGTCATTCCCTGCAAGAACTATACGCACCAGACCCTATACAAGCTGCCGATTCCCCCGTCCCCCAATCTGCCGAACATGAAGTCCATCTATCTGTACCCCTCGACCTGCTACTTCGAGGCCACTCCGGTCAGCCTGGGAAGAGGAACCGACCTCCCCTTCCAGGTCTACGGGCATCCCAACATGACGGGCTACAGCTACAGCTTCACCCCACGCAGCATCCCCGGAGCCAAGAATCCGCCCCAGCTGGGCAAACTTTGTCATGGCGTAAACCTGAGCAATATGAGTGATGAAGAAATCTGGAAACGCGGTATTGACCTGAGTTACGTGATAGACGCTTACCGGAATCTGAACATGGACGACCACTTCTTCCGTTCCTTCTTCGAGCTGTTGATAGGCACCGACTACGTGCGCAAAATGATAAAGGAAGGGAAAAGCGCCGAAGAAATCAAGGCAAGATGGAAAGACGACGTAGAGAAATTCAAGGTACAGCGCAAGCCCTATCTGCTCTACGAAGAATAAAGGGATGTACGATTTGACGATTTACGATTTACGATTAAAAAATGAACGTGAATTGGAAGAGAACGTCAGAGCGTACATAGGATAATCAAAGTCGTACATATCATCAAAAGAAGTAATTTCAATCGTAAATCGTAAATCATAAAATCGTAAATAACCTCATGACTCCACTTTCCGTAATCATTACCATCGCTGCCTACTTCGTGATATTGTTCACGGTATCTTATATTGCAGGAAGAAAGGCTGACAACGCAGGATTCTTTGTCGGTAACCGCAAGTCATCCTGGTATGTCGTGGCGTTCGCCATGGTCGGTTCCGCCATTTCAGGTGTGACCTATGTATCCGTACCCGGCATGGTTGCCGCCAGCAGCTTCGGTTATCTGCAAATGGTGTTGGGCTTCATTGCCGGACAGCTCATCATAGCCTATCTGCTGGTACCGCTGTTCTACAAAATGAACCTGGTATCCATCTACGAATATCTGGAGAACCGTTTCGGCATGTCTTCCTACCGTACGGGTGCCTGGTTCTTCTTCATCTCCAAAATGCTCGGTGCCGCTGTCCGTCTGTTCCTCGTATGCCTGACGCTGCAACTGCTGGTATTCGAACCTTTCGGACTGCCTTTCCTGCTGAACGTGGCCATCACGGTGGCACTGGTCTGGTTGTACACTTTCCAGGGTGGCGTAAAGTCTCTTATCTGGACAGACTCTCTGAAGACATTCTGCTTGGTGGTGTCGGTCGTACTCTGCATCTGGTATATCGCTTCCGACCTCAATCTGTCATTTATCGGTATGGTAAGCACCTGTCTCTTATACACA
>ERZ1027245.506-NODE-506-length-14438-cov-4.650073_pt1 | contig 14438 bp, 7 predicted proteins | sample MGYA00519475_ERZ1027245 | MGnify/ENA primary metagenome ERZ1027245 (study PRJEB26926, sample SAMN06164723) | human gut metagenome | biome: ENVO:00009003; feature: ENVO:2100002; material: ENVO:00002003 | host: Homo sapiens | place: USA | collected 2012 ... | reverse complement strand
ATTATACAGTATGGAATGCAGATACTGACTGGCAGGATGAGATGTTCCAAACAGGTTTCCTTACTAACAATACGGTTAGCATTACAGCTTCGGGAGATAGAAGTAAGTTTTATCTGGGCTTGGGATATGTAATGGAAGAAGGTTCCATCAAGAGTGAAAAGCTGAATAAGTTTACTGTGAATTTGCATAGTGAACATAAAGTGACCGACTTCTTACGTTTTGGTTTCCAGGTGAACGGTGTACGTGCATTATATCCTGATGCAAAAGGTGTAGGCTCTGCTTTGAAAGCAGCTCCGATTGCTCCTGTTTATGATACGGAAAGCGGTCTTCTACATACTCTTCCTGATTTTCAGCGTGCTCAGGTTTGGAATCCTATGATTGAGCCCGTGTTGAGAGGGGCTCATAATAAATCTGCAAATTATCGTATGGCAGGAAATATCTACGGAGAACTTGATTTGATGAAGAATCTAACCTTTAAGGCTACTTTCTCCCTGGATTATGCTTCCAGCCAGTCACGTTCTTATTCTCCGCTTATTTATGTGTATAACCCGGATGTAGAAGGTGGTAAAGAAAGATTGACGGATAAAGAAAGTATCAGTCAGTCGAAGTCTACATCAATGGCAGCACAGTCCGATTATGTATTGACTTATATTAATCAGTTTGGTGATCATGGTTTAACTCTGACTGCCGGTCTTACTACGAATTATAATGAATATTCTGATTTATCGGGTGGCCGCAGTCAATTGCCGGGTTATGGTGTTTCTATTGGCGAAGATATAGATAAGTGGTGGATTACTATGATTGATGATGCTACATCAGCTACTAATGGTGGATCTCAATACAAACGTTTTACAATGTCCTATCTGTTCCGTGCATTGTATAACTATAAAAATCGTTATTTGCTGAATGCTTCTTATCGTCGTGACGGTTCTTCCGTATTTAAGAGAACAGGAAATACATGGGATAATTTCTATTCATTCGGTGCCGGTTGGGTTATGAGTGAAGAGGCATTCATGAAGAAACAGAATGTAATCGATTATCTGAAGCTGAAAGGTTCATGGGGTGTTTTGGGAAGCCAGAATACAGGAGGTTCCCGCTATCCGGCCTACCCTAATATTACAAGTTCGGGTTCTGCTGTCTTTGGTGATAATGTTATTGCAGGTAAGGGACCGGATAAACTGATTTCACAGACATTGGGTTGGGAGCGTAATTATTCATGGGAAGTTGGTTTTGATATGCATCTGTTGGATGGTCGCATGCAGATTTCTCCTGTTTATTACAATAAGACAACCAAAGACTTGCTGACAAGTGTTCCCGGTCTTTCAGGTACGGTTCCTGCATTGCAGAATACAGGAGAGATTCGTAACCGTGGTTTTGAGTTGGCAGCATCCTGGAGCGATAAAATCGGTGAAAACTGGCGTTATGGTGTTTCAGCCAATCTAACGACTATTGATAATGAAGTCGTATCATTGATAAGCAAGGATTATTCAATAATTAATGGCGTTTCCCGTGTATCTGAAGAATATCCTATCGGCTACTTCTATGGATACAAAGTGGCAGGTGTTTATCAGAATGAAACCGATATCGAAACTTCAGCACCTAACCAGGTAGCTTCTGTGAAGCCGGGCGATTTGAAGTTTGCCGATGTAAATGGTGACGGTATTATCTCAGAGAAAGACCGTACTATGATTGGTAATCCTACTCCGGATTTTACTTATGGTTTTAGCGTAAATCTGGGTTACAAGAATTTTGATTTGAGTGTAGATATGATGGGTGTTTATGGAAATGAGGTTTATCGTAACTGGGATAGTAGTGCTTATGCACAATTCAACTATCGTACAGGGCATTTGAACCGTTGGCATGGTGAAGGAACATCCAACTGGGATCCGATTCTTGATCCATCCCGTTCTGTAAATCTGGAAGCTTCTTCTTACTATGTAGAAGACGGAAGTTTCTTCCGTATCCGTAACATAGAGTTGGGATATACCTTTGATCCCCGTTTGTTGAACCGCATCAAACTGCAATCTTTACGTATCTATGGTAATGTGCAGAATCCTAAAACATGGAGCCGCAATACCGGATATACTCCTGAAGTTGGTGGTAGTGCAACAGCGTTTGGTGTAGATGGTGGAGGTTATCCGATGCCTGTAGTTTATACATTAGGCTTTAACTTATCATTCTAAACATGAAATCTAATAAAAGAAAAACGATCAGTATGAAAAAGATATTTTATTATGTGATGGCTTTGGCACTGGGATGTTCCCAGATGTCATGCAGTGACCTGTTAGATCAGAAACCGCAAGGAGTATTGACTGAAGATGACCTGACTGGTGGTACTTACGAAACACAGATTTTTAACATGTATGCTTTGCTTCGTGGTTATCATATTGTTTCCGGAAATACGGCATTGGCTATTCATGGTATGCGTTCGGAAGATGCGGAAAAGGGTAGTACACTGTCTGACGGATCTGCAACAGGAAAAATGTTTGATGATTTTGAATATGCTGCAAGTAATGGCATGGTAAAAAGTTACTGGAATGCCAATTATACCTTGATTCATAAAGCAAATGATGTATTGGAGGAGATGAAGTCGAATCCTTCATTGACAGGCGGTGACTTAGTTAATAAGGGTGAAGCTTTATTGATGCGTGCTTTCTGTTATTTCAATTTGGTACGTGCTTTTGGCGAAGTGCCCTTGATTGATTTTAAAGTAGGGAGTGTAGCAGATGCCAATATTCCCAAATCTTCTGTTGCTCAGATATATACTTTGATTGATGAAGATCTGACGAATGCAGAATCTTACCTGCCGAGGACTTGGGAAGCACAATATGTCGGTCGTCTTAGCTGGGGAGCGGCTCGTGCCTTACATGCCCGTACTTATATGATGCGTAATGATTGGAACAATATGCGTGCGGCAGCAGAGGACGTTATTTCTTCCGGTTTATATAATTTGAATACACCTTACGAAGATATTTTCCGTGAGAAAGGTGAAAACTGTAGTGAGTCTGTTTTGGAACTTCAATGTACTGCTACTGCTGCTCTTCCGGGGTCCAACGAAATTGGTAGCCAGTATGCTCAGGTACAGGGCTGTCGTGGGGCCGGTGAATGGAATTTAGGTTGGGGACAACATACGCCTACTCAATTATTGGCTGACGCATTCGAAGAAGGTGATCCCAGAAAGGATGAGACTTTATTGTATTTTATTAGAACGGGAGAAGATCCTTCGACCATTCCAGCAAACAAACCTTATGGAGAAAAGCCGATTGCCAATGCCGATGTGATAGCAAAGTACTTTAATAAGAAAGTGTATACAGATCCGGCTTTGCGCGAAAAGTATACGAAGAGTGGGTATTGGGTGAATATTCGTCTGATCCGTTATTCGGATGTCGTACTGATGGCTGCGGAAGCTGCTTGCGAACTGGGTGATAATACAAGTGCAAGAAGATATCTTGAGATGGTACGTGCCCGTGCCCGTGGTACGAATGCTAATATCTTGCCGGAGGTTACCACTGATAATCAGAGTGAATTGCGGGAAGCTATTCGTCATGAACGTCGTGTTGAGTTGGGTATGGAATTCGATCGCTTCTATGATCTTGTACGTTGGGGAATAGCGAAGGAAGTGCTACATGCAGCCGGAAAGACCGGTTATCAGGATAAGCATGCATTGTTGCCTTTGCCTCAGGACGAAATTGACAAATCAAATGGCGTGTTAGTTCAAAACCCTAATTATTAATTCATATAGTAATGACCATGAAAAGATATATTAATTTATTGTTGGCACTTTGTGTGTCAGCACTCACTTTGCAATCTTGTTTCCAGGATATGGATCATCCGGCTTTTGATTATCCGGATAGTTCTGCTCCCAAAGTGTTCTCACCAATGAAATTGTTCTTGCCTTTTGAGAATGATATGCGTGATAAGGGTAATTACACCTTCCTCATGAGTGCCGGAGGGGATATTACTTATACTGATGGCATCAACGGACAAGCTTATCAAGGCACAAAAGATACATATCTGTTAGCCCGTGTTCCTTCTTATCTGACCGATTCTATACCCGATTTAGGAAGTTGTACGGTGGCTTTCTGGATGAAAACAACGAGAAATACTTCCGCATATGGTGTCTTCAGTATTCCTAATACCAAGACTTTCTGGGGTAATTTTGATATCTATCTGGAAAATACAAGTAGTGAGACCCAGGCTTTCTTCAAGATGCATCTGTATAACTGTACATCAGTGAAAGATAATGATGAGAGATGGGTAGAAGCTAAGATAGACAATGTCTTTGGTACCGAATGGGTTCATATGGCATTTGTTTATGATGGTAGTAATTCGACAGTAACAGTTTACCGGAATGGTGAAAGTGCATTTACAAAAGAGCTGCCCGGTTATGGAAAGCTTAAATTTAAAGATTTGGGTACATTTGCTATCGGAGCATTTCAGTTTAGCACAAAACCCAGTTTGACAGAAGGTGCAGGAGCACAGAGTTGGGCATCCAATTTTCCGGGACAGTTAGACCAGTTCCGTTTCTATGACAGGGCTATATCTGCTTCTGATATCAAGCAACTTTATTCAGGTAAAGAATGATGATCGTTAGAAATAGAGTAAATATGAGAGCTGTTTATTTCATACTGTCCTTATTACTGATTTCTTGCAGTAAAGATGATGCTTCGGAAGTATCCGGAAAATTTGAACTGCAAAGTATATCCATTGGTGAAAAACAGGATCAGAGTTCCTTTGAAAATGTAGCTCCCAATGCCAGTATTGTGCTTACATTCACAGATGCAGTGGATGAAGCTACGATTCAGAGTAATATCATATTGAAACTGAATGATCAGGCGGTGGCATATGATTCAAAACTACAGGGAAAGGATAAACTCTCATTGACTCCAACAGGTGGTTTTAAAAGTTTTTCCTCATATAAACTGGTGATCAATCCGGGGGTGAAATCCACCTCCGGAGTATCTCTTACCAATGGCAAAGTCTATGAAATCCGTACAGGGATGGATGATTCGGATAAGTTTGATCGCATTCCTGACGAGGATTTATTAACTTTGGTGCAGAAACAAACTTTTAAGTATTTCTGGAACTTCGGTCATGCACATTCCGGTATGGCATGCGAAAGAACAACTTCCGGTGATGTTGTTACTACCGGAGGAACAGGATTTGGGGTGATGGCGATGCTGGTAGCGGCTGAAAGAGGATTTGTAACCCGACAGGAAGCTCTTGAAAGAGTGCAGAAGATTGTAACTTTCCTGGATAAAGAGTGTACGAATTATCATGGAGCCTATGCACACTGGATTAACGGTGCAACTGGTGAGACAAAGCCATTTGGTGATAAAGATGATGGTGCGGATCTGGTAGAAACCTCTTTACTTTTCCAGGGACTACTTGCAGCACGTGCATACTTCAAGGACGGTTCGGAAGCTGAGAGTAAATTGCGCTCTGATATAACCCGCTTGTGGGAAGCTATTGAATGGACTTGGTTTCAGAAAAGTGGAGAGTCTGTTCTGTATTGGCATTGGAGCCCGAACTATGGATTTGAGAAGAACCTTCCGATCAGAGGTTGGAATGAGTGCCTGATAACTTATGTGCTTGCAGCCTCTTCTCCTACTCATCCTATCGATAAGGCGGTTTATGAAGCTGGATGGGCAAGGAATGGCGGTTTGAAGAATGGTAATACCTACTATGGATACAAGCTTCCGCTGGGAGCTGATAAGGGTGGACCGTTATTCTTATCTCAATATTCCTTCTTGGGCATTAATCCGAAAGGACTGAAAGATCAATATGCTGATTATTGGGAACAGAATCAAAACCATACTCTGATCAATTATAATTATTGTAAGGAGAATCCTAAGGGATATGCTGGTTATGGAGCCTCTTGTTGGGGGCTGACAGCTAGTGATGGTGATAATGGTTATTCGGCACATTCACCTACAAATGATAAAGGAGTGATTGCTCCTACGGCTGCATTGTCTGCATTTCCTTATACTCCGGAAGAGTCGATGTCTGCATTGCACTTCTACTATTATAAGATGGGTGATAAACTCTGGAGAGATTATGGTTTCGTAGATGCTTTTAATCTGACAGCTAATTGGTATGATAACCAGTGTATAGCTATCGATCAGGGACCGATCATTTGTATGATAGAAAATTATAGAACAGGAATGCTTTGGAATTTATTCATGGCTATTCCGGAAATTCAGCAGGGAATGAAAAAGTTAGGCTTTGAGAGCCCTGCACTAAACTGATAATATAGAATATATGATGAGACTTATAATATATGTGATGCTTCTGCTTTACCCGTTTAGCCTGCTGCCGGCAGCTCCTGGTGGTAAGAAGGAGAAGAACTTGTCTGATGAAGAACTGATGACCCTCGTACAGAAACAGACTTTCCGTTATTTCTGGGATTACGGACATCCGGTTTCGGGCTTGGCACGCGAACGTAGTAACGGTAATGACGATATTGTTACCATTGGTGGTTCCGGCTTTGGGGTAATGGCTATTATTGTCGGTGCAGAACGTGGATTTGTAACGCGTGAACAAGCGGCAGAGCGTATGCTGAAAATAGTCAGCTTTCTGAATGATAAGAATACGGACAGTTACCATGGCATTTGGGCGCACTGGATAAATGGGCAGAACGGAGAAACCATTTCTTTCAGCCGGAAAGATGATGGTGCCGATCTGGTAGAGTCTGCTTTCATGTTCGAAGGGTTGCTGGCTGCACATCAGTATTTCAACAAAGATAATCAGGTGGAAAGACGTATCCGTGGTCTTATTAATGACCTGTGGCGTCAGGCTGAATGGAATTGGTTTACTAAAGGTGGTGAAGATGTACTCTATTGGCATTGGTCACCCAATAACGGTTGGTCGATGAACCATCAGATAAAAGGGCATAATGAGTGCCATATTACGTATATACTTGCTGCTTCTTCACCCACTTATCCCATTGCAGAGTCGGTATATCATAAAGGGTGGGCCAATTCTATCGTTTTCAAGAATGGTAAGAAGTATTACGACATAACCTTGCCATTGGGAAGTGATTATGGCGGACCTTTGTTCTTTACCCATTATTCTTATATGGGACTTGATCCGCGTGGTTTGAAGGATTATTATGCTGATTATGAAGAACAGATGAAAGCACATACTCTGATTAATCGTGCTTATTGCATAGATAATCCGAAGGGGTATAAAGGGTATGGAGAACAGTGCTGGGGACTGACAGCCAGTGATGGTGATAAAGGTTACTCTGCGCATTGTCCTGGTAATGACCGCGGTGTCATTACTCCAACAGCTGCCTTGTCATCTATTCCTTATGCACCGGAATATTCATTGCAGGCCATGCGCTATTTCTATGAAGAGCTTGGCGATAAGCTTTGGGGAGAATATGGTTTCAAGGATGCATTCAACCTGACTGCTGACTGGTTTGCGCCATCTTATCTGGCTATAGACCAGGGACCTATTATTGTTATGATAGAAAATTATCGTACAGGTTTAATATGGAAATTGTTTATGAGTCATCCGGATGTACAAAAAGGATTGAAGCAGTTAGGATTTAAAACACCATACTTAAATTAAAAAGGTTACATAATTATGAAAAACATGTTTTTTAATAGTGTATTAGTTGCTTTCGTTCTGCTTGTTGCCTCGTGCAGCAAGCAGCCGGAAGCTAAGGTTGATGTGATGTCATTCAATATTCGTCTGGACCATGTAGCGGATAGTTTGAACAACTGGAAGTATCGTAAAGATGCTGCGGCACAAATGATCACTTATTATGCTCCGGATGTAGTAGGTATGCAGGAAGTATTAAAGAATCAGCTGGACGATCTGAAGAACCGCCTTCCGCAATATACGGTTTTAGGTGTGGGGCGTGCCGATGGAAAAGAAAAGGGGGAATACTGTTCCTTGTTTTATAAGACCGATCGTTTCGATCTTGTGAAGAGTGGAAATTTCGGTTTGAGCGAAACACCCGATTCTATTGGAATAAAAGGCTGGGATGCTGCTTGCGAACGCATTGTGACGTGGGCTGTTCTTAAGGATAAAGTCAGTGGTAAAGAATTGGCTGCTTTTAATACACATTTCGACCATATTGGTAAGGTTGCCCGTCGTGAAAGTGCAGTTTTGTTGCTTGCAAAGATACGTGAGATAGCCTCGGACTTACCGGTAGTTATTACGGGAGATTTTAATGGTACTGTTGATTCAGACCCGATTTCTGTTCTTACGGAAGGGGGGATGCAGAATACTTATTTCGCATCTGACGTAGTTTATGGTCCTGCGTGGAGTTTCCATGATTTTGGGCGCATCCCGGTTGAAGAACGCCAGTTGATCGACTTTGTTTTTGTCAATGGACAGGTGGTAGCCAATAAATTCAGAGTGATAGCAGACAAGCCGGACAATGGCTATTTATCTGATCATGCACCTATTCTGGCTAATCTGACAATTCGATAGTGCCATGACTTCTAAATTATCCTTGGGGCTTGTCGTTTTACCTTTTGTGCCTTCCTCCATTGTACAAGGTCAAGAACGGGAAGTCCGTAACGAACGCCCCAATATTATTTTTATTATGAGTGATGACCATGCCCGTCAGGCTATGAGTATTTATGGTCATCCTATAGGGAAAGTGGCGCCGACTCCGAATATTGACCGTATCGGGCATGAAGGAGCGGTTTTTCAGAATAACTATTGTTGCAATTCTATTTCCGGGCCGAGCCGTGCTGCCATACTTACGGGTAAACATAGCCATAAAAATGGTTTCATGAAGAACTGGGCGAAAGGTTTTGACGGTACACAACAAACCCTTCCGAAGATATTGCAGGCAAATGGTTACGAGACAGCTGTTATTGGTAAGTGGCATCTTATTTCTAAGCCTACAGGTTTCGATCATTGGATGATTCTGGATGATCAGGGAGAATATTGTAATCCGCATTTTATTACTGAAAATGATACCACACGTCATTTGGGGTATGTGACGGATTTGATTACTAAGTACACGGAAGAATGGCTCGACGGACGGAAAGACAAGAACAAACCTTTCTTTCTGATGATGCATCACAAAGCTGTTCATAGAAACTGGGTACCTGCAGAAAGACATTACCATCTGTATGAGCATACTACTTTTCCACTTCCTGATAATTATTTTGATGTTTATGGGGGGCGTTATGCGGCACAGATGCAAAAGATGAATATCTATTGTGACATGTACGAAGGACACGATCTGAAGATGGTTACCGGTATAGATAGTGACAGTTTACTGTTCGACCCTTGGGCGCATGCTTTTCTGGGGACAATGGAACCGGGTGAACGCCGTCGCTTTCTTGATGCATACCGTGATAGAAATAATGAATTCCACTCCAGAAAACGTTCATTCAAAGAAATCGCGGAATGGAAATATCAGCGTTACCTGCAAGATTATATGGGAGTTGTAGCGAGTGTAGACGAAAGTGTGGGAGAGATTCTCAATTATCTGAAACGTACCGGACTGGATAAAAATACGATTGTAGTCTATACTACTGATCAAGGCTTCTACTTGGGAGAACATGGTTGGTTTGATAAGCGTTTCATGTACGAAGAATCTTTCGGCATGCCGATGGTTATGCGTTGGCCTGGACATATCAAGCCGGAAACTCAGGTAACAGGACTGACGCAGAACATAGACTTTGCTCCTACTTTTCTGGATATGTGCGGTATCGAAGTGCCACGGGATATGCAGGGCGTATCGTTCCGGAAGTTGGTAGAGACGGGAAAGAAACCGCGTGATTGGCGTAAATCGCTCTATTATCATTATTATGAATTTCCCGGATTTCATAGTGTCCGTGCCCATTATGGTGTAAAGATGGAACGCTACAAATTAATGCACTTCTATGTGGAAGACAAATGGGAACTGTATGATCTGAAAACTGATCCGACAGAAATGCACAATCTGTACGGAAAGCAAGGAATGGAGAAAGTAACTGCTGAACTAATGGCAGAACTTGCACGTTTACAGAAACAATATGAACTTCCTCAGAATTTGTGCAAGTAATATAAAGAACGAAAGAATGAAACATCTGTTATTTACTATAGTCTGCCTGATTGCGTGGACTACTCTTTCGGCGCAGGATATGCGTCAGGATACATATTGTAATCCCTTGAATATAGATTATACCTATATGATTTATAATTCCGACCGGGATATTTCTTACCGTTCGGGGGCCGATCCGGCAGTAGTGGAATTTCGCGGAGAATATTATATGTTCGTAACGCGTTCGCACGGCTATTGGCGTTCCAGGGATTTATTGAACTGGGAATTTGTACGTTCCGGTAAGAATTGGTATCCTCAGGGATGCAATGCTCCGGCTGCACACAATTATAAGGACTCTGTGCTTTATGTTGCAGGCGATCCTTCAGGTTCTATGAGCATCCTTTATACCGATGATCCTGCTTCCGGTGATTGGGAAGCTACGCCTGCCATTCTGCATAATCTGCAAGATCCTGATTTGTTTATTGATGACGATGGGAAAGCTTATATGTTCTGGGGATCTTCCAATGTTTACCCTATCCGGGGTATGGAATTGGATAAAGATCACCGTTTCACAAAGAAAGGGGAGACGAAAGAACTTTTCAATCTGGATATGCCTAAACATGGTTGGGAGCGTTTTGGTGAGAATCATACGGATACAGTATTGGGCGGCTACATCGAAGGTCCCTGGTTGACAAAACATAATGGTAAATACTATATGCAATATGGTGCGCCGGGTACGGAATTCAATGTTTATGCGGACGGAGTATACGTAGCAGATCATCCGATGGGACCTTATACCTATCAGAAACATAATCCGGTATCTTATAAACCGGGTGGTTATATGAATGGTGCCGGGCATGGAAGCACTGTGCTTGGTCCCGGCGGACAGTATTGGCATTTTGCTTCGATGTCTCTTTCCATCAATGTGAACTGGGAACGTCGTCTCTGTATGTTTCCTGCCGGATTTGATAAAGATGGTGTTATGTATGTGGATACCCGTTTTGGAGATTATCCCCGTTATGCTCCTGCCGTGCCGGGTAAGGCAGGACAGTTCCGAGGGTGGATGTTGCTCTCTTACGGCAAGCCGGTTACCGCCTCTACTGTAAAAGGAGAGTTCCAACCTTCTGCATTGACTGATGAACTGACTAAGACATTCTGGTTGGCTGAGGCTAACGATGAACGCCAATGGGTAATGATCGATCTGGAAAAACCGGCTGCTGTATCTGCTATTCAGATCAACTATCATGATTACCAAAGTGATATGTATGGTCGTTATGAAGGGCTGCGCCACCGCTATGTGATTGAGGGTTCACTGGATGGACAGAATTGGGAAATATTGGTTGACCGCAAAGAAAGTTATAAAGATACCCCGAATGATTATGTTGAACTCGGACAATCTCAATCTGCGCGTTATATCCGCTATAAGAACATAGATATACCGACCCCGAACCTGGCAATTTCTGAACTTCGGGTATTCGGATTGGGTATGGGGAAAACACCGCAACAGCCGAAGAAATTAACCCTTGATCGTCACGCGGACCGTCGTGATATTACTATCAGTTGGGAACCGGTCAAAGGTGCACAGGGATATAATGTGTTATGGGGTATTGCTCCCGATAAACTTTATAGCTCTTGGATGGTATATGGCAATAATGAATTACTTATGAAATCTCTTACCACCGATCAGGATTATTATTTCTGTGTGGAAGCATTTAATGAGAATGGTGTATCTTTACGTTCAGAAGTGAAACATGTAAAATGACAATGCTATGAAACGATTAATCAGTGCAATTTGTGTTCTTTTCTTCCTGTTACCTTTGCCTGCTCAGGAAACCTACCAGAAAGAAACCTTTATCTCCTCCCGGGGAGATACCTTGCAGTATCGCTTGCTGCAACCGGAGAACATGAAAAAGAGTGAGAAGTATCCTTTGGTGCTCTTTCTGCATGGTGCAGGGGAGCGTGGTAATGATAATGAGAGGCAATTGACCCATGGTGGACAGATGTTTTTGAATCCGGTGAACCGAGAGAAATACCCGGCATTCGTGCTTGCACCACAGTGTCCCGAAACGGGCTATTGGGCATACTCGGCACGTCCTGAATCATTTTTGCCGAATGAGATGCCGTTGAACGAACCGATAACTCCGATTTTTCAGACAGTGAAGGATTTGCTGGATACTTATCTGGCAATGCCTCAGGTTGATAAATCGCGTATTTATATCATTGGACTTTCTATGGGAGGAATGGGAACCTTTGACATGGCTGTCCGTTTCCCGGAGATATTTGCTGCTGCTGTGCCTATTTGCGGTACAGTAAATGTGGCGCGCCTGAAAGCTGCCAAGTCTGTAAAGTTTCGTATTTTCCACGGTGATGCTGACAATGTGGTTACACCTGAAGGTTCGCGTGCGGCATACAGGACTTTGAAGAAGGAAGGTGCTGATGTGGAATACATTGAGTTTCCGGGATGTAATCATGGTAGCTGGAATCCGGCTTTCAGTTATCCCGACTTTATGAGTTGGCTGTTCAGTCAGAAGAAATAGTTTAAAGAAAAATGGCAAGTAGATTTATCCTGCTTGCCATTTTTCTTTAAACTATTTTTCTTCATAATCCCCGTTAGCTTTAATCAGCTCAATCAGCTTTTCTACAGCTTCTTCTTCGGGAATATTCTTTTCAATGCATTCTTTCTTCTTATACAGACTGATTTTCCCACGTCCGGCACCTACGTAGCCATAGTCAGCATCAGCCATTTCTCCGGGACCATTGACGATGCAGCCCATAATACCTATTTTCAATCCTTTCAGGTGTGAAGTAGCGGCTTTTACACGTGCTATGGTGCTTTGAAGGTCGAACAGGGTACGTCCGCATCCGGGGCAGGAGATATATTCCGTTTTGCTGGTGCGTATACGTCCTGCTTGCAGAATACCAAAGGCTGTGGCATCTACTACGGCATGAGTGAGATTTCCCTGGTTGAACAGGAAAATACCATCGCAAAGACCGTCGAAGATAAGTGCTCCCATGTCGGCAGCAGATTTTATCTGCAAGTCCTCTGCTTCATTTTCAGCATAGTGCTGGAAGAATACAACCGGATTTTTCAGTCCTTCCTGCATCAACTGGTGAACTAAAGCACGATGTTCCCCAAGTCGGTTAGGATGGTTACTCTGTGATATAATGACTACTTCAGGATGATATTTCAGACAAGCAATCACTTCTTCCGTTTGTGCCATGTAAGGCATAAACATGAATTTCAAATCGGCTTGGCAATTGCCCATAAGTGGCATCTGCTGGTAATTGAAAGCCGGATAGGTTCCAGGCTCTTTTTCCCATACATCCGCATCCAGGATGTATTCCACTCCTTCTTCACGAGTTTCCGGTAAGGCACGTCCGGCGTAGATATAATCCGGAATGAATTGCGGGTTCGTATCAAATTTTCCGTCCATGCGTTCGGCAATGACTACAGGCAGGTGATTCCCACCTATGTTGCGTACGGCAGTTGTCTCACGTCGTACCGGAGAAAGATAGTTGAAACCTTCTGCTTCCACTCCGGGTATGTAAGGGTGATCCTGGTGCTGCATGATGTAATCCACCAACTTTCGTGCTACAGGTATTTCTGCTTCCGGAGCTTCGCTCAAAGAAACGCGGATGGTATCACCCAGGCCGTCGGCTAGCAATGCACCGATGCCCAATGCAGACTTGATACGTCCGTCCTCACCATCCCCGGCTTCTGTAACGCCAAGGTGCAACGGGAATTGCATACCTTCCTTTTCCATTACAGCAGCTAACAAGCGAACCGTTTTTACCATTACTACTGTATTGGAGGCTTTGATGGAGATAACAACATCTGTAAAGTCTTCTTTTACACAGATGCGCAGGAACTCCATGCATGATTCCACCATACCTTCCGGTGTATCGCCGTAGCGAGACATAATGCGGTCGGACAGTGAGCCATGATTTACACCGATGCGGATAGCTGTATAATTCTCCTTGCAGATATTCAGGAAAGGAACGAATCGGTCATGTATCTTCTGCAACTCTTGTGCATACTCTTCGTCTGTATATTCCAGATGCTTGAAGGTACGTGCGGCATCTACATAGTTTCCCGGATTGATACGTACTTTCTCGACATACTGTGCTGCTACATCTGCTACCTTTGGGTTGAAGTGGATGTCGGCAACCAGTGGAACCATATATCCGTCCCGGCGCAAACCGGCATTGATGTTCATCAGGTTTTCCGCTTCTTTAATGCCTTGTGCTGTCAGACGTACATATTCACCTCCGGCATCTACAATACGTTTAGCCTGTGCCACGCTGGCTTCTGTATCCTGTGTGGCGGTGTTTGTCATACTCTGTATGCGTATAGGATTGGAGCCGCCCATAGGGGTGGCTCCAATATTTACTTCTGATGTTTCCCGTCGGGAATAGTTGAATAAATCCACGGTAATAAGTG
>ERZ1027245.505-NODE-505-length-14451-cov-5.032092_pt1 | contig 14451 bp, 9 predicted proteins | sample MGYA00519475_ERZ1027245 | MGnify/ENA primary metagenome ERZ1027245 (study PRJEB26926, sample SAMN06164723) | human gut metagenome | biome: ENVO:00009003; feature: ENVO:2100002; material: ENVO:00002003 | host: Homo sapiens | place: USA | collected 2012 ... | reverse complement strand
ACGAGATGACGTCGAGTCTCGTGGGCTCGGAGATGTGTATAAGAGACAGATGCGAGACTGGGGGAGTTTTTTTACAGCAGGCTCATCTGCTCGCCCTCGTCCTCGGCGCGGATCAGCGCACCGGTGGCGGGCAGGCTGCGCACGCGGTAGCGGTGGGGGTTGGCCAGCTCCAAGGTATCAGCCGGCACCACCGAGGCGATGGTCTGGTTCTTTTTCAGGGTGACCACCGCCACGCCCTGACTGTCGCGGGTGGTCTTGGCGGCAATTTGCGCCGTACCCACCAGCAACATCCGGCTGGCACTGGTGCGGATGGCAAGCTCGGTCTCCTCCGGCTGGTAAAGCATCATGGCAAGCGGTTCCTTATCGCTGTACGCCTTCAGCAGTTTGCGGCGGTTCTGCTTGGTGGCGTAGGAGCTGAGGGGGATCTTTGCGCACTTGCCGCTGGCAAAGAAGAACAGCATAAAGCCGCTGTAATCGCCGGTAATGACCATGCTCAGCACGTTTTCGCCCTCGTCCATGCCCAGCCGTCCCGGGATGAAGATGCCCATCTGGGCTACCTTGCCGTCCTCCAGCTCTGCCAGACGCACCTTGTACACCTGCTGCTTGTCAGTAAAGAACAGTGCTTCCACGTTGTTGCGAGTCTCCAGCTGCTGGATGATCTCGTCCCCCTCCTTCAGCTTGTGGGCACCGGCAGTGCGCAGGCTCTGGGGCGGGATCTTTTTAAAGTAGCCCTCCCGGGTAAAGAACACGGTCACCGGGTAGTCCGGCACAGCTTCTTCCTCAGCGGCAGCATCCTCTTCCGGCAGGTCGTACAAAATCTCACTGCAACGGGGCTTGCCGTATTTTTTCGCTACATCGTTCAGTTCGTTGATGATGATGCGGCGGATGCGGGCAGGCTTTGCCAGCACATCGTTCAGGTCTGCAATGTCCTTTTCCAGCTGCTCGATCTCGCCGGTGCGCTTGAGGATGTATTCCCGGTTCAGGTGGCGCAGCTTGATCTCTGCCACATAGTCGGCCTGCACCTCGTCAATGCCAAAGCCGATCATCAGGTTGGGCACCACCTCGGTCTCCTCCTCGGTGGTGCGGATGATGCGGATTGCCTTGTCGATATCCAGCAGGATGGCGGCAAGACCCTGCAACAGGTGCAGCCGCTTTTCCTTGCCGTGCAGGTCGTAGTAGGTGCGGCGGCGCACGCACTCAACGCGGAACGCCGTCCACTCCTTTAAAATCTCCCGCACACCCATGACCCGGGGCTGACTGGACACCAGAATGTTGAAGTTGCAGCTGAAGCTGTCCTCCAGCGGGGTAGCCTTGAACAGCTTCGCCATCAGCTTGTCGGCATCCACGCCGCGCTTGAGGTCCAGCGTCAGCTTCAGACCGTTCAGGTCGGTCTCGTCGCGCATATCGCTGATCTCCTTGACCTTGCCGGTCTTGACCAGTTCCGCGATCTTGTCCATGATGGCCTCCACCGTGGTGGTGGGCGGGATCTGGGTGACCTCGATCATATTTTCGCCGGGCACTGCATTGTAGCGGGCGCGCACCTTTACGCTGCCGCGGCCATTCTCGTAAATTTCACGCATCTGCGCTTCATCATACACGATCTGGCCGCCGCCCACAAAGTCCGGGGCGGGCATGGTGGTGCCGATATCGTGGTGCTCGTCCTTCATCAGTGCCACGGTGGTGGCGCACAGCTCCGCCAGATTGAAGGAACAGATGTTGCAGGCCATGCCCACCGCAATGCCCAGCGTGTTGTTGGCCAGAATGGTGGGGAAAGTGACCGGCAACAGGGTGGGCTCGGTGGTGGTGCTGTCGTAGTTGGGCACAAAGTCCACGGTCTCCTTGTCGATATCCCGGAACAACTCCTCGCACACGCCTTCCAGCTTTGCCTCGGTGTAACGGGCAGCGGCGCAGGACATATCGCGGCTGTACGCCTTGCCAAAGTTGCCCTTGCTGTCCACAAAGGGCACCAGCAGGCTCTCGTTGCCGCGGCCCATGCGCACCATGGTGTCGTAGATGGCGGCGTCGCCGTGGGGGTTCAGGTGCATGGTGCTGCCCACGATGTTGGCAGATTTAGTGCGTGCGCCCTTGAGCAGACCCATCTCGTACATGGTGTACAGCAGCTTGCGGTGCGCCGGCTTGAAGCCGTCGATCTCCGGCAGCGCGCGGCTGACGATGACGCTCATGGCGTAGGGCATATAGTTGGTTTCCAGCGTGCGGGTAATGGGATCTTCCAGCACGCTGCCTGCGTTTAAAATTTCAACGCCGTCACCCAGCTGCGGGCGCACCGGCTTTAAGGTTTTCTTGGTCGATTTTTTTGCCATTACAGTTCCTCTCCATAGGGAAAAACCCTCTCAGGCTACTGCGCAGCCAGCTCCCCCGAGGGGGGAGCTTTTGGGGTCGTCCCGCAAAGTTTCCCTCTTGTGCCAAGCCTCTCCCCTTCGGGAGAGGTGGCATCGCGTCAGCGATGACGGAGAGGGTTCTCAGCTCACGTCCAGATCATCCAGATACTCTGCGCCGTGCTGAGCGATATGCTCCTTGCGGCCTGCTAGATTGTCGCCCAGCAGGATATCGAACACCTGCGCGGTCTGCACCACATCGGTGGGCATTACTTTGATCAGGCGGCGGCTTTCCGGGTTCATAGTGGTCAGCCACATCATCTCAGGGTCGTTCTCACCCAAGCCTTTGGAGCGCTGGATGGTGTATTTTTTGTCCCCGATCTTTTCCAGAAAAGCGGCCTTTTCCGGCTCGGTATAGGCGAAATAAGTGCGATCCTTCGTTGTGATCTCATACAAGGGCGACTCCGCGATATACACATAGCCCTTGTTGATCAGGGTGGGGGTAAGCCGGTAGAGCATGGTCAGCACAAGGGTGCGGATCTGGTAGCCGTCCACGTCGGCATCGGTACAGATGACGATTTTATTGAACCGCAGATTGTCGAGGTTAAAGGTAGCCAGTTCCTTGTTGTGCTTGCCGCCCAGTTCCACGCCGCAGCCCATCACCTTGATGAGGTCCACGATGACGTCCGACTTGAAGATGCGGGCATAATCCGCCTTCAGACAGTTCAGGATCTTGCCGCGGATGGGCATGATGGCCTGATATTCACTGTCCCGACTGGACTTGACCGCGCCCATAGCCGAGTCGCCCTCTACGATATACAGCTCGCGGCGGGCGGAATCCCGGGTGCGGCAGTCCACGAATTTCTGCACGCGGTTGGCCAGGTCGATTTGCGTAGAGAGCGTTTTTTTGATGCTCTGGCGCGTTTTTTCTGCGTGCTCGCGGCTCTGCTTGTTCACCAGCACCTGCTGGCAGATCTTCTGGGCCTCCTCCGGCTTTTCCAGAAAATACACTTCCAGATAATGCTTGAGGAAGTCGGTCATAGCCTGCGAGACAAATTTATTGGTGATGGCCTTTTTGGTCTGATTCTCGTAGCTGGTACGGGTGGAAAAGCTGGAGGACACATACACCAGACAGTCCTGCACGTCCTGAAAGCTGATGGTGCTCTCGCCCTTTTTGTACAGGTTCTTTTCCTTCAGGTACTTGTTGATCTGGTAGACAAAGGCGGTGCGCACTGCGTGCTCCGGGCTGCCGCCGTGCTCCAGCCACGAGGAGTTGTGGTAGTATTCCAGCAGCTGTACCTTATTAGAGAAACAAAAAGCCGCACTCATGCGCACCTTGTAGTCCGGCTGGTCCTCGCGGTCCCGGCCCACGGCCTCGCTCTCGCAGCTGAACACCGGGGTCAGGGTGTCCTCCCCTGCTACTTCTGCCACATAGTCCGCGATGCCGTTCTGGTAGCACCAGCTCTCGTGCCACGGCTTGCCGGTGGCGGGGTCCTTTTCCTTTTCATCGGTAAAGTTGAGGGTAAGCCCCGCGTTGACCACAGCCTGACGGCGCAGCACGTCCTTATAGTAGCTGCCGGGCACATCAATATCGGTAAACACCTCATCGTCCGGCTTCCAGTGGATAATACTGCCGGTGCGGCGGCCCTTGTAGGGCTCCTTTTGCAGGCCACCTACGTTCTCGCCCTTTTTAAAGTCCAGATGGTAGTGATAGCCGTCGCGGTAGATATCGGCGGTCATCCATGCCGAGGCGTACTGGGTGGCGCACAGACCCAGACCGTTCAGGCCAAGGCTGAACTCGTAGTTATCCTCGCCTTCGCCGTACTTGCCGCCCGCGTACATCTCGCAGAACAGCAGCTCCCAGTTGAAGCGCCCCTCGCCGTTGTTCCAGTCCACGGGCATACCGCGGCCAAAGTCCTCCACAATGACGCTGCCGTCCTTGCAGCGGGTCACGTTGATGGTATCGCCGTGGCCGTCGCGGGCTTCATCGATAGAGTTGGACACGATCTCAAAGATCGAGTGGGCACAGCCCTCCACACCGTCTGAGCCAAAGATGACTGCCGGGCGCTTGCGCACACGGTCGGCACCCTTTAACGAGGTAATGCTCTCGTTGCCATATTCCTGTTTTTTTGCCATGCTGCTCCTCCCGGCCCATCGCAGCTGTGCCGCGCAGGCCGTCCTGTAATCAAAGCAGACGCCCGCCCTTTCTATTATATAAGAAATATAACAGCATCTCTGCGGGCATAAGCGCCTGTGTTCTTTTCTTTTATTAAACCATAGGTTGTAAAACTTGTCAAATATTCTTTCTCTCTTTTCCCATACTGCCTCCGGCACGAAAACCGCGAAAAAAAGTCGTTCTTATTTTGCACGCAGAGACGCCGAAAAGCAAAAACTTTTCAATTTTTTCAAAAAAGTTTGCATTTACCCCTTTACAAAATCGAAATTTCAGGTATAATAATCATCGTCCGGTGCGCCTCTGTAGCTCAGTCGGTAGAGCAGGGGACTGAAAATCCCCGTGTCATTGGTTCGATTCCGATCGGAGGCACCAGTCAAGGAAACCCGTTAGGGTTTCCCAATATGCGGCCGTAGCTCATCTGGTAGAGCGCCACCTTGCCAAGGTGGAGGTAGCGAGTTCGAGCCTCGTCGGCCGCTCCAATACGAAGCCATCGTTGATGCAGAAATGCAAAAGCGATGGCTTTTTTGTTTTGTGTGGCAATGGTCGAAAATGTTCTCCGCTTGCCAAAGCAAAGAGCCGCTGTACAACACGATGCACGGCGGCTCTTCTTACAATATAAATATGGCACCGCCGCGCAGCGTCTTACATCACCATAGTAATAATGAGCGCACAAAGCGGCAGGGTGACGATGCTGAGCAGGGTAGTCAGCACCACGCTTCCGGCGGCAAAGTGCTCATCGTGGCCGAACTGCACCGCAAATACCGAGGTGATGGCGGCAGCCGGGCAGCATTCCAGCAGCGTGACCACCTGTGCAGCAGTGCCGTGGAAGCCCAGCACCCCGAACAGTGCCAGCGTAGCCGCCGGGATCAGCAGCATACGCACGGAGGCAAGCTTCCAGATGTGCTTGTCGGTCACGATGCTGCGCACGTCACCGGCAGCAATCAGCATACCGGTGATGAGCATGGACAGCGGGGTGTTCACCCCGGCCAGCAGCTCCAGCGGCTGGGTGATCAGGGCAGGCAGGGGAATCTGCAGCAGATAGATGCCCAGCCCCACCACAATGGCGTACAGCACCGGGGTGCGCACCAGACTGCGGGCAACCTCTTTTACGCTGGAACCGCCGCTGACAAGGCCATAACCCAGCGTCCACAGCAGAATGTTGAACACGGTGACGTAGGCACTGGCATACAGAAGACCTTCGGAGCCGAACAGCGCCGAAATAAGCGGGAAGCCCATGTACGCTGCGTTGGAAAAAATGCAGGCAAACCGGAAAATGGGCATCCGGCTGCCGGTCTTGTGTGCCGTGAGCAGCAGGGTGATCACGGTGCCCAGCAGCACGGACAGGACACTCATGCCAAAAGCCGCCAGCAGATTATGCAGGATCTGGGTGCTGAACTCCATGCGGTAAGAGTTTACCACCATGGCCGGTACGATGATGTACACCAGCAGATTGGAAAGCGCCTGTTTGTTTTCCAGCTTGAGCACGCCGGTTTTGACCGCCACCATGCCTGTGCCGATCAGCAGGAACAAGACCGCGACCTGCTGCGCGGTGATGAGAGCCAGTTCCATAAAATTTCCTCCTCTGGGTCGTAACGCGTATACCACGAAAGATACAACACAGATATAGCACAAAACCCTGCGGATAGCAAGGCTAAACGCAGGGTTTTGCAAGATTTTGCTGTTACGGCTTACAAAATGACATTTTTGATCAGCAGGGAGATGCTGCCGTCATCAGCGTGCAGGAATTCTACCTCGGATTCGGCGTTCAATAACTCCGTGGGAATCTTCACCTCAATGCCGTTGGCGGTGCGCAGGCTGCGGCTCTCCATCCGGCGGATGCGGGCGGGAGTCACGGTCACCGGCTGGGCGGCGCTGTCAAGGACATCGCTCTTTTCTACATAGTCGTCAAAGGGCACGGCGGCGAGGGGGTATTCCTCTTCCAGCTGTTGGCGCACCTGCTGGATGGACACCTGATTGTCGTTGTCGGCGGCCTGATTGGCGATCATCATGGCCACCTGTGCCTCCACATGGGGCGTTTCAGCGTAGTTTTCCTGCACAGCCTGCACGGCGGCTTCCTGAATGGCCTGCAGTTTTTTCTTTTCCGGCTGGGCGGTGGTGTACTGGAACACCACGGTGGAAAGGTAAAACTCCTTGTGGCCGTCAATATCGTACTTCTTTTCCAGCAGCCGCATGGAGTAATCGGTCAGGTCAACCAGTGCACCCTCCTCCACCTTGCCGCTCTGGGTAGGCAGGCAGGCGCGCTGCTGGATGATGGAGTTCACCGGGGCACCCTCTACGGTTTCCGTATAGTGGGTGTAGCCGTTTTTGTAGTTCAGCTTCAGAATGCCCAGCCAAGGCGCGCCGTCCCGGGTAAAATCCACCACGGCAAGGTCTGCCCCGGGGATGGTGGTGTGGGCGTGCATATAGTCGAACAGCACCCCGGCAATGCGGCAGGAAAGATCCACAAAGTCCTGATTGTGCTCCAGCTCATTTTTAAAGGCTGAATCCGGCAGCGGGCGGCACTGGCGGATGTCGTCGCTGGCCAGCAGCTTTTCAATGTGATTTTGCAGGTAGGCGTTTTTTTCGGCGGTCAGCTCCATGGGCCCGCCGCTGAGCACCGGCGCATCCATGGTGGTATCCAGAACGTGCAGAATGGCCTGATGAATGATGATCTCCATTGTTGCTCCTCATTTCGTGACGTAGTGTTTGCGCCCAGTATAGCACAACCGCCGGAAAAAGGCGAGAGCCGCCGGGGTATTTTACGGATTCTACAATTTACAAATCCCGCCAAAAGGGCTATACTTATAATATCTGTGCAAAAGGAGGTGGAATTGGTGGACGAGCAGTTGGAACAGATTGAAGGCGTCGTGGAGGATATCATCTACGAGAACGAGGATAACGGCTATGTGGTGTTCGAAATCTCCGGCGGCGGGGTGCTCACGGTGGTCTGCGGCATCGTAGGCGAGCTACACGCAGGGGAAAGCGTCATCTGCCGCGGCCGATACGAAAACCACGCCACCTATGGCCGCCAGTTCCACGCGCAGGAATGCGAAACCGATATGCCCAAGGATCTGGAAGCGGTGTACGCCTTTCTGGCCAGCCGCTCCCTGCCATATATCGGGGCAAAAACTGCGGATAAGATCATTGATATGTTTGGTGCCGAGGCGCTGGAGGTCATCGCCAACGACCCCGCCCGGCTGACCAAGATCCCGGGTATCTCGCCGGATAAAGCCGATCGCATCCAGCAGGAGTTCAAGCGGATGTTCGGCATGCGGGAGCTCATCGCCTATCTGGCGCAGTTCGAGATCAGCCCCCGCAAGGCCATGGAGGTGTTCAAGGCCTTTGGCGTGGGGGCGATGCAGGCCATCGCGTCAAACCCCTATCTGCTGTGCGGCGAGCCGCTGCAGCTGGACTTCCGCCATGCGGACAGCATCGCCCAGTATTACCACATGGAAGGGGACTGTGCCCAGCGGCTGGAGGCTGCCCTGCTGCGCACTTTGCGCCATAATGCGGGCAACGGCCACACCTGTCTGCCCCGGGCACAGCTGCTGACGACCGCCTCCAACTTCATCCATCAGCCGCCGGAAAAGCTGGCCCGTGCACTGGATCACTGCATCGAAACGGAAGAACTGGCCGTGAAAATGTTCGATGCCGTGCCCTATATCTACTTGCCGGATTTGCTGGCTGCGGAGCAGGACATTGCCGACCGGCTGAATCTGCTGGCAAAGCGCGGCAAAAATACCGTGCGGGAGCTGGATAAAAACATTCAGATCTTAGAGCTGACCCAAGGGTTTGCCTATGCTCCTCTGCAAAGGGAAGCCATCCGCAAGGCTATGACCGAGAACTGCCTTGTGCTCACCGGCGGCCCCGGCACCGGCAAGACCACCACCGTCAACGCCATTTTGCAGTTGCTGGAAAATCAGGCCGAGCGGGTAGCCCTGTGCGCCCCCACCGGACGCGCTGCCAAGCGGCTCAGCGAGCTGACCGGCCGCAAGGCCAGCACCATCCACCGTCTGTTGGAGGTGGACTACACCGGCGGCGTGGTCAGCTTTATCCACAACGACAAAAATCTGCTCAAGTGTGACGTGGTCATTCTGGATGAGATGAGCATGGTGGACGTCAAGCTGTTTCAGGCACTCATTGCGGCACTGCGCTACACCTGCCGTATTATTATGGTAGGCGATGCCGACCAGCTGCCCAGCGTAGGCGCGGGCAACATCCTCAGCGAGGTCATCCGCTCCGGCTGCGTGCCAACTGTCTGCCTGAACGAGATCTTCCGGCAGGCAAAACGCAGTCTCATCGTGGAAAACGCGCACCATATCATCTCCGGCGAGCCGCTGCAAAAGGGCAGCAAGACCGACGACTTCTTCTTCCTGGAAACGGACGGCGAGGCTGCGCAGCGTCTGGTGTGCGACCTTGTTACCACCCGGTTGCCCCGGAGCTACGGCTTTGACCCCATCCGGGATATTCAGGTGCTGTGTCCCACAAAGCTTGGCCCTACCGGCACGCAGGCGCTGAACGTGGAGCTGCAAAACCTGCTCAACCCGCCCCAGAAAGGCAAGCCCCAGCTGCAAAGCGCCGCCCGGGTGTTCCGGGTGGGGGACAAGGTGATGCAGGTGCGTAACAACTACGAGATCGTCTGGAACCGCATCGGCGGTGAGCAGGGCGTAGGTGCCTACAACGGCGATATCGGTATCGTGGAAAGCATCAACCTGCGGGAGCGCTCCATGGTGGTGCGTATGGACGACCGGCGGCTGCTCTACCCGGCAGAAAACCTGAACGAACTGGAGATCGCCTACGCCATCACGGTGCACAAAAGTCAGGGCAGTGAGTTCCCGGCGGTGATCCTGCCGGTGGCACAGGTGCCGCCAAGGCTGTGCTACCGCAACTTGTTCTACACCGGTGTCACCCGCGCGCGCAGGCTGTGCGTTGTGGCGGGCCGCAGGGACGTGGTGAACAGCATGATGAGCAACATCCGGCAGAATCTGCGTTACAGCGGCCTGTGCGCTCTGCTGCAGGCCGGACAGCCGTCGGAGCAGCTCAGCACAGAAGGGGAAAGCCCCTGATAAAACCGCGCAGAACAGCGGCAAAGCTTGTATACTTTTTGCCGCAACTATGTTATACTAAAGCAGTCTTTGTTTTTTGCCCGCCGCTGCGGGCGTTACATACATGATAGAGGAACGCAGAGAAAGGATTCAGGCAATTATGGCACAGAATGATATCGGCATCGACCTTGGTACTACTACCATCATCATCGCGCAGGAGGGCAAGGGCGTAGTGCTCAACCAGCCCAGCGTTGTGGCAATGGATACCCGCAAGAACACCGTGTTGGAGGCCGGCGACAAGGCACTGGCCATGGTGGGACGCACGCCCAACTATATCTCCGCCATCTTCCCGCTGAAGGATGGCGTCATCAGCGACCACACCATGACCCGGGAGCTGATCTGCCGCTTTGTCAAGCAGGTGTACAGCTCCCACATGGTCAAGCCCCGGGTGGCAGTGTGCGTGCCCGCCGCCATTACCGGCATTGAGAGCGATGCCGTGGTGGAGGCTGTGGTGGCAGCCGGTGCCCGTCAGGTGTACCTGATCGATGAGCCCATTGCCGCTGCTCTCGGCTCCGGCATCGACATCACCCTGCCGGACGGCCGTATGATCATTGATATCGGCGGCGGCACCACGGATATCGCCGTGCTGAGCCTTGGCGGCAAGGTCAAGGCCACCAGTGTGCGCGTGGCCGGTAACCACTATGATGAGGAGATTCTCAAGCACGTCCGCAACAAATACAGCATCGCCATCGGCCAGCGCACCGCCGAGGAACTGAAAAAGCACGTTGCCTGCTGCCCCCAAAAGACCGATTTCCACGAGACCATGGAGATCAAGGGCCGCAGCCTGCTCACCGGCCTGCCGGTGCGCGTGAACGTGTCCACCGATGACCTGTACGAGCCGGTGATGATGCTCAGCGAGCAGATCGGCACCGCAGCCCATCAGGTGCTGGAAAAGACCCCGCCCGAACTGGCAGGTGATATCTACCGTAACGGCGTTATGCTGACCGGCGGCGGTGCCCAGCTGCACGGCCTGACCGAATATCTGAGCCAGGAACTAAAGGTGGAGGTCACCGTCTCGCCAGACCCCGTAAACTGTGTTGCACTGGGCACGGCACAGAGCCTTTCCATCGGTGATAAGCTGGAAACCGGCTTTACGGATGCCACCCCGCGCATCGGCCGCCGCTAAGCTTGGTTCGTTTTGTCCATGTCATATCACAAAGCAGCAAAAATAAAATTTGTTAATTTTTGTTGAAATGAATGGCAAAATACGGTATACTATACCCAAATTGATTTTCTGCTAACGATGTTGTATCGCTTGCAGTATCCAACAAACAGGAGGAAAAACCATGGACTTAGGTTTCGATGTGGTCGTTACCATTACTGGTATCGTGCTGGTGTTCCTGATCCTCGTGCTGCTGATGGCTATCATCACGCTGGAGGGCAAGATCTTCGACTCGATGAATGCCAAGAAGAAGGCCGCCAAGACTGCTGCACAGGCACCTGCCGCAAAGCCCGCTGCCGCTCCGGTACAGCAGGCTGCGCCTGCTCCTCAGGTAGAGGAGGGCATCCCCGGTGATGTGGTGGCCGCCATTATGGCTGCTATCCATGCAATGGACAACGGCAAGTACACCCTTAAGGCAGTGCGTCGTGGCAAAAATGGCTGGGGCAAGGCCGGCGTGAACGACACCACGGCCCCGTTTTAACACAGGAGGAAGAGCATGACACAGTTTATTGATACTCTGGTCGGTATTTTCCAAAGTTCCGGCTTTGCACAGTTTGGCCAGCCCGGCGGCTGGCTGTACGCCGTGATGATCTGCGTGGGCTGCTTTCTGCTGTACCTCGCCATCGTCAAGGAGTTCGAACCCCTGATCCTGCTGCCCATGGCCTTTGGTATGATCCTTGCCAACCTCCCCGGCAGCGGCATCATCCACATGCAGTACTTCGTTGGTGACGGTCTGGAGCACCCCATGTGGGTCGAGATCCTGAACAACGGCGGTCTGGCCGATATGCTCTACATGGGCGTTAAGCTGGGCATCTACCCGCCGCTGATCTTCCTCGGCATCGGCACCATGACCGACTTTGCACCCCTGATCTCCAACCCCAAGAGCCTGCTGCTGGGCGCTGCCGCACAGTTCGGTATCTTCGGTACTTACATGGGCGCCCGTCTGCTGGCCGCTACCGGTCTGGTGGACTTCACCCAGAAGCAGTCCGCTGCCATCTCCATCATCGGCGGTGCCGACGGCCCGACCGCTATCTTCGTTACCTCCCGTCTGGCACCTGAGCTGCTGGGCAGCATCGCTGTGGCAGCGTACAGCTACATGGCACTGGTGCCCGTTATTCAGCCGCCCATCATGAAGGCATTGACCACCTCCAAGGAGCGCTCTGTGGTCATGAAGCAGCTGCGCACCGTCTCCAAGACCGAGAGGATCATCTTCCCCATTATGGTCGCTATCATCGTTTCCCTCATCGTGCCGGATGCCGCCGTTCTGGTCGGTATGCTGATGCTGGGCAACCTGATGAAGGAGTGCGGCGTTGTGGATCGTATCCAGAAGACCGCCGGTAATGAGCTGATGAACATCATCACCATCTTCCTGGCTCTGTCTGTGGGCTGCACCACCAGTGCAAACACCTTCCTGAACACCCGCACTCTGTTCATCATCGTGCTGGGTCTGATCGCCTTCTCCTTCGGCACCGCAGCCGGTGTGCTGTGTGGCAAGGTCATGTACAAGCTGACCGGCGGTCAGGTGAACCCCCTGATCGGTTCTGCCGGCGTTTCCGCCGTGCCTATGGCCGCTCGTGTTTCCCAGAAGGTCGGCCAGAGCGAGAACCCCTCCAACTTCCTGCTGATGCACGCCATGGGCCCCAACGTGGCCGGCGTTATCGGTTCTGCCGTTGCTGCTGGTATCCTGATCAACATCTTCGGCTAAGCAAAACCTGAAACACTATCTCAAGAGCCATCGCACAGCCTTGTGCGGTGGCTCTTTTTGTGCAGGACGATTTCAAATGGCCTCCGCTGCGCTTTGGCCATATTCAGCGGAATTATGATTTATTATTTTGGGATAACGGAGCGTCTGCGGATGCTCCGTCATCCCATTTTCACGGGAGAGGACGTAAGAGGTTACAGCAGCCGTTTCCAGTTACGACCCCTTCTGTGAAAAAGAGGTTCTGAAACGCCCGCAGGCGTTTCAGAATCTCAAATATTAAAATATACTTTCCTTGAACAATGGCCAGAGCGGCAGCGGAGGCCATTCAAAATCGTGTTAGCATTAGTTTTTTCCTGTTTGTGTTTGGCTGCTGCTTGTGCTATCATAGAGAAAAACAGGGCGCAAAACACCCCAAAACAGGAGGGAGCCGTTATGGAAAAAATCAAGCTTGAGGTTGCAGGTGTCCCGGCTGTCCTGTACGGCAAGCGCAGCCGTAAGGTCTATCTCTATGTCTATGGCAAAAACGGCAGCGCAGCCGAGGCTGCCCGCTTTGCCCGTACAGCCTGCCCGGCAGGCTGGCAGGTGCTGGCTGTCGACCTGCCGGAGCACGGCACCCGAAAAAACAGCCTGGAAAAGCTGGTGCCGTGGGTGGTCACCCGGGAACTGCAAACGGTCTATGCCCGGATGCAGCCGGTGTGGAAGCATATCCGAGTGTATGGGGTCAGCATCGGGGCGTGGTTTGCTATGCAGGCGTTGCAGACGCAAAAACCGGAGAAGGCGCTGCTTGTCTCCCCGGTGGTGGATATGGAAAAGCTGATCCTTGCCCTGATGCAGCAGGCAGGGGTAACGGAGGAGCAGCTGCGCGCGGCAGGGGAGATCCCCACAGACTTTGGGGAGACGCTTTCGTGGCCGTATCTGTGCTGGGTGCGGGAGCACCCGCTGCACTGGAAAGTGCCTACACAGGTGCTCTATGCTGATACAGACCCCCTTACCGGGCACACCGCCATGGAGCAGTTCCGGCAGCAGACCAGGGCGCACCTGACCATTCTGGAGGGCGGGGAACACTGGTTCCATACTGAGACCCAGCTGGCCGCTCTGCAAAGCTGGGAAAGCTGTCATTTATAATAGGCCGTTTCTCTTTTCCTCAGTCTGTGAAAATGTAAGCCCGGAAAATCCGCAGATTTTCCGGGCTTACATATATAAAATACGCTTCCACAACAAAACGCCGCTGACGGCTTTGTGCATCGTCAGCGGCGTTTTGTTTATTGAAAACAGGATTGTGAATGGAAGAATCAGACGTTTGCCTCGCTGTTGTGCTCAGCCTTCTTGTAAGCGGAGAAGGAGTGGAACACAATGTTCAGGCCCAGCACGATCAGCAGCACGGCAAGGATCAGCTGCAGGCCGTTTGCGATAAACACAGCGCCCCAAGTGGTCTCACCGGCAGGAATGGTAACAGAAGCGGCAGTGCTGATGGCCTTGACCATAGCGATCAGGCGCTGCACCAGTGCGGTAAAGGTGACGCACAGCATGATGACCAGCGGGGGGAACAGCATCTTATTGCTGCGGCCGGTCACCTTCAGGAACACGCACAGGGTAGCCAGCACCAGTGCGCTCAGCAGCTGGTTGGCAGAACCGAACAGCGGCCAGATGTTGGCGTAGCCGATCTTGGTCAGGATAAAGCCGAACACCAGCGTGATGAAGGTGGAGAAGTACACATTGCAGAACAGCTTGCGCCAGCCCTCAGCGTGCTCCATGTCGTCCACGCTGAACAGCTCCTGGAAGCTCATGCGGCCAATGCGGGCCACGGCATCCAGACTGGTCAGAGCCAGTGCGGAAACGCACATGGTCATGAACACGGTAGCAGCGTAAGCGGGCACGCCGAACATTTCAAAGAAACCGGCAACGCCGCGGCTGAAGATCTGGAACGGAGTACCGGCGGCAGGGGTGCCGTCGGTACTCCGTTCCAGATC
>ERZ1027245.411-NODE-411-length-16084-cov-6.073055_pt1 | contig 16084 bp, 20 predicted proteins | sample MGYA00519475_ERZ1027245 | MGnify/ENA primary metagenome ERZ1027245 (study PRJEB26926, sample SAMN06164723) | human gut metagenome | biome: ENVO:00009003; feature: ENVO:2100002; material: ENVO:00002003 | host: Homo sapiens | place: USA | collected 2012 ... | reverse complement strand
TCGGCAGCGTCAGATGTGTATAAGAGACAGGAAGTTTTTTATAATGTATGCAGAATATACGCTTATGCGGGAGGCGGAGATATGAACACCATCTTCATCGGCATCGCCGGGGGCACCGGCAGCGGCAAAACCACCCTCACGGAGCACCTGGTGTCCCGGTTCGGCGACGATATCGCCGTGGTGCACCACGACAACTACTATAAGCGGCAGGACTGCTCCTTCGAGGAGCGCTGCAAGCAGAATTACGACCACCCGGACGCCTTCGACACGGACCTGATGATCCAGGACCTGAAAAAGCTGAAGGCGGGCCAGACCATCTACTGCCCCGTGTATGACTACGCGCTGCACAACCGCACCGACCAAACCGTGGAGATCAGGCCCGCCAAGGTGATCATCGTGGAGGGCATCCTGATCTTCCAGAATAAAGAGCTGCGGGACCTGCTGGATATCAAGATCTTCGTGGAGACCGACGCCGATGTGCGCATCCTCCGCCGGGCCCTGCGGGACGTGGAGGAGCGGGGGCGCTCCATGCAGTCGGTGGTGACCCAGTATCTGACCACGGTGAAGCCCATGCACGAGCAGTTCGTGGAGCCCACCCGGAAGTATGCCGACATCGTGGTGCTGGAAGGGGGCCACAACCTGGTGGCCCTGGATCTGATCATGCAGCGCATCGCCAACCACATCGCGGAGAACTGACATGAAGGCGATCCGTTACGCCGGGGCGGCTGTGTGCCTGGCTCTGGCGGCGTATTTCATGGCCCCGCTGGTCATGGGCATCCTGCACATCGGCATGGTGTATCCGGCGGCGCTGCTGGCCCTGGCGGCGGCTATGCTCCTGCGGCCCCGGTGGTTCCGGCGGCTTCCCCGGTGGCTGCGGCGCACCGGCGGGGCCTTGCTGGGGGCGGGACTGGCCCTGCTGGCGGCGGTGCTGGTGATGATGGCCGTCCAGGCCGGGAACCGGCCCGGGCCGGAGGACTGCACCGTGGTGGTGCTGGGGTGCCAGGTGTCCGCCAGCGGCGAGCCCACGGTGATGCTCCGAGACCGCATCGACGCGGCGTATGACTATCTGACCGCCCATCCGGAAAGCCGGTGCGTGGCCTCCGGCGGGCAGAACGACAACGAGCCCATCTCCGAGGCGGCCTGCATCCGCAACACCCTGGCGGCCCGTGGCATTGACCCGGACCGCATCCTGCTGGAGGACCGGTCCCGGTCCACGGAGGAGAATCTGCGCTTCACGGCGGAGATCATCCGGCAGCAGGGGCTTAACCCCCGGGTGGCCATCGTATCGGATAATTTTCACCAGCTGCGGGCCTCGGTATGGGCCAGGCGCTGCGGCCTGGAGGCGGAGTCCCTGGGCTGCGCCAGCTGGTGGCCCCTGGGTCCGGGTTATTGGGCCCGGGAGGCCGTGGCCGTGGTGGTGCTGGAGGTTGGGAGTCTGCTGTAGGGAGGATAAGATTCAGGCGGGGAACGGCGGAAACGCCGTTCCCCCGTTGACCCTTGGCTCCCCCTTTGGGGGAGCTGTCGGCGCAGCCGACTGAGAGGGAAAATCGGAAGCCCCTACAGGCCCTCTCAGTCACCTTCGGTGACAGCTCTCCCAGAGGGAGAGCCAAGTAGGGCGCGTTGACCGGCGGCGGGCCGCGTTCACACTGGTTTCATCGGGCGGACGACATGTCCGCCCGTTTTTTGGCATTTTTACGGCAACAAGGCATCTGTCATGACATAAAATCGAAAACTGCCAGCCATAAGCCGAACGAAATACCGAAAACGTTACCAATGATTATCGTTATCGAAACAGCGTTTTTTCGACTTGATTTTTTCTATAAATCAACGCATAATCGCCGGGAACGCCCAGTTCACGGGCATCGCGGCGGGTCGAGGGGTCGGTTTTACTACCGGATTACTACTTTTGAGGGAAGGCCTTGGGATGCGAGAGACCCCTATAAGACCACATTCATGGCATTGAAGCATGAAATCAGACTATCAATATGGCGGAAACAGAAAGAGACCCCCGGTGTGGAGAAGGCACCGGGGGTCTCTTCGCCCCAGAGGAAGGAATCTGGGAGGAGTGGAAGGGATGACGGGGAACTGCGGTTCTGGGTGCGACCCGGCCATCCATACAAGGCGGTTACGAGTATATCACAGGCCGAGGCGCTTGCGCATGGCCTCACGCATCTCCATCATCTTGTATTCGCGGCGGTTCTCGCCCGCGAACTTGATTGGTGCGCAGCGCTCCAAGATGCGCGTGAAGATGCGCGGCCATGGGGCGTCGTCGGCATCGGACTTCGTAGCGATGTTTGGGTCGAGGTTCGTCGTGACAATCATCGGCCTGCGGTTCTTGTAACGCGAGTCGATGATGTCGTAGACATGCCCCATGACGTAATCGGTGCTGCGGTGCGCCCCCAAGTCGTCGATGACGAGGAGGTCATACTTGAGGAGGCGCGACTTCGCCTTCTCGCGCTCGTTGAACGGCACCGACTCGATGTGGGTCACGATGTCCTGCACGCTGGTCTGCAACGCGGAGAACCCGAGGTCGATGACCCGGTTGGCGATTGCCGAGGCATTGCAGTCCGCAGATCTCGCCGCGGCGCAGGCCGGTCATCAGCTCGGTCTGGAAGAAGTCCCGCCACACCTCGTCCCGCTCCACCACCGCGAGAAAGGCGTCCAGCTCCTCGCCGGTCAGAATGCGCTTGGGCTTGTAGTTGGGTTTGGGGGCCGTTGTTCCCTCGGTGGGATTTCTGGGAATGACGTGCGCCTGCACCGCGTCTTTCAGCGCGGCGTGAAGCGTGGAATGGATGTGGCGCACCATGGAGTCGGAGAGCTGATGATCCATCTCGGGATGCTCGTGGATGCGCCCCTCCGTTTTCAGGCGGCGGTACATTCGCTGGATGTCCTGCTGAGAGATGAGGGAGATTTGCTTGTCGCCCAACTGTGGTTTGATGTAGTATTCGATATAGCAGCGATAGCTTTTGAGCGTGCCGGGCCGCACTGTGCCCGCCTTGTATTCCGTGAGCCAGCGGTCCAGCCACTCGCCCAAGGTCATGCGGCTGTCCTCGGTCAGTTCCACATCACGGTAGCACTCGATGTTCTGGTGGAGCTTGTCCAACAGCGCCTTTTGCGTCTTGGCATACACATGACGGAACAGCGGCTCGCCGTTTTCCCGGTGGCCGATAACGATGCGCCCTTCCCATCGTCCATCGTCACGCTTTCGCACCATGCCATCGCCAGCCGGTCTTCGTTTTGCCATGTATTTCACTTCCTTTGACTGAGATTTCTTTTTGCAACACAAACAACTACCACACTTTTGCGGAAATAGCTATCAGAACTTTGAAATGGTTTGCCATTACATCCGCATAGAAAACCCGTGGTACTGCTCGTACTCTTCATCTTCGTCATCTACGGCGTATTCCACCGTGCGGTCGATCTTGCCGCCGCGTTCCAGAATACGCCGGATCTCCTGCTTGCTGTGATGCAGCGTTTCCAGATGGAAACGGTCATTGTCGCCGGTGTTCATCGCATCCAAAATAGAGATCAAACCGCAGACGGCATCGTCCACCGTAGGCAGGAGTTCACCGTACTCGGTGGCATCGATGCGGCTTTCCAGATACTCACAGCCGCCCATATCGAAGTAGGCTTCCATGCTGCTGCGCAGAAGCGTCTGGTCGAAGAGCTTATTGTCTCTGCATCGGACATTCTCCGGTGTGGTGTAGGTGATGTATTTTTGATTCGGCTCCCATCGCACCTTGTAGCCGTACTCCGCCATGAATGCGATGAACTCCTCACGGGTAGCACAGTTCTCCATAGCTTCCTTAATGGTACGGCACAGCCGTTTCTTCCAAGCAGGAATACGGAACGGATCCGCCTTGCTCTCGGTGAAGGACAAGCCATACTCCCGGCAGAGCTGGTTGCTGTATTCCTTGGCCTGCTGCATCTCCCGGGCGCTCTGGTGAAACTTCTGGCCGTTTTCAAAGTTTACCGAGTTCATGATGATGTGATTGTGGATATGCGCCGTATTCATATGCGTAACCACCACGCACTGGCAGCCCTTGAAGTATTTCGCAAACTTCAACCCGATCTCATGCGCTGTATCAAAATCCAGCGGATCGTCCGGGGCGAAGGCTTGGACGATGTGATAATAGCTACGGCCATCTGTTTTGCGGAACTGTTTCTTTACCGCTTCGAATTCATCCTGAGCTGTTTGAGCCATGCAGTTGACACCAGATATGAGACGCTCCACCGTTTTCTCTCGGTTTGTAACATAGTCCAGGATACCGCTCAGACTGCGTGAGACAGCAATGAATTTAATGTTTGCCATGCGTTCCGGTACACCTCCGTAAAGGGTTCATAGTTCACCTGCGTGATACGCCCCTGCCGAGCCATGACCGTGAGCTGGTTCAGGTTATTTCCCTGATAGCGCAGTTCCCGCAGAAGCTCATCCATACCTTCAATGACCGTGACCTCACGATCCATAGCCGCCCGACGCACAAACTCGCTCTCGGTCATATGAGCTGCATCCGCCTTGCGGCGGATGCAGTCCTTTGGTAGGTCCTGCGATCCTCGCAGCGCAGAAGGTAATTGTAGACGGCGATCTCATGAGAGCTGAGGCCGAGGTTGAAGACCTCGTTTGGGACAAGGTAGTAGTGCTTGTTCGGATCCCGCTTGGGCCAGCGTTGGTACATCAGGCATCACCTCCTGTCTGCGCATCGACCCACCGACAGAACTTTTCTTTGGGTACCACGATGCGGCTGCCGATCCACAGCGCTGGGAAGCCCGTCTCGTGCATCAGCTCATAGGCGCTGGAGATGGACACGCCCAGCACCTGCGCCACCGTGTTCGCGTTGAGGAACAGCGGCAGCTGGTCATAGTTGGTGAATGTGGATTCTTGCATTGGATTCCTCCTTTATAATTTTTTGTTGAGAGCTGCAAGCAAAAAGCTCCCACTGAAAAAGTGGGAGCAGTATCCATATTGCAAATTTAGAGCCGCATGATAAAATAGAAGCATCAGGAGGTGAGCCGATGCCGTTGGTGAAATACAGGATCTACGAGCTGTCTGCCAGAGCCGTGATCAGCTATGGCAGACAGCAAGATGGTGCATACACCTTTCATCTCAGCGCCGTCGAGACAGAGAAATGCAAATCACTTTCCGCGCCCCACGAGCAGGACGATAACGCACTGTTCTATCAAATCATGTGCGTGCTGCACGGCGATGCCTTCACCGGAAGACCCGGTGGGCAGCTGGTGACTGACCTCTCGGACATCATTTTCTATATGGACTTCTCCGGCATTTTCGACCGGAGCGGTGCCAGAAAGAAACACCTGATCCGGCAGGAGAAGGCCAAGGCACTGTTCCGTCCCGAGGGCGTGAGCCTGGATTTTGGATCCGGGCCGCATCGCTACCTCGCCTTTGAGCGTTCGGGCAGCATGAGCCGGCAGGCGCGGCTGGCCTTCATCCGGGAGGATTTTTATGACACGGTGTGCCGCCGCATCATGATGGATATGACCATCGGTGACTGCCAGCTCAGCAAGCTCTATGCCTACAACGGCCTGATGCTGTCCAGCGGTATCCGCATTGACGGCATCGGCATTGACCGGCCCCACCGGGTGGTGGTCATCGACAATCCTACGCGCACAGAGCGGAATGTCAGCGTCATCACCGTAGAGGACGACGGAACGCAGAGCAGTACCCGCAAATATCACCGGGTGGAGAAAAAAGAGGACATCGAAATCACCTGCTTCGACGGCGAGGGGCTGATCTCAAAAGAATATGCCCGCGTCGTGGACGAGAAGCTGTGCGGGAAGAAAGTCCACACCTCATTCCAGATCCGTATGCTCTATGTCAAGGGTATGCTGCACGAGGTGGACTTCAAAGACTTCCTGACCCTCTGCGGGACGGACACCATCACCGATCTGTGGGGCATGGAGCATTCCGTCCGGGATGTGGACGTCATCCTCACCAAGAGCATGTTCAAGGGATACGGCTGGCTCACTGCCAGTGGCATGAACTGGGAGGACTACCGGACGGTGTTTCGCAAGTACCGCCATGCGCTGTACATCACCAATGTGAGCAAGGAGAAACCGGAACAGACCACCGAGCTGAACTATCAGTTTCTGACCACCGTTTCCATTCAGGGTGACGAGTTCCGCCCTGCCGATCTGCCGGACGGCTGGGACCACAGCCCGGAGACAGACGAGCGAAATTGGCTCACCAAGCAGACGGAACTGGCGTATTACAATTTCTGCGCCGATGAATCGTTTCGGCAGAATTACTTTCTGGAGAAGTTTGAGCGGGTCAGCTGGTGGGAACGACACCAAGGCAAGGACCAGATCCTTGCCGCCGTGCTGAAAAAGAATCCAAGCTTCATCAACGAACCGGTCTATGCCAAGCGACTGGAGGATGAAGCCGATAAAATCGTGGAGCAGTACGCCGTCGGCCGGTTGATCGTAGCGGGAGACAACCGTTATCTTTCCGGTGATCTTCTGGACTTTCTGGCATTTCTGCTCCCGACTGTTCCGCCGCGCAAACGCAGGCAACGGATGTTTTACAGCACCGTCATGACCGACCACTTCCCGGAGAGTTCCTTCTATGCACCCCAGGCGGCCTATGCCCATGACGACGCCTGCACGCTGCTACGCAATCCGCATATTGCCCGCAACGAGGAGCTACAGCTTTCCTTCTACGACGCGAAGGAAGAGAGAAAGCAGATGCGGCATTACTATTTCGGGCACCTGACGGATGTGGTGATGGTGGATTCCAATATGCTGGCTGCGGAGCGGCTGGGCGGCGCTGACTACGACGGCGATATGATCAAGACCATATCTGATCCGATCCTGAATGCCTGCGTCCGCCGCAACTACAACCTCTACCGCTACGAGAAACACAAATCCCTCACCAACACAGAGAACATTCCTCTGCTGATGATCCCTACGGCCCAGCCCCAGATCCGCAGTGCCGACGACTGGGAGGCACGGTTTGAGACCGTTCGCAGCACCTTCTCCTCCCGCGTCGGTCAGATCTGCAATGCCGCGCTGGATCGCAGCATTATCGCCTACAACGAAAACTCCGACGCCGAGGAGCGGGAGCGCTGCCGGGAGGAGACGGAAACATTAGCCATCCTTACCGGGCTGGAGATCGACTCGGCTAAGAGCGGCATCCGCCCCGATCTGGATGAGTACCTGACCCACAAGACCGTCAAGCGCAGTGCCTTCCTCAAATATAAGACGCTGGTAGAGGATGCGGAGACCCGGCGCGCCTGGTACGAGCCTACCCATGCGGCCAAGATAAAGGCGTTTTTCAAAAAGGTGGATTGGGACGAGGTGGACTCCAATGTAGAGCGTCTGCCGTATCTGGCACAGCAGCTGAAAAAGAACACGCCGCGTATCAAGGCAAAGCCCGCCAAGGACGAAGAATTGTTTTCCTTCGCCCGGCAGCCGGACTGGAGGGAACAGCTGGATTCCGATAAGCTGGCGGCGGTAGATGCGCTGCTGCAAGATTACGATGCCTGTCTCTCCCGCATCCGGGCCTGCCGCGTTCCGTTGAAGGAGAAAAAGCGGAAGAGCGATGTGGAGCGTATTCTGTATGCCAGAGGGCAGGAGGATACATACGATCCTGACGAGCTGTATGCTCTGTTCGGCAGCCTGCCGCCGGAAAAGGTGTCCGCTCTGCGGCAAGCCATGCAGAAGCAGGCATGGCACCTCATGGACGAGGATGCACGGGAGCGTTTCCTGCGGGAATGGCTGCCGGTGCCGGAGTTTGAGGATATTTACGATCTGCTGACCGATTTCCGCTTCGGCGGCTACCGCATCCTCGGAGACATTGTCTGTGATATGGAGGACGAGAACACCGGCAGGGAAAAAAAGCAGCTGTTCCGCGAAAGCGACTCAAAAGCCTTCACCGCCATGATGAGAGCCTTTGCGGACAAGTCCGCCTCCCGGAGCTATCGTGATGCCGTGACGGCTAAGTGCCGGGAGCTGCTGACCGCTATTGTGAGGCCGGCTTTGGCCGTGCGCTATGTGGTAGCCCTTGGCAGACGTGACCTGCTGTGGGAGCTGCTGCCGGAGTACATTGAGAAAAATGTTCTGGAGGTGCGGGATGATTAACGAATGGGAGGAATTCTGCGCATATACCGGAACGGTTTCCTATACCGCCAGCAAGAAGAGCGACACGACATGGCTGGGCCGTTTCACCTTTGCCACGATCCTGGAGTTTGAGGGAATGGCTCGGATTTTGACCATCCTGGCCCGCGGATATCTGTTCCACAGCAAGGACGGAGCAGTCATTTGGGGTGATCTGCATGATCGGATCGACTACGCCCGCCGCGCGCTCTGCGCCTGGTGCAGTGTTCCGGAGGACGGGAAGCGCGTGCCGGACAAGGAATGGCAGTTCCGGACGGATTTTTCGGAGTTGCACACGGAGTTCCCAGAGTTGGTGGATGAGGACGGGACCGGCTGGTTTCTCCGCCATGTCCTCTGCGTCGCGGACTTCATGCTGACACACCCGGAAAAGGTGCGCAGCACCTCACTCAAGTATGCGGAGGTTATTCAGTCCAAGTTTGCCGCCGCATGGCGAAGCAAAGTGATGCAATATCAGATCCCGGTTTTTGCGTCCCAAACCAAAGGCGCATGGACGCTGCGCTTGGATGATGTCCTTGCCGATGCGTTGGAGCTGGGGCCGCTGCGCAGAGAGGGGCCGGAGCTGCCGCCCGAGCTGACAGAGAAAGTGAAAGAGGCACTTCCGAAGGTAATTCCAGTCGAAGTTGTCTGTACGCTGATCCGCTATTATCTTGCCAACCGGCAGGACGATTGCGAATGGGCGGTTCTGCCGGTGGCGAACTTTGACGCCTACTTTGGGGACACCAGCTTCAGCAAGAAGTATCTGCCCAAGATCCCGGCGGGAATCGTGGAGCGGAGCAGCGCCTTTGGCATCAGCCGGTATCGGGTCACAGAAGAATATCTGCCATAATACACAGACAGCGGGACAAGCCTTTACGGCCTGTCCCGCTGCTTTCTCTGCCCGGATCCTGAAAAATGTTTTCTTTGTCTATGGCGGTGCATCCGTTGAGCCGCCGCCTATGCTCTACTCTTCGTCGTCATCAGACCATGAGGAGATCATGTGAATATCGCCTGTGTCCATATCCATCGCCATGTGATCGCCCATGCGCATCATGATATCCCCATCGGAGTCCATCGCCATATTATCCGAGATGCTCATGGCGAAATCGCCGTCATCGTAGTCGAAAAAGTGCTTTGGCATCGTATACCTCCAATTTTTAATCATCGTATTCCGGATAGTCAGGTGCCCACAGGGGCATCCAATGCGCTTTGTTTCTGCGGTTTGCATTGTGAGTTCTCTGGTACGATCTGTGGTTCGGATTCATCTGATTGGCCCGATTGTCAGCGTCAGCTTGATATGCCTTGTTATTGGGATTATGCAGATTTGCCCAGTGATCCAGTTGTGCTTTGGTATGTGTTTTTCCTGATACCTTTCCCATAATCAGCCTCCTTTCTGAACCGAAAAAAGCCCACGCACTTTGCTTCGTGCGTGGACTGCGATCATCCGGAAGACCGCTTTGCACGCAACAAAACAAACCCGACGAAAGAACACTTTCTTCGGTTCGATTTTGTGGTGCAAAGCATCGAAACAACAGGGGGACAACGACAGTCAACCAGCAAACTGCTTTCTCAATTCCATAATGAGAATTTGATTGGAATCAATAGTTTCGAGGATTTACATATTTTTTTACTCGCTTCGTTGTCTATGTCACTGCCGTTCGATATGATTCGTACTCTCATGATACGAACGATCAAAGTTCAGGACAGTCCAACAATTCAACATTGATATGATAACATAAATCGAAATTGAATGCAATAGGCAACTGCAAATTGAGAAGCAATACTGCCGATTTCTGCGGTTTCTATTACAAATCCCCACACTATCGCCCCGCAAGCAGGTGCGCACATGAGTTCTTTCATCGTGTACCGGATGGCGCTTTTCAATTCCATATTGGCAAAAAGTGGTTGGTATCATATTATGATACCAACCACTTTTCGGTACAGCATCTTTCGTATGCAGGCAGCATAACCGCTCCCAGCAGATCCTGTTTCAGCCCATGCTCCCGATTTTGTTGCCATTTTCGTACATATCCGCGGCATACTCGCGGTGATTCGGCCCCTCGTATGGTACCCAACCAAAGCCCAGAATATAGACCTCGTCGCCGGGCTGCAGTTCTATGGTTGGCTGCGGTGTGGGAGGCGTAGGCTCCGGCTGCGGCGTTTCGACCGCAGGCATCGGCTCTGCCGGTGCGGGGACAGGAACGGCGCCAAGCTCCTCGTCCGGCTCTGCCCGCGGCATTTCCATATTTTTCCTTTCTGCCGTTGTCGCAGCATCCGCTTTTGGGGCAGCTGCGGCGTGCGCTGGTATTGGGGCGGGTCGTTCCTCCCTTGTGTCTGGCTGCAGCCACACAGCGGCACACAGGGCCAAGCAAGCGGTGATCACAGCTGTCACGATGCGCTTCTTCATTGTTCATCATCCTCCTTTTTGAGCGTAAAACGAGCGCCCGGTTTCTCTGCCGCTTGGCAGCGCGCCGGACGCTCATCGTCATAGTGATTCAATTCTGCGGACAGCCGCCACGCCAGCCGAAATCCGGAGATGAAGCTGTCGAGCGAAGTGTCCTCCGAAATATGGTCCTTGGCATCGATGATCTTCAGCACCAATCGGCGCTCCGGCTTGCCCAGCGCCTCAATGAGCGCGCGGTGGCATTCCTCGATTTCCCGCTTCGTCGCCGCCAACTCCGGCGGGGTGTAGAAGCAGTCGTACAGGTCCTTCAGCAGTTTGTTCATGTGCTCGCCTCCTTGCAGCACAAACATATACCACAAGTCAGCAGGAATAGCTACTGAAAGATTTGGAAAAATAGGGGCTGAAACGCATAGTTTCAGCCCCTATTGAGGATGCGGGGTACTCGTGGTGCGGGCTCCCGAGTTATCGGTTAAGCACCCCCACAGGCATCTGGGGCCATATCTCCATCAGAATCCACCCACACGCATTTCTGCGATTATTTTAGCGTGTTTTGGGACTGTTGTCAATTAGAGAGGCTGAATGAGCGCACCGTCAGGCGGTGCTTTTTTCATGAGACACTATCCTGTGCCGCATACTCAACTTCTGTATCCAGTCCAAGCTCGAACTGTGCGAAGCTCATGTTGAACTCGATGTGCAGGCGGTAATCGGAGTACACATCCACTCTCTTGATGATGTATCCTGCGATCATCTTCTTCACATCCATGTCGCTGCCATCGAACATCTCGGACCATTCCATGATGCGGCGGTAATCCGCCTTGATGGCTTCGATGCGCTGATTACTTTTCTCGACTTCCTCATTGAGTTCAGTCAATTGAGCATTGGCATCCAGCATCCTGGTACGGGCATTGTTGACCAGCTCCGACAGGACGTCCATCGGGAACGCACTCTCACCCTGCACGGCTTTGATGATCTCCAGCTTCAGTGACTCATATTCCTTGGTAGTCTTAGCAGACTCTGCTTTGGCATCCGCAAGGCGCTTCTTGAGACTGACCATGGCGCTGCGGTGGGTACGGGAGATGATCTCGTTCTCCTCTACAGAGCGCATTCGGTCGAATACCTGATGGAGGATATCAGTGACCATCTTGTCCAGAATGTGCATGGTGTAGCCGGTCTGCCCATCGCAGTTACTGCGCTTGCGGGTCTTGTTGTAGCACACATAGCGGATGCGCTTGCGGCCAACCTTTTCGCCGGCAGCGTTGATTCGAGTTGTCCCATTGGTGGTCAGCGTCAGACGTCCGCCGCAGTGTCCGCAGAACACATTGCCGGATAGCAGGGACTGCCCTCTGGTGTTGCGGGGCATAGTTCGCAGCGCATTGCACTCGTTAGCACGCTCGGCCATGAGCTTCTGCGCCAGCTCAAAGTTTTCCGGCGAGATGATCTGCAAATCAGGGAATGCTTTAGACTGTGTACTGCCGCTCCGAAGCACTCCGGTGTACATGATATTATGCAGAATGTGACCGACGGTAGCTTCATGCCAGTTCTTCCCGTCGCGGGTCTTGATGCCCATCTCAGACAGGAAGTTGGCGATTTTAAATCTGCCGTAACCGGAGCCGACGCACAGGTCGAACATCATGCGCACGACCTTTGCCTCGTCGGGATTGATCTCCAGTTTGAAGACCTCATGCTTGCGCTTGTTGTATGTGCCGCTGGGTACCAGGTCATAGCCGTAAGGGGCGGAACCGCCACGGAAGCGGCCTTCCTGTACCATCTGCCCGAGGGCAGCCTTGGTACGCATGGAGGTTTTCTGACTCTCACCGTCTGCCTGCCAGAAGCGGATGTAGTTGGTGAGACGGTCGACATGCGTGTCGATTCGCTGTTCACCTTCGTTGACGCTCCAGACCTGAATGCCGTGGTTGATGAGCCATTCGACCACGAAAGGCGTTTCTTCGGCTCGTCTGCCAATACGGTCGAACATGAACACCAGCAGAATATCGAATTTGCCCTGTTCGGCATATTCCTTGATGAGCTGGATCTTGTCACGGTCATTGGCGCTGACCTTGAATCCCGACACGCCGTTTTCCTGTTCCTCGTACACGATGGTCCAGCCCATCCGCTCTGCGAACTCACGGCAGGCTTTTCTCTGCACGGGGATATCAGCTTGATTCTGGTCATCGTGGTCGACCTGCTTGGTGGTGGAGACGCGGTACAGACAGCATACTCTGTTCTGGATGCTGAGTACATTTTGATAAGAACAACAAACTCTTTCAGCCATAATGTATCCTTCCTCTCAATGAATGATTTAGAAATGTGAGAGGTTCAGATACACCTTTCCATGTATTCACTTTTCAAAGTACACGGCATTTTGCCACCTTGATTATCTCACATTTCCGGTTGAATAGCTATCAAAACCTTGAAATATAAGCAACAAAGAAACGGCCTCCAATCCGGTAAAATCGCGCTTGGGTAAAAGGTATTTTGCCCAAGCGCCAACTTGCCGAGAATAGGAAACAGGCCGCAGCTTTAAACTGCGGCCTGTTCGTAATGACAACAGATTTTTATTGTTCCTGCTCTAACCGATGGAGTTCTGCACGGGCTTTTTCAAGTTCTTCTTCCAATTCGGCAATGCGCTTCTGATCTCTGCGGAACAGCTCACGGTTTATTTCATCCGACTTCTGATATATCATGACCATAAGCATCAGCGCCGGACGCACATCCTCGTCAGGGATTTTGACAACAGCCGCACCAACAGCCTCTTGCCCTTTATTCTTTACCAGCTGCACCAAATCATCTCTGGTAACCATTTCGTTTTTCCTCCGCAGTTTCTCAATTCCACTTCTCGGTGTGCTTTTGACGCTCCAGATATTCCTTCGATTCTTGATTATCGGCAGGCCGCACTCGCTTTTTGCCGCAATCCGGGCATTGGTCACATCCAGTTTCCGCTTCGAAGGTATAGTGGCAAGCGTCACAGGTATAGATTTCTTTGCTCATCGTGCTTCTCCTGTGGTATGACGGACTGCAATATATTTCTGATTCCGGCTATTGGGCTTATCAGGAACTGTCAACTGGAGTTCTCCTGTCTCCAACATCGGCTTCAGATATGCTTTCAGAAAATGTGCTTTGTTTTTCATCCCACAGGCTTGCATCAACTGTTCGCGCGTCTGAGGGGCATTGAGGCACAGAGAAACAATCTTACTCCGAATATCTTTATCTGGATTGTTGACTGGTATGGTAACTGGAGTGGTATCCGTTCCAGTCGCGTCAAAATTCTCGTCGGACCGATAGAAAACAACCACGAATCCGGACTTCAAAACCTCAAATTTATATCTACATCCAGCAGCGTCACAGGCGTCAGCAATACGCTTCAGTCCGGTACCAAAGCTCTCGACATTCTTGGAGTAATAAAGTGTCTGTGCAATCAGCGGGTTCCTTCGGATAGGACGCTCTCGGCCAGAGATGAAGTCCTCCGGCTCATAGCCTGCCGGGAAAGTACCGGGGTTATAGATCTCAACACGGTCCTTGTATATGGAAACCTCGTTGTTCTGTCCGGTTCCGTATTCCTTGTGGCAAAACGAATTGATCAGCGCTTCACGGACGGCATCCACAGGAATTTCCGGAATTTCCTTACGCTGCAGGGAACCAAACTCAACACGCCAACGAATGTTCTTAAAGATATATTTTTCAGCGCGATCCACAAGTTCGAAGATCGTTCCATGCTCACGCTGGATATCCAAAAATGTGAGCCGCTCCGTTCCGGCGAATACCGCCATTTGCAGGTCATTGTAGGGTGTCTCACCGAACAGGACCATGCCTGCGTTCAGCAGGTAGCTTCCCGCAGTCAAGCTCAACTTACCCAGCACCGTATCCCTGTCGGAATAATCAAAGCTGATTCTGCCGAACTCCTGACCGCGGTGGATATACTCTTTGAGAGAGTTCTCGTCCACCGAGCTTGTCAGGCATCCGGAAACTTTGCGTTCCCATACACCTTCGCTGCTTTGCCGCTCCATAATGTAGTTGGTCAATTCCTGCTGGGACATTACCTTATCTTCATCCGCAACTCGGATTCTGGCCACATTATAGGCAAAGTACGGTGTATTGTGCCCTTCAAAGCTGACATGGATACAATCCTTATCATCAATATGGACTACTGCGATTTCCGGGTAAATTCTCGGCTCGATGTGGTTTGCAATCTCCTGACTGATATCCCGCAGGGTCTTTTCGGAGATTTGCTGTCCAATAGGCGTCCCATCTGGTTTTATCCCGAAATAAAGTTCGCCTTTCTGATGCTTGTTCAGGATGGCAGCAATTGATACGACGCCTTCCTTCAATTCTCCCGTGGTCTTTTTAAATTCTAAGGTTTCGGTTTCATGTCCGAGATTCAATTTTGCTCACCCCTCTCAACACTTTTCGATGTGTCAAATGCGAAAGCGATATTCTTGGATTTGCAGAAGTCCCGAATCACAAAAAGTGTCATTTTATTCGGTTCGGTCTTTCCGTTCTCCCAGCGATTGACGGTCGCAACACTTATATTCAGCTGTTCTGCAAGTTCCTTCTGCGAAATGCGCAGTTCACTGCGAAGCTGAACAATAGAGTCTGCAAAAGTCACTGGTCATCACGCCCCTTTTGCATAGTATAACACATGATAAGCGTTTTTACAACGAAGAGAAGCATTTCCAAACCACTCTTTTATGCAGGCTGTTCCTCACTGTTCAGCCCGTTCTTTCGGATATATGCGTCCAGCAGGGTGTTGCGTACCAGAGCAGAGAGGGTCGGATTGGCCTCCTGAGCAAAGCTGATCGTTACCTTATGACCCTCAATGGTCATCTGGATCTGCCTGGTGTTTTTCTTCTCTGTGCTCTGATTTACCATAGTCGCTTCCTCGCTTTCTTTTATTGTCAGGTAGTATATCCTTGATCCCAATGCTGATCTCCAAGGCAGTATTCACTTCCTGCATCTTGCCTTTTCCTACAGTTCCCGCATACCCAAGCAGGCGCTGCTTGTCTAATGTCCGAAGCTGTTCCAGCATGATCGTGGATTCATTGTGTAATCCGCATTGCCGCCCATTCAGGTTTACATGGGTCGGTAATCGGTGATGCTTTATGCGGCTGGTAATCGCCGCCACGATGACCGTGGGACTATGACGATTGCCTATGTCATTCTGAATAATCAGCACCGGTCGGACACCTCCTTGCTCGGAGCCGCGTACCGGTTCAAGATCCGCATAGAATATGTCTCCGCGGTATGCGGAGTGGATATTGTCATTATCCATAGTAGCTTCCGTTTTTCTCCTGCTACAAACTAAGTAAAGGAATCCGCGCAGGCCATAGTGCACAGCTTTAGCCTGCGCGGTATATATTTTCCTTTGCCTGTACTTGACACTACTTCCCCAGGCGGGGCGGCAACTTGAACTGTGCTGGCGCACATCACGGGACTCTCACCCCTCCGAGGATCTCTCGAAGCTGCGTACAGGAGTATCATTGTGGGCTGACGGGATCATGGCGGGAACAGCTTGCCAAAGCTGTCTTGGCCTGAGTGGGTATCGCTCTGCACCTTATTTGGCCGTCCTTTGATGCGGAG
>ERZ1027245.395-NODE-395-length-16457-cov-4.847945_pt1 | contig 16457 bp, 7 predicted proteins | sample MGYA00519475_ERZ1027245 | MGnify/ENA primary metagenome ERZ1027245 (study PRJEB26926, sample SAMN06164723) | human gut metagenome | biome: ENVO:00009003; feature: ENVO:2100002; material: ENVO:00002003 | host: Homo sapiens | place: USA | collected 2012 ... | reverse complement strand
CTTAAGCAAACAGCCAGCGGTTTGAAGCTAACTTCCATGTCAGGGGAACAGACTTTTGGTGAAGTAACTCTCTGGGAGTTCAACAGGAGTGACTAGAACTTTTGCCTGATTGACACTGGGACAATTATATCATGGGTTTAATGAAGCCTATTGAACAAAGTAACCATTAAATTTTATATAAGAATAATGGTATCTAAAGATACTATACGAGGAGTGATTGAAATGGCTAAGAACAAAATCCAGCGCATTGACCAGGAGATTGCCAAGGTCCGCGAGAAGATCGCGGAGTACCAGGACAAGCTGAAAACCCTGGAGGCGCAGAAAACCGAGGCGGAGAACCTGGAGATCGTCCAGATGGTGCGCGCCCTGCGGCTGACCCCGGAGCAGCTGAACGCCATGCTCTCCGGTGGTACGGTCCCTGGCATGGCCGCTGCCTCCGCCAACTACAACGAACAGGAGGATACCGACCATGAAGAATAAGAAAATTTTCAAAACCCTTTCGGCCCTCTGCGCCGCCCTGGTGCTGATGATGGGCCTTTCCGTGACTGCCTTTGCCCAGGGAACGGAAGAACTTCCGGCGGAGGATGCCACCAACGACAGCAATGTGGTCGTGGAGGAAACCGAGGACAGTCCGGCCCTGACCCCGGATGGCAACGCCGCCCTGGTGGATGATTTCGGCGACAACAAGCAGCTCATCACCGTCACCACCAAGGCAGGCAACTACTTCTACATCCTCATTGACCGGGCCAACGAGGACAAGGAAACCGCTGTCCACTTCTTAAACCAGGTGGACGAGGCGGACCTGATGGCGCTGATGGAGGACGGTCAGACCACCCAGGAGCAGCCCGCCACCTGTACCTGTACGGAGAAATGTGTGGCCGGTGCGGTGAATACGGCCTGCCCGGTGTGTGCCACCAATATGAGCGCCTGCACGGGTAAGGAGCCGGAACCGGAGACCCCGGAAGAAACCCCGGAACCGGAAGAACCGGCGCAGAAACCCGCAGGACTGAATCCGGCCATTCTTTTGGCGGTGCTGGCTCTGATGGGTGGCGGCGGCGCTTTTGCCTACTTTAAGCTGGTAAAAAGCAGACCCAAGACCAAGGGCAACGACAATTTGGACGATTATGACTACGGCGAGGATGATACCGATCAGGAGGACGAGGACTCCTGGGAGACCGAGGAATCTGACGAGCCGGACGCTGACGGGGGCAGCACAGAAGAAGATGATGAGGACAGTGTGAAATGACCCGTTTCACAGACAGTCCCTATGAACGCATGATGACACGCAGGCCGGAGGGCGGGAAGGAAACTTCCCGTCCTCCTTCTTTACCCCACAGCCACCCCTGCTATGGTTGCGGGAATTATGGAAGACCCTGCGTAGGTATCTGTCACCGGGAAATGTCCCGATGGCTCAAAGAGAGGAGGAACCATCATGGCTCAACATAAATTGGTAATTGCCGAAAAACCATCAGTTGCCCAGAGTTTGGCGGCGGTGATCGGCGCAACCGTCCGTAAGGACGGGTATCTGGAGGGCAACGGCTGGCGTGTCAGCTGGTGCGTGGGCCACCTGGCCGGTCTTGCGGATGCAGACAGCTATGACCCAAAGTATGCCAAGTGGCGATATGATGACCTGCCTATCCTGCCGGAACATTGGCAGATGGTAGTGGGAAAGGATAAGAAAAAGCAGTTTGATATTCTGAAAAAGCTGATGAATGCCCCGGATGTGACAGAGGTGGTAAATGCCTGCGATGCCGGACGCGAGGGCGAGCTAATCTTCCGCAGTGTTTACGAGCTGGCGGGCTGCCAAAAGCCGATGAAAAGGCTCTGGATTTCTTCGATGGAGGATGCCGCCATAAGGGAGGGCTTTGCAAACCTGCGCCCCGGTGCAGATTATGACGGACTTCGGGATGCTGCCCTCTGCCGTGCCAAGGCCGACTGGCTGGTGGGAATCAATGCCACAAGGCTTTTTTCCGTGCTGTATCACCGCACCCTCAACATCGGGCGCGTGATGTCCCCGACGCTGGCGCTTATTGTTCAGCGAGAAGCTGAGATCGACACCTTTCAGCCGGTTCCCTTTTATACCGTGGCGCTGGAGCTGCCCGGTCTTACCGTATCCGGGGAGCGCATGGCGAATAAGGCCGCTGCCGAGCAGCTGAAAGAAGCCTGTCAGGGTGCAAATGTCACAATCAAAAAGGTGGAGTGCAAGGAAAAGTCCGAAAAGCCGCCTGCCCTCTATGACCTGACTACTCTGCAAAGAGATGCCAACCGCCTGCTTGGATTTACAGCCCAGCAGACCCTGGACTATCTGCAAAGCCTGTATGAAAAGAAGCTCTGCACCTATCCCCGTACTGACAGCCGCTATCTGACTGGTGATATGGCAGACAGCCTGCCGGTGCTGGTGAATCTGGTTGCCAGTGCTATGCCGTTTCGCAAAGGGATCGCCATTACCTGTGATCCGCAGACGGTAATCAACGATAAGAAAGTAACCGACCACCACGCAGTAATCCCTACCAGAAATCTCAAGGATGCAGACCTTTCTGCCCTTCCTGCGGGAGAAAAAGCGGTGCTGGAGCTGGTGGCCCTGCGTCTGCTGTGCGCCGTAGCCCAGCCCCATATCTATTCGGAAACCGTTGTGATTGCAGCGTGTGCCGGTGGGGAGTTTACCGCCAAAGGAAAAACGGTGAAGCACCCCGGATGGAAAGCACTGGAGGACGCTTACCGTGCCAAAAGGAAGGATACAGAGCCGAAAAAAGAGGGCGCAGAGAAAGCCCTGCCGGAGCTGACCGAAGGACAGACCCTTTCGGTTTCTGCGGCAATCGTCAAAGAAGGCAAAAGCAGTCCGCCTCAGCACTTTACGGAGGACACCCTATTGTCCGCAATGGAGACTGCCGGGAAAGATGATATGCCAGAGGATGCTGAGAGAAAAGGTCTGGGGACACCGGCCACCCGTGCCGGTATTTTGGAAAAGCTGGTATCTGCCGGTTTTCTGGAACGAAAAAAGAGCAGGAAAACGGTGCAGCTTCTCCCTTCCCACGATGCAGTTTCCCTGATCACCGTTCTGCCGGAACAACTGCAATCGCCGCTTCTGACTGCCGAGTGGGAGTACCGCCTGGGAGAGATCGAGCGCGGGCAGCTTGCCCCGGACGAGTTTTTGGACGGGATCAGCACCATGCTGAAAGACCTGGTGGGAACTTATCAGGTCATCAAGGGAACCGAGTACCTGTTCACCCCGCCCCGTGAGGCGGTGGGCAAATGCCCTCGCTGCGGCGGTGAAGTTGCAGAACTGCAAAAAGGCTTCTTCTGTCAGAATGATTCTTGCAAATTTGCAATCTGGAAAAACAACAAATGGTGGGCTGCCAAGAAAAAACAGCCGACCAAGGCTGTGGTGTCTGCGCTGCTGAACGATGGCCGTGTCCGTGTGACGGGGCTATATTCGGAGAAAACCGGCAAGACCTACGATGCCACTGTGATTTTGGAGGATGATGGACAGTACGCCAACTTCAAGCTGGAATTTGACCAGCGGAAAGGAGGCAGCCGATGAAGCTCTCTTTAGTGGAACGGGAAACCATTCTCCTCTATAACCAGGCAGAACCAATGGCTGAGGTCTACACTCACGATCCTTGTCTGATGGAGAAGCTGGAACTGCTGGCAAAAAAGCACCCCGACCAGATCACCCGAAAGGACGCCCATAACTTTACTGTCCCCAAGCGGTGTGTATCAGTCAGGGAGCCATACAGCGCAGAACGCCGCAAAGCTGCCAGTGAGCGTGCGAAAGCTGCCGGATACCAGCCCCCTGTGAGAAAGTCCAGCAGTTAAAGGCACATGGCAGAGAATGTATTTGAAGCAGTCAAGCAGTCGGTCAGCACCAGAGAAGCGGCAGAGTTTTATGGGATAAAGGTCAGGCGAAATGGCATGGCCTGCTGTCCCTTTCACGATGATAAGAACCCCAGCATGAAGGTAGACCAGCGGTTCCACTGCTTTGGCTGCGGTGAAGATGGGGATGTGATCGACTTTACCGCAAAGCTCTTTGACCTCTCCCCAAAAGAAGCGGCGGAGAAACTGGCACAGGACTTTGGCCTGATCTATGACAGTCAGGCCCCGTCCCGCAGGAGATATGTCCGGCAAAAAAACGAGGCACAGAAGTTTCGGGAGGATCGACAGCGCTGTTATCGCGTACTGTCCGATTACTACTATCTGCTGAAAAAATGGGAAGCCGACCGTTCTCCCAGGACACCGGAGGAAGAACCGCACCCCCGCTTTGTGGAAGCAATCCAGAAGAAAACCTATGTAGAGTACCTGCTGGACCTTTTTCTTTATGAAAGTGAAGAAGAACAAAAGGCATGGATTGCAGAACACACAGCAGAAATCACACACTTGGAAAGGAGATTGAAAATCATGGCTGAGAACAAACCCACCAACCGAGAGCGGCTAAGGGAAATCACAGACGGCATCGAGCAGGGCATCAAGGAACTGTTTGAGAGCGAAAAGTATATGCGCTATCTGTCCGTCATGTCCCGATTCCACCGCTATTCGGTAAACAACACCATGCTCATCTATATGCAGAAGCCGGACGCTACATTGGTAGCCGGATACAATAAGTGGAAAGACCAGTTTGAGCGTCATGTAAAAAAGGGCGAGCATGGCATTACCATCATCGCCCCCACACCGTATAAGAAGAAAATCGAGGAGCAGAAGCTGGACCCGGATACCAAGGCTCCGATTTTGGATAAAGACGGAAAGATCGTCACAGAGGAAAAAGAAATCGAGATCCCCATGTTTCGCCCGGTCAAGGTCTTTGATGTGAGCCAGACCGATGGGAAACCTTTGCCGGAGCTTGCTTCCTCCCTTTCCGGCAATGTGCCAAATTATGAGGCATTCATGGAGGCCCTGCGCCGCAGCGCACCGGTGCCGATTACTTTTGAAGCAATGGCCGCTGATACGGACGGCTATTTTTCTGCTGATCATCAGAAAATTGCCATTCGTCAGGGCATGAGTGAGGTTCAGACGGTTTCAGCCACAGTACACGAGATTGCCCACAGCAAGCTCCATGACCCTAAAAAATATGAAATGCTACCGTCATGGAAGGTTGTGCAGGAGAGTGAAGGTGGAACCAAACATGATTTCAAGTTGGATTTTGCCACAGAAAAAGAAGCCGAACAGTTTGCTTCTGATATGGATTGGCGTTATGTGGACGAAAATCAGTTTGAATGGCGTCTTGCAGTTGAGGAAGATCCAACCGCAGAAAAACGGGCAATCAAAAACCGCCATACGGAGGAAGTGGAGGCTGAAAGCATCTCCTATGCGGTCTGCAAGTATTTTGGCATCGAGACCGGAGAAAACAGCTTCGGCTATATTGCAAGCTGGAGCCAGGGCAAAGAGCTGAAAGAGCTGAGAGCCAGTTTGGAGACCATCAACAAAACCTCCGGCACTTTGATCTCCGACATTGAGCGCCACTATAAGGAAATCTGCAAAGAGCGCGGAATCGACCCTCATGCAAAGGTAGAGCCGGAACCCGCCCCGATAGAGCAGCCAGAAGATGCCGCTAAGGTATCTGATAGACAGCAGACCGGCGATCTGACCTACTATGTAGCAGAGTGCATGGAATTTCCAAACCTCGGAGAATACCACGATAACCTGTCTTTGGAGGAAGCAATCCGCATTTATCAGGAGATTCCGGCAGAACGAATGAACGGGATCAAGGGCATTGGTTTTGAGCTGAAAGACGGAAGCGACTATGAAGGACCTTTTCCGATTTTGACCGGCCAGACCATTGACCTGGACACCATCCAGGCAATCGACTATTACCGTGATAATCCTCTGGTGCAAAAAGCGGTAAAGGAACTGGCTGCGGCAATGCCGGAAATGGAAGTGCTGGGGGCGGATGCCAACCAGCAGGAGGCTTTGTTTCTGATTGACGATGCCACCTATCTTCATATCCAGTCCTGTGACAGCGGCTGGGACTATACCCTTTACGATGCCGCGTCCATGAAAGAGTTGGATGGTGGTCAGCTGGATATGCCGGAGATTTCCCGCATGAAGGCAGTTCTCCAGATTTGTGATGACAACGATTTGGGCAGAGACTCGGTAAAATACGCACCGTTGTCCATGATTGAGACCTTGCAGGAAGCTGCCTACCAGCAGATGCAGGCAGAGGCCAGTCAGATGGCTGCTTCTTCCCAGCTGCCGGAAGCACAGGAGCAGGCACTGGATGAATACCCCATGCCGGATGAGCAGGTATCCACACCGGATATGCAGGAATACGGCTACTCCTATGATGGGATGCTCCCTGTTACCAGAGAACGGGCGCTGGAACTGGATGCCGCCGGTTTGACTGTCTATGTGCTGCATGAGGACAATACGGAGAGCATGGTGTTTGACCCGCAGGAAATCATGGATCATGGCGGTCTTTTCGGTGTGGATCGTGAGGAATGGGAAAAAAGCCCTCAGTTCCACGAAAAGGTCATGGAGCGTCAGGAACATCAGCAGGAACGAGAACAGGCATTTCTCTCCCAGAACAGAGATTGCTTTGCCATCTATCAGGTAAGTCGTGACGATCCGCAGAATGTGCGCTTTATGAATCTGGATTGGTTAAAGTCCCATGACATTTCCATAGACCGCAGCAATTATGACCTCATTTACACAGCTCCGCTGAGGGAGTCTGGCACGGTACCGGAGCAGCTGGAAAAACTATATGAGCAGTTTAATCTGCAAAAGCCGGCGGATTTTCACAGTCCTTCTATGAGTGTCAGTGACATCGTTGCGATCAAGCAGGATGGTAAGGTATCCTGTCATTACTGTGACAGTGTTGGTTTTACCCAGATCCCCGGATTCCTGCCGGAAAATCCGCTGAAAAATGCGGAGATGGCCGTGGAGGACGATTACGGCATGATCGACGGTATCATCAACAATGGCGCAAAAGAGCCTACGGTGGCAGAGCTGGAACAGCAGGCCCGCAACGGTCAGCCCATTTCCCTCATGGATTTGGCTGCCGCTGCCCATCGGGAGGAACGGGAAAAGAAAAAGTCCGTCATGGAGCAGCTGAAAGGCCAGCCCAAGACAGAACACAAAAAGACAGCACCCAAAAAGAGTGCGGAAAGGGAGATTTGATATGGGAAACTTTACTTTTGAGGAAATGAACCTGATGTGCATTTACAATACCGGCAGCCGCACCGGACTGATCGACAGCCTGCGTGAGATGCGCGGCGAGCTGGCCCCGGAGGAAACGGAACTGAGGGAGTTGACCGACAGCGCCCTTACGAAGCTCTGTGCGATGACCGATGAGAAGTTTGCCAAACTGGAGCTGTACCCGGATTTTGACCAGTAAACACCATAATCGCAGGGATGGGGTGGCAATATGCTACCCCATCTTTTACCCCAAAACCGAAAGGAGGACAGAACACTATGCCAACCAAAGCTGAACTATATGCACAGATGGCGGACAAGGTGGCAACACAGCTCACGGGGAGCTGGCAGGAATGGGCAGGGTTTCTCACCACTGCTTCCCGCCTTTACAAGTACCCGTTCCATGAGCAGCTGATGATCTACGCCCAGCGACCGGACGCTACCGCCTGTGCGGAGTACGATTTGTGGAATGAAAAGATGGGCCGGTATGTAAGGCGCGGTTCCAAGGGAATCGCTCTGGTGGACGATTCCGGGGACAGACCCCGCCTGCGCTATGTTTTTGATATTTCCGACACCGGAACCCGTGAACATTCCCGCACTCCCTGGCTGTGGCAGCTGGAGGAGCGCCATTTGGATTCGGTGCAGGCCATGCTTGAGCGCACCTATGATGTTTCCGGTGATGACCTTGCCGGACAGCTCACCGAGGTAGCCGGAAAACTGGCTGAGGAATACTGGACGGAGCATCAGCAGGACTTCTTCTATATCGTTGACGGTTCCTTTTTGGAGGAATATGATGAGTTTAACATCGGAGTACAGTTCAAGGCAGCAGCCACCGTCAGCATCACTTACGCTTTGATGTCCCGCTGCGGACTGGAGCCGGAACGCTACTTCGACCACGAAGATTTCATGGCGATCTTTGATTTCAATACCCCGTCCACCATCGGGGCGCTGGGAACAGCGGTCAGCCAGATCAACCAGCAGGTGCTGCGGCAGATCGGCGTTACCGTCCGAAATGCAGAGCGCGAAGCCAACCAAGAAAGGAGCAAACAAGATGAACAATCCCATGACCTATATCCAGAACGGAGACTATCTGATTCCCGACCTGAAGCTGAGCCAGCAGCCGGAGAAACCCCTGGGCAAGTACGGCAGGATGAGGAAAACCTACCTGAAGGAACACCGTCCCATCCTCTACAACCAGATGCTGCTGAGCGAGAAGCTGTACCCGCACCTTCTGGAGATCGACGAGACCGCCCAGAGCAGACTGGAGCAGATGATGCCCCAGCTGGCGAAGGAAGCGGGAGCCACCGAGGAACTGAAAGCCAGCGATCCCATGAAGTGGGTGGGGCTGATGAACACCTGCAAAGCTCAGGCCGAGGAAATCCTGATGGCGGAGCTTATCAACAGCTGACCCTAAACCTGTTCCTCTCCGAAGCGGAACAGATCCAATCCATAGATGAAGCAGAGAATGTAGCGCATACATCCTCTGCTTTTTCTTTTGCCCAAAATGACATCGACCATGTGCTGCGTTTGGGCGGCAATACAGACCGTCAAAGGGAGCGTGTGGTTGCAGCCTTTGAAAAGCAGAAAACCACCGCTGAGATTGCCGAGATACTGAAAACGCTGTACCACGGCGGTAACGGCCTTGGCAGTGTGAGCGCATGGTATGCCGAGGATGGTATCCATCTTTCCCACGGGAAGTCTGTCCGTTATGACAGGTCTGCCCAGGTCATTTCCTGGGAGAGCGCCGCAGAGCGTATCGGGGAGCTTTTGGAAAGTGGTCAGTTTGCCTCCAATGTGGAACTTGCGGAAGCGGCAGGCTATGAACGCTCCCTCCTCTCGGAAAAGCTCTGGCATCTGTACCACGATTTCAGCGAGAAAGCCAGAGAAGCCGGATATTTGTCCTGCCTGTCAGAGATCAAAGGCAATGGTTTCCCGGAGGAGACCCGCCGCCTGACGGAGCAGCTGAGTGACCCGGCTTTCCGCCAGACCCTCAAGGAAGAATACGCTGCCTTCTGGACTGCCTATCAGCAGGACCGTGACCTGTTGCGTTTTCACTATCACAGACCAAGGGAGATCTGGGAGAACCTGAAGGACCTTGACCTGCCCCGCAGGACCTTTTCTTCAGACCTTTCCCAAGTGCCAACCGTTCAGCACTTCATTACCGAGGATGAGATCGACGCCGCTATGACCGGCGGCAGCAGTTTCGCCGGAGGAAAAGGCCGTATCTATGCGTTCTTCATGGCAAACCATACGGATAAGGAGAAAGTGAGATTCCTCAAAGACGAGTATGGCATTGGCGGACGCTCTCATGCCCTGTCCGGCGCAACACACAGCGGCGAAGATCACGACGGGAAAGGACTGCACTATAAAAAGCAGGACTGCCCGGATGTTCACTTGAACTGGGAAAAGGTTGCCAAGCGCATTACCTCACTTGTCCAGAAAGACCGCTATCTTACCGAACAGGAACAGGCGCAGTATGACAAAATCCAGTCTGAACAGGAACTGGCCGAAGAAGATGCTATTCAAGCCCAGCAGCCGGAGATGGAAGAAGAAACGCCAAAGCCTATCCTTCGGGAGCAGTTTGAGCAGTATAAGCCTGTGGTGACTGCCGCTATTTCCGAGGATGCCGCATACCGCAATGCCTGTGGGCATTCTGACCGTGAAAATGCTGTCATCGAGGGCAATGCCGCTGTGCGCCGTGCGGTTCTTGGCTCTAAGGATATGGAGCTGATCCGCCTTTATTCGGATGTGCCGGAGTTCCGCCAGCGTCTGCACCGGGAAGTGATCGACGAGACCTATCCAAAGCTTCATGCGCTTCTTCGTCCTCTTTCTCAGGAGGATATTGATACTGCCCTTTGTGCATGGAACGGCAATATCGAGAGTAAACACGCTGTCGTCCGCTATATGAAAGACCATGCAAGAGAGAAAGATACCGCTGCATGGCTGGCTCAGGAATACAGTGGCAGCAACATCCCGTTCGTTGTCCGTGCCGGAAGCCCGGAGGAAACACAGCTGCCCTGGCCGAAGGTACAGCGCAGGCTTGCCCAGCTGATTCAGGAGGACCGGTTCTATACCGAAGAAGAACAGGACCGTTTTGACAACATCGACCCCATCGCCATCCGGGAAGCCCTGGAGGAAAGAGGGATCGTCAACGGACAGGTGGCAGACCCGGAAAAACTGGACAATGACCCATTTATCCAACAGGTGGTGTCGGATGTAGAGCAGATCGCAGATGCCGAGACAGAGCAGACTTCCAAAGTTTCCATTTCCGATGAGGAATATGACGCAGTTCGCCGCCCAATTCCGCAAAGAACCTCCTATGACCCAGCCGCCCCGGTCTATGCCGTGGGCGATACCGTGTATATCGAGGATGACGCCTATCAGATCACCGAGCTGCGGGATGACACCGTGCAGCTTCTGCCCACCGGTATGGTATATCCCATCTACCGGGCAGAGCGCAAAGAACAGTTCGAGCAGCTGCTTCGGGCAGACCGCCGCAATGCTTACTATACCGAGTTTCTTCCCATTGACCCGGACAAGGCAGATCAGGACTTGCGGGATGTATTGTCCCATGGACTGATGGATGAAGCAGATAAAAAACAGGTTTCCACGCTGCTGCAATCCGGCAGGAGCAACAGCGAGATCGCCTACTGGCTGAGCAGAGCCTATTCCGGTGAGATCGAGACACTGAATCTGGAGACCGGCGATATTGCCGATTACCGTACCACGGCACAGGGCATAGAACTGGAAGTCATGGATGCAGAGGAAAAGCGTCTGGCTATGCTGTATTTCCGCTGGGATGAGGTTGCGCCTTTGCTGCGCGGGATGTATGCCCGTCAGCAGGACGGTTTTGGACAGGAACAGCCCCAACCGGCTACCGAATCCCCGACCTTCCATTCCGAGACCGTGGCCGTCTATCCGGGCGATAAGAACAATCTGCCTTATGATGTGGTGGTGGAACGGCTGCATATCGAGGAGCCGGAGCCGCCAGCCCCTGTAACAGAGCCGGAGAAAACCTTTGAGGAAGTGCTGGACGAACACCCGGTTTCCATTCAGGTCAATGGCCAGTGGCAGACCTTCCCCAATGCCAAAGCTGCCGAGGAAGCCTCCTATGAGGAATACAAGGCTAACCTGCGCCGCAATGCAAAAAACTTCCGCATTACCGATGAGCATTTGGGCGAAGGCGGTCCGAAAGCCAAGTTCCAGGCAAATGTCAATGCGATTCGTTTGCTGAAAGAGCTGGAAGCTGCCGGACAGCAGGCAAGCCCCGAACAGCAGGAAGTCCTATCCCGCTATGTGGGCTGGGGCGGTCTCTCTGATGCGTTTGACCCGGAGAAACCGGCATGGGCTTTAGAGTATGCCCAGCTAAAAGAACTGCTGACCCCGGAGGAATATGCCGCCGCCAGAAGCTCTACCCTCAACGCCCATTACACCAGCCCTACGGTCATTCAGGCCATCTATGAAGCGGTGGGCCGTATGGGGTTTGAGACTGGAAATATTCTGGAGCCGTCTATGGGTGTGGGCAATTTCTTTGGTATGCTGCCGGAGGAAATGCGAAACAGCCGTCTGTACGGCGTGGAGCTGGACCCTGTTTCCGGGCGCATCGCAAAGCAGCTCTATCCCAAGGCGGACATCACAGTAGGCGGCTTTGAGACCACCGACAGGCGTGACTTCTTTGACCTTGCCATCGGCAATGTGCCTTTCGGTCAGTATCAGGTCAATGACAAAGCCTACAACAAGCTGAATTTCAGTATTCACAACTACTTTTTCGCCAAAGCACTGGATCAGGTGCGTCCCGGCGGCGTGGTGGCTTTTGTAACCTCCCGCTATACCATGGACGCCAAGGATTCCACCGTGCGCCGCTATCTTGCCCAGCGTGCCGAGCTGCTGGGAGCTATCCGTCTGCCTAATGACGCGTTCAAAAAGAATGCCGGTGCCGAGGTGGTATCGGACATCATCTTCCTCCAAAAGCGGGACCGCCCGCTGGACATCGTGCCGGAATGGACTCAAACCGGACAGACGGAGGACGGATTTGCCATCAACCGGTATTTTATCGACCACCCGGAAATGGTGCTGGGCAGACAGGAGCCGGTAAGCACTGCTCATGGTATGGACTACACCGTGAACCCCATCGAGGGACTGGAGCTTTCTGACCAGCTGCATGATGCGGTGAAGTATATTCATGGCACTTATCAGGAGGCAGAGCTGCCGGAGCTGGGCGAAGGCGAAGCTATTGACACCTCCATTCCTGCCGACCCCAATGTGAAGAACTATTCCTATGCCATTGTAGACGGGCAGGTGTACTACCGGGAAAACAGCCGTATGGTGCGCCCTGACCTCAACGCCACCGCCGAAGCCCGTGTAAAAGGTCTTGTGGGACTGCGTGATTGTGTGCAGGAACTGATCGACCTTCAGATGGATGCAGCGGTTCCGGACAGCACCATTCGGGAGAAGCAGGCGGAACTGAACAGCCTCTATGACAGCTTTTCTTCCAAATACGGTCTCATCAATGACCGTGCAAACCGTCTGGCCTATGCAGACGATTCTTCCTATTACCTGCTCTGTGCGCTGGAAGTCATCGACGAGGACGGAAAGCTGGAACGCAAGGCAGATATGTTCACCAAGCGGACCATCAAGCCCCATCAGGCAGTGGCTACTGTGGATACGGCAAGCGAAGCACTGGCGGTGTCCATCTCGGAAAAAGCCTGCGTGGATATGGACTATATGAGCCAGCTTACCGGAAAAACAAAAGAAGAACTGGCCGGAGAGCTGCAAGGCGTAATCTTCCGTGTACCGGGACAGCTGGAGAAAGACGGCACACCCCATTATGTGACTGCTGATGAATACCTCTCCGGCAATGTACGCCGCAAACTGCGTCAGGCGCAACGGGCCGCACAGCAGGACCCGGTTTATGCAGTCAATGTGGAAGCTCTTACCGCCGCCCAGCCCAAAGACCTGGATGCGTCGGAGATTGAGGTGCGTCTGGGCGCTACCTGGATCGACAAGGAATATATCCAGCAATTTATGTATGAGACCTTTAATACCCCGTTTTATCTCCAGCGTAGTATCGAGGTCAACTATTCGTCCTTTACCGCTGAATGGCAGATCAAGGGGAAATCTTCTGTATCCTACAACGATGTGGCAGCTTATACCACCTATGGGACCAGCCGCGCCAACGCCTACAAGATTCTGGAGGATTCCTTAAACCTGCGGGATGTCCGTATCTATGACACCATAGAGGACGCAGACGGAAAAGAGCGCCGCGTGCTGAACGCCAAGGAGACCACCCTGGCTGCTCAAAAACAGCAGGCGATCCGGGAAGCCTTTAGGGACTGGATCTGGAGAGACCCGGAGCGCCGCCAGACTTTGGTGCGCCAGTACAACGAAGAAATGAACTCTACCCGTCCCCGCGAGTATGATGGCAGCCATATCACTTTTGGCGGCATGAACCCGGCCATTACCCTGCGGGAACACCAGAAAAGCGCCATCGCCCATGTGCTGTATGGAGGAAATACCCTGTTGGCACATGAAGTAGGCGCAGGCAAAACTTTTGAGATGGTAGCTGCTTCGATGGAAGCCAAACGCCTGGGATTGTGCCAGAAATCTCTCTTTGTGGTTCCAAACCATCTGACCGAGCAGTGGGCGTCGGAGTTTCTGCGTCTCTATCCTTCCGCCAATATCTTAGTCACCACCAAAAAGGACTTTGAGACCCATAACCGAAAGAAGTTCTGCGCTCGTATTGCGACGGGTGATTATGATGCCATTATCATGGGACACAGTCAGTTTGAGCGTATCCCCATCAGCCGGGAGCGTCAGGAACGGCTTCTCTATGAACAGATCGACGAGATCACCGAGGGGATTGCAGAGGTACAGGCCAGCGGCGGCGAGCGTTTTACCGTCAAGCAGCTGGAGCGTACCAGAAAGTCTCTGGAAGCCAGACTGGAAAAGCTGCAAGCCGAGGGGCGAAAAGACGATGTGGTAACCTTCGAGCAGCTGGGTGTGGACCGTTTGTTTGTGGACGAGGCCCACAACTATAAAAACCTGTTTCTATACACAAAAATGCGGAATGTGGCTGGTCTTTCCACATCGGACGCGCAGAAATCCTCCGATATGTTTGCCAAGTGCCGCTATATGGATGAGATCACCGGAAACCGTGGCGTGATTTTTGCCACCGGCACCCCGGTCAGCAACTCCATGACCGAGCTTTACACCATGCAGCGTTATCTTCAATATGAACGCCTGCAAGAGCTGAACATGACCCACTTCGACTGCTGGGCTTCCCGATTTGGAGAGACCGTCACAGCATTGGAGCTGGCACCGGAAGGCACCGGCTACCGGGCAAGAACGAGATTCAGCAAGTTCTTTAATCTGCCGGAGCTGATGAACCTGTTCAAAGAAGTGGCCGACATCAAGACTGCCGATCAGTTAAATCTCCCTACCCCGGAAGTGGAGTACCACAACATCGTGGCGCAGCCTACCGAACATCAGCAGGAAATGGTCAAAGCTCTTTCGGAGCGTGCATCGCTGGTACACAGTGGAACTGTTGACCCGTCCCAGGATAACATGCTCAAGATTACCTCGGATGGCCGTAAGCTGGGGCTTGACCAGAGAATCGTCAACCAGATGCTGCCGGATGAACCTGGCACAAAGGTCAATCAGTGCGTGGACAACATCATGCAGATCTGGCGGGATGGCAAAGCTGACAAGCTGACCCAGCTGGTGTTCTGCGACATTTCTACACCGCAGGCAAAAGCTCCTGCAAGCAAGGCGGCGAAAACGCTGGATAATCCACTGCTTCACGCATTGGAAGGCGCTGTGCCTCTGCCGGAGCAGGAACCGGTCTTTACGGTATATGACGATATTCGTCAGAAACTCATTGCTCAGGGAATGCCTGCCGACCAGATCGCTTTTATCCATGAAGCCAATACCGAAGTGCGGAAAAAGGAGCTGTTCTCTAAAGTCCGTACCGGTCAGGTGCGTGTCCTTTTGGGCAGCACCGCCAAGATGGGCGCAGGCACCAATGTGCAGGACCGTCTGGTGGCACTTCATGACCTGGACTGTCCGTGGAGACCGGGAGACCTTGCCCAGCGCAAGGGCCGTATCGAGCGCCAGGGCAACCAGAATCCTCTTGTCCATGTGTACCGCTATGTGACCGAAGGAACCTTTGACGCATACCTCTGGCAGACGGTGGAGAATAAGCAAAAATTCATCAGTCAGATCATGACTTCTAAATCGCCGGTGCGCTCCTGCGATGATGTGGATGAAACCGCCCTCAGTTTTGCAGAGATCAAGGCTTTGTGTGCCGGAGACCCACGTATCAAAGAACGTATGGATTTGGATGTGGAGGTATCCCGCCTGAAGCTGATGAAAGCCGACCACCAGAGCAAGCAATATCGTCTGGAGGACCAGCTGCTCAAATACTTCCCGGAGGAGATTGAAAAGCACAAAGGCTTTATCAAGGGCTTTGAATCCGATCTGGAGGTTTTGGCAGCGCACCCGCACCCGGAGGACGGTTTTGCTGGTATGGAAATCCGTGGCGATCTGCTGACCGATAAGGAGAACGCCGGTGCAGCCCTTTTGGATGCCTGCAAGGAGGTCAAAACCTCCGATCCGGTGCAGATCGGCAGCTACCGGGGATATGCCATATCCGTGGAATTTTCCGCATGGAAACAGGAGTATACGCTCCTGCTGAAAGGACAGATGACCCACCGGGCAACCCTTGGTACAGACCCTCGCGGAAATCTTACCCGTATCGACAATGCCCTCGCCCAGATGCCCCAGCGTCTGGAGGCGGCAAAGGCCCAGCTGGATAACCTCTATCAGCAGCAGGCTGCCGCAAAGGAGGAAGTCGGAAAGCCATTCCTTTATGAAGAAGAACTGAGAAGCAAAAACGCCCGTCTGGTGGAGTTGGATACCCTGCTCAACATCGACGGAAAGGGGCAGGCACACACCGAGTCTGTTGTTGCCAAAAGCACACGGCCTTCGGTGCTGGATACCCTAAAACGCCCGGTGCAACCCCGTAGTACAGACAAGAAACCAAAACAGCATGAGGAGGTGCGATAACATGAATACTAACGATCTGAATACAGCCCTTTATGAAAAGATGGCTGCCGAACAGGACAAGTTCCGGGACTGGCTGAAAAGCCAGCCCCCGGAAGAAGTCTTAAATCATGCCTATGAGTACACCATACGCGAGGACATTGTGATGGCGATGGAGGAATTGGAGCTGACCGACGCCCAGGCCCAGGCCCTTTTGGAATCTCCCTCGCCGCTGGCGGATGTGTACCGCTATTTTGACAGGCTGGAGACCGGCTATATGGATGTGATCAGGGACA
>ERZ1027245.386-NODE-386-length-16656-cov-49.811276_pt1 | contig 16656 bp, 9 predicted proteins | sample MGYA00519475_ERZ1027245 | MGnify/ENA primary metagenome ERZ1027245 (study PRJEB26926, sample SAMN06164723) | human gut metagenome | biome: ENVO:00009003; feature: ENVO:2100002; material: ENVO:00002003 | host: Homo sapiens | place: USA | collected 2012 ... | reverse complement strand
GCTTCCGGATGCAGAACATGGTGGGACTCTCGTTCGACAAGGATTTCACGCTCACGAAAACCGATGCGCAGGTCAAGCGCCTGCGCCTGCGCTTCGACGGGTACATCTATTCCCCGAAACTGGTCTATTCGGTTCAGCTGGGATTCACCTCCTACGACACGGAACCGCTGCCCAACGGCAATATGAACATTGTGCGCGACGCAATCGTCTACTACGTCCCCAGCCCCAAGTGGAACATCGGGTTCGGGCAGACCAAGATCAAGGCCAACCGGGCGCGCATTAACTCTTCGAGCGCCCTGCAATTTGTCGACCGCAGCATCGTCAACAGCGAGTTCAACCTCGACCGCGATTTCGGGTTCTTCGGCGAATACAACATGCGCGGGGGCGAGGGCTTCAACCTCTCGGCCAAAGGTTCGGTGACGCTGGGCGAAGGCCGCAACTGGGGCAGTTCGTCCAACGGCGGGCTTGCCTACACGGGACGGCTGGAGCTCTACCCGCTGGGGCGGTTCAAGTCGAAAGGCGACGTGATGGAGGGAGATTTCGAAGGCGAGGAGCAGGTCAAGATACTCGTGGCCGGAGCCTACTCCTACAACCACAAGGCATCGCGCCTGAAAGGCCAGCGCGGCGCCGTCATGCCGGACGACGCGACCCGCAACATCGGCTCCTATTTTGCGGATTTCATCCTCAAGTACCGGGGATTCGCATTCTATACCGATTTCATGGGACGCAGCTGCGACCGACCGCTGTTCGACCCCCAGAGCAATGCCTTCGTATACAGCGGGCAGGGGCTCAACATACAGACCAGCTACCTGTTCGACAAGAAATGGGAGGTCGCCCTGCGTAATTCGACGCTCTTCCCCGAGCACGAAGTACAACCCTTTGCGGGGTACAAACGCTGGAACCAGACGACCGTAGGCGTCACCCGTTACATCATCGGCCACAGCCTTAAGGTACAGGCAGACATGTCGTACAACCACCGCAGCGAATCGTTTGACCCCGATTACAACCGCTGGGAGATCCGCTTCCAGCTGGAGCTGGGGCTCTGACCCGGCAACAGGAAAATACGAAAACTCCCGGCTATTGCCGGGAGTTTCTGTTTCGGGACAGGAACCCCGTTACAGGATTTTCAGCGCGATCCGCGCGCACGCCTCGGCATCGGCCAGGGCATGGTGGTGGTTGGCAAGGTCGAAACCGCACGCCGCCGACACGGTATGGAGCTGGTGGTTGGGCAGGCTGCTGCCGAACGTCCTGCGCGAGGCACGGCACGTACAATAGAACCGGTAGCCGGGATAAGGCATCCCGTACAACTCGAACACGGCGCGCAGGCACCCCTCGTCGAAGGGCGAGTTGTGCGCCACGAGCGGCAGCCCCTCGATACGGGGCGCAATCTGCTTCCACACGTCGGCGAAATCGGGCGCCTGGGCCGTATCCTCGTAGCTGAGGCCGTGGATGGCCGTGGTGAAACGGCTGTAAAAATTAGGACGCGGGCGGATCAGGCTGTAAAGCGTGTCGACCACCTCGCCGCCACGCACCACGACGACGCCCACCGAGCAAACGCTCGTACGCCGGCCGTTGGCCGTCTCGAAATCTATGGCTGCAAAATCTTTCATCGGTCAGGAGTGAATATCCTTCGCAAAGATACGGATTTTAACGCTTCCCGGTATCACCGGCAACGAAAAAACGGCCGCCTTTCCGAGGGCGGCCGTCGTTTCTGCCGGAGCGGGTTATTCGGTATACTCGTCGTCCGACGTGTCGGGCGTAACCCATGAATCGGCCGGGGTCAGCTCCTCGACCTCCGCCTCCGTCAGGAAGGCGTCTTTGTCGAACATGATGTCGTCGAAATAGTTGACCGTGCACTGGTAAGCGCCGTAGTTGTATGTCCAGTCCTTGGAGTAGATGCCGAAGATGGCCATGATATCGCCTTTCGCGCCGTCGCGGACGACGGGATACTGGGCGAAACGCGAATAACCGCTCGTGCGCACCGTATAGACCCCCTTCTTGTTGGTCGTCGAAGGCAGGGTGCTGTCATAGGTGAAAAGCACCGAACCGTAAAGGTTCGTACCGTCGTTGCTGAACGCCCAGCGGTACCAGACCTTGTTCATCACCGGACGGATGTCGGTATACATCCACGCGGGATAGATGTTCGACCCCACCGTCCCGTAACGGCACGTAACGCCGCGCAGGATCACCAGACGCCCGAAATACTGCTGCCCGTTCTGGCCGAAGAAATCGTCGCAGTTGGCCTCGGTGACCTCGAGGATCTCCTTGCCCAGCTCCAGCTGCGTCTCCTCGCCGAGGAACACGCGCTTGCGGATCTCCGTCGGGTCTTCGATGTTCGAGTTGGCATAGAATTTATGTTCGCCCACCTTGTTGTAGGAATCGGTAGGCCCCTCGCCCAGCGACAGCATCATGCGGTAGTTGCCGATATAGAGGCCCGAGACCTTGACATAGACCCAGTTCGAGGGGATCGTACCCGTGGCCTTGTCGAAACGCCCCATCGGATAGGTAAAATAGAGCCCCGTAGTGAGCTTCACCTCGATGGCACCCGAATCGTCCACCAGGTAGAGCGACTTGTAGACGTTACCCTCCTCGTCGCTCGACTGCACCTTGCCCTTGATGTAGTAATCCAGCCCGTCGGGCGACTGGCCGATCTGTACGTACTTCGTATCGCCCCAGCTCGAGTTGCTGCCCGTACCGCCGAGCGACTTGTGCTCATCGAGGAACATCTGTTTCACATCGGCGATGGAGATATGCTTCATCCCCGCGAAATCCTCGTCGGTATAGACTTTGGCAGGCTTCGGCGCATCGAAATCATTATAGCACCCCGTAACCGCAAACATCACGGCCAGCACGGCACATAACTGAAATATCTTTTTCATAATCGTCATATCGTATTAGAAGCGGAAATATACATTCAGGTAATAGGTCGTCCCCAGCAGGTAAAAGTACTTCGAATCGAACGGCACGTAGTACTGGATCGGCTGGGCGGCCGCACCCTCCTTGTTCACATAGGTACGGCGCGAAAGGCGCATCTGTTCGTAACCGCCCGTGCGGATCGTCTGGTCGTTGAGGATATTCTTCACCTCGAGGCTGAAGCCCAGCTGGTAGATGCGGTGGATGTACCAGTTCTTGCCGACGCTCAGGTTGAGCGTATAGGCCGAGTCGAATTTCTCCTGATCGCGCAGGTTCATCAGCGCCGTGTATTTCACGGCGCCGGGGAGCTGTGCCGCCTCGTCGGGGCGCAGTACCGTGGCATAAGCGGCACGGGTACGGCGCGCGGGGTTCATCGAGAGGTAGATACGGTCGTAATAGTTGAAATCGACCGAGGCGAACCAGTTGCGCGGGCCGCGGTAGCTCAGGCCGAGGTTGAGCGCCGTCTGGGGCGTGCTTTCGACGTAGAGGTCGTCCCAGAGCACCTTGTCGCCGCGGAGCACCTCCTCGCTGTTGTCGCGCGTCTGTGTGAAGTTGGCGTCCGACGTATAGCGGTAGTCGCCCAGGCTCAGGGCGCCGTTGAACGAGATGCCGCCCCAGATGGGAACCACGACGCCCACTTCGAGGCCGTAGTAACGCTTGTCGATGCCGCTCATGGCGAAGTTGGTGAACGACGACTGCGTATCGTCATAGTACGAGATGACCTTCGACTGGTCGGCGACCGAGGTATAGTAACCCGAAACGCGCGCCGTGATCCACGGCAGGTTGAGGTTGTACGACAGGTCGACGCCGAGTACCTTCTCGGAATCGAGGCCCGGCGTAGTCGTATTGCGGGTACGCGCCGAAACGAAAGCGTCGCGGAACTGCGGGGGATTGACCATGTAGGCCACATTGGCGTCGATGGCATGCGCACCCGAGAAACGGTACGAGAACTCGCCCTTGAGCTTGTAGGTCAGGTAGTCGAGCGTCTTCGATTTACCGAGCGAGTTGTTCGCGAAGAGTCCCTTGCGCAGCCGGCCGTCGCGCCACATGGCCGTATAGCCGACCTCGCCGCCGAGGCTCATCGTGAAACCGCCGAACGAGGCGTAATACTGCGCCCAGACCTGTGCCTGGCGCAGGTTGGCGTAGTAATCGTAGCTGAACTTGTCGCCTTCCCCGACGCGGCGGGCCTCGCCGTGCTTGAGGTAATAATCCAGGTCGTTCTGCGAAAGCAGCGGGTTGTAGTTGCCGTTGTCGCGCAGGGCGAACTTATCCACGTCGAGCCAGTAGTCGGCGCCGAGCAGGTCTTTCACCTGGTCGTAGTACTCCGTGCGGTTGATACGCGCCGTCAGGCCTCCGCGCAGCACGGACTGGTTGCGGAACGTATGGGCGATGTTGGCCGCGAAGTTGAAATCGCGCTGGTCGGTATGGCGTTCTTCGATCATGTAGATGCCCGAAGCCCCGGACTTGTTGCGGTTGTAGTTCATGCGGAACATGTTGTCGTAATCCATCTGGCTCTTGCTGGGGTCGGTGATCCACTCACGCATCGAACGCAGCGCAAGGTCGTTGTACGTCCCCAGATCCGAACTCTCGATGCCCTCGGACAACTGGAGGATACGGTTCGTGTAGAAGCTGGGCAGGTAACGGTAGTAGTCGGGGCGCGGGTCGGGGCCGTCCGTCCACGTCAGGGCCGAATAACCGTTCTTGCCGAAGCGGAACGAAGCCGCGGCGGCAAGTTTGGTATTCGACGAAATGTCGAACCCGTAGTTGAGCATCACAATCGGCTCGTGGTAATCGCGCACGCGCGAGTTGCGCAGCTTGCCGTCCTGCTTGCCCACATTGGGGTTGTAATAGTTGTTACTCAACAGGTCGTAGGCTTCCTGCGTCGACGCCTGCTGCGCTCCGCGCTCGGTCGGTGCGCCCAGGATGGTCAGCGCCAGGTTGTGGCGGTCGCCGCCGAAACGCTTTTCGACCGATGCGAAGTAACCGTAGGCATTGTAGTACACCCCGTCGACATAGGAGTTGCCGCCCTGGCGGGTCGAGAACGAGAAGGCGTACGACCATCCGTTGTCGAGCAGGCCCGAAGCGTAGGAAACCATCGCGCGGAAGCGGTACATCGAGTTGCCGTTCACGACGCTGGCACGGAAGCCCTTGCGCATCTGCGAAGCGCGCGCATTGACATTGGTCGTGCCGCCGATGCCGTCGATGCCGTAGCCCGACGAGCGCAGCCCGGCGGTATTCTCCTGGTTACGCGTGGCGTCGTTCAGGCCGCTCCACAACGACCAGGGGCCATAGCCCGTCATGGCGTCGTTGAACCGGATGCCGTTCAGGTAGATGCTCGAATACTGCGAATCGTAACCGCGCACGTTGAAACGCATCTCGCTGAATTTATACGAGGCGATGTTGTTGAAGACATCCTTCGACGACGAAAGCGACGAAGGCAGCGACTGCCCGTCGGCCGCCGTATCGGAGTCGAACTCCGCGAACACGGCGTCGTCGATGACATACTGCACATCGGGGGCCATCACCACCGAATTGAGGTTCTTGACCATCTTGTCGACACGGATCGCCAGGTCAAGGTTCTCGAACTCGGGGGCTTCGAATTTCAACTGGTATTCCCCTTTGGGCAGCTGGTCGATATTGAAATTACCGTGGTTGTCGGTCATGACGGTGACGCCGAGCGGTTCGACGACCACCTTGACATTGCTCAGTGCGACACGGCCGTCACGCGAGACGACCTTGCCTTTGACGCCCCCGTCCTGGGCATACGCCCCGGCACAGGCCAGCGTGAGCAGGATAACAAGTAAAGCTCTGATCTTCATAATTACTTTGTTGGGTTATTTACCGATGTAAATGAATACGGGAAGGTGGTCGCTGTATCCCCCCTGGAAATTGTTGCCCACGAACGTACGCAGCGGGTAGCCCTTGTACTGGCCTTCCTGCTGGAACAGATAGGGGACACGGAAAATATTGCCGTAATATTTCCCCTTGGGGGCACGCTCCAGCTTGAGCGAACCCGTCGAGCCGGTAGCGAGGTTCTCCGACACGACGATATTGTCGAACAGGTTCCACTGGTCGCGGTAGGCAAGCGAACCGATGCCCGCCTTCAGCATGTCGATAAAGGGATTGTAGTATCCGCCCGGTTGGAGCTTGCGGATGTTGCCTTCGGCGCCGAGCACCTCGGTGATACTCTTGTCGGTGGCGTCGTCGTTGAAGTCACCCATCATCACGACCTTGGTCGCGGGGTTGATCGCCAGCACCGAGTCGGCGGCATGGCGCATGATCTCGGCGGCGCGCTCGCGCTTGGGTGCCGAAGCCTCCTTGCCGCCCAGGCGCGAAGGCCAGTGGGCCACCATGAAATAGAACGGTTCCCCGTCGATCGTCCCCCACATCGTCACCACGTCGCGCGTGCGGAAATTCGGCAGGCTCTCCATCGTAAACGGAATCGGGGCGCTGCCCTCGAGCTTGAACACGTCGGGACGGTAGTAGAACGCCACGTCCACGCCGCGGGCATCGGGCGAATCGTAGTGCACGATGCGGTAATTGGCCGGGGCGAGTTTGGGCGTAGCGATCACGTCCTCCATGACATTGCGGTTCTCGATCTCCGAAACACCGATCACCACCGGGTAGTCCTTGTTGATGGCGGCGATGTCGAACAACACGCGCGAAAGGTTATTGATCTTTTTGGTGTACTTGGGCGTATTCCACTTCTTGGGCCCCTCGGGCGTAAACTCCTCGTCGTAAATCTCCGGGTTGCGGATCGTATCGAAGAGGTTTTCGAAGTTGTAGAAAACGACCTTGTAGGGTTTCTGGGCGAAGCAGGCGACGATCAGCGCTGCGAAAAGCCCGGTAAAAAGCAGTTTCTTCATATAGTTCAGATTAATTTATACCCCAGTCCGAGGGATTGTTCTGTGCCTTCACGTCGGCGGCAATGGCCTCGTCGAGCATCGTAAAGAATTTATAACCCGTTTTCTCTTCGATGTCGGCAACGCTCGTGATATATTGTTTTATATTCCCGGTCGTGGTTGAGGAATTTTCAGCCCAATAACCGATTGCCGCCAATTGCGATGCATCGGTAATCTGGTCGATCCGCTTCCCCGTCCTGCCGCTTTTGGTACGTAGCAGCACCTTCCAGCAATACTGTGGAATCGCGACCCGATTCCCCTCTTTATCCGTCGTATATCCCTGTACCCCATAAGTTCCCGTAACATTGTACAAGGTATCGGGATATGAAATATATTTCAGGGTAAGATCTTCCAAATCCCCCCACGACCCGCTATTAAAATCAGGATCCTGAGGCATAATATTGGTCGAATAGAACGTCTGCTCATTCAATAGCGAAGAATAGCTGACATAACGATGGTAGGACATACACTGATGCCCGCGGATAGGCCGCCCATTATATGAACCGCGGCTCAAATCGACCTGAAATTCCTCCGGCACTTCAGGATCGTATTTCCATGCATTAGAACGCTCATATTTTCCAACCCGGTAACAGGAATGGATCGGATAGGCGACCCAGTTGGCGATACGTTTCTTCGTGTCGTAGCAAATCGTAAAGTTACGTGCCGTCACGGTCGAAGAGAGCGGCGCGTAATGTGTTACGTAACGGTAATCGGGGGCTTCGACATAGGCGGGCAATTCCGCCCACGCATGATCCATCGATGCCGGAACCGAGTAGTCCGCCTGGTCGATCGTCAACGTGAATTCGTGTCCGCCGTCGAAAACGACATCGACCGCAGCCCGGCGCGAAGCGCCCGTTTCGTTTTTGTCCAGGTAGAGGTAAATGACCTCGGTTGCGGCGACCAGCTGCGCCGATTTGGTCGTGGCTTGCGTCCTGCGCGACGTCCAGCACCAACTGCCGCCTTCGGTCACGGTGACGGTATAAGCCGTACCCACGGGCCCCGTCAGCACGAGCCGAGGGTCGGTCGCATAGCCTTTGGCAGCGAGCGTGGTCGTCTCCGTATCGAGGAACAGCGCGGAAATATTCGCCGGGGTGTCGTCGTCGGAGGACCCGCAGCGCCCGAAAACCAGCAGGAGCGCCCCGAGCACCATAGCCCGTCCAAAAAGTTTCAATAACCCTTTTGTCAAAATCATGTGGGAATTTGCAAATAAAAATGTCAGGTAGAAAATCCGACAATCATCCCCGGCGGAAGCCAATCCGCCGGGGATGGATTATCGGAAATTCGATTAGTGGTTATTCAAGTTCAATTACAATAGAATCAAGATAAACTGCCCCACCAACAGCGCGCAGAATGAAATCCGAAACATTTTTTCCCGTAAGATCAATTTCGAACACTGCCGTCTCTTTATCAGTCGATGCATTTGAAACTCCGTATGCCAAAGCCTTCACTTCATCAGCAGATTGTCCCGTATACTCGAAATCGGCAGGTAAAGCAACCATCCAACGATTGGCAATCGTTTTAGCATTCTGTACAAGAGTTATTTTCTTAACATTCGAGGATAAAGCAGCCGTCTTAATATAACTTTTAGACGCCGTTTTAGAAACATTAGTGTTCCAACCTAATTGAACAAACGGATAGTTTTCACCAAACCCTGCTACGAATCCAGTCCATATGCTACCATCAGCGGCTGTTATATTCAAATCACCGTACTGAGTACCAAATCCCGTGGCAGCAGCAATATCTTCAGTAGACAACGTGACTGTTTTACCGCCCGATCCGGATTTCCCGACCTGCGAAATCGCAACGGTTTTGGTATCCACAGCCGCGCCGTCCTTCATCAGTTTGATGGTCAGCGTGGCGGTGATAGCCTGCTCCGTCGTGTTTTCCTTGGGCGTCACGGTTACGACCATCCCGTTTACGGAGGTCGTGAACTGCTCCGATTTATCCGTAGCGGCTTCGATCGTGCAGCCGTCGGCATTGGCAGCCGTCACCGTCACGGTCTTGGCATTGTCCGTCGCCGCGAAAGAAAGCGACGTCGGGTCGAGCTTGGTAATCTTCGGTTCAGCGGGTGCATCACCATCCTTTTCGACCGATACGGCAATCGTGCTAAGCATCTTACTCTGGTTGGTCATACCTAACGTATAACCCTTGACAATAACAACCTGTCCATTAAGGGAAGCATCGACAAAACCATCGGCGGGATATGCCAGAGAGCCCTGCAGATCCGTACCTTCGACAGCTATATTATAGTAATACCCGTCTATCGTAAGCGTGCCCGAATATTCGATATATTTAATAACGGGAGTGGCTGCCGCATAGGCATCGAAAGCGGCTCCGTCGAACTTTTCGGGAGTAGGCTGTGTGAAGGAACCGTCAGATACCTTTTCTATTACCAGGTCGGTTTCAGAGAACTGTACCAACTTACTGTAAGTAGTCGTCTTGCCGGTCACCTTGACAGTCTGGCCAATCGTAGCGGAATAATCTACCACAGGCTTATTATCTTTCCATCCAAGATAGACCAGAATCTTCCCGCTATTGTCCTGAATCAGGAAACTACGTCCGTTAATCGCCACGACTTGTCCCTGCGTAGTATAGGTCGCGCCTACCGAACCCGCAATGACTTCAGCAATGGTCTTCGTTTCAGTTACAGGAGGAGTAATATTGTCCAGGTCGACCTCCGTACCACCGATGCCCTCGAAAAGTTTCACGTCGTCGATACGGTGTGCGGATGTAAGATCCGAAGTAAATTTAATGTAAAGTTCCGAAGGCACCTGTTTCAGCGTGAAATTGGCCGTCGCCAAAGCCCAGGTACCGTAGTTAGAGTGCTCGTCGTCCCCGACAGGGCGGTCATAGGTAATTTCCGCCCAGTTTTCACCGTCTTTGCTCAGATATACATGGAACTCCGAAGTCTTGAAGGCATTGTCCTTATCTTCAAAAATACTACGGTATGAACCGAACGTAAGTTGAAGGTTCTTCTGGGTAGATTCAAGTGCGATTTTCTGAATCTCAAAAACACCGCTCGTTCCGAAAAACATATTGTTGACACCGGAAGCGTCGTCCTTGTACTTCGAATGGCTATCGTTCGAAGGCGAATTCGAACGAACACTTATACCGCTCGTTTTATAAGCAACATTGTCGGCACCCGTACCAGTCTGATTCTTCCAGCCCTCGAATGCATCTGCGAAGGGGAACTTACCATCTGACCCCTTTTGAGCCTGCTCCTTATCGAAATCGTTAGCATAGATAGGATCGCCCGTGGGGGGGGGTGTAACCCCGCTGCCGTACTGTTTTACGGCTACGGACGACTCGGCCTGACCCCATTTGCCGAATTCGGGGTGGATAAGCGTGAAGGAGATCTTACCTTCGCGCAGGTTCGTACCGGCGGGCAGCTCGGAAACCGTAACGGAGATCGTTCCGTTGCCTTTGCCGCTCATCGGGGAAATAGTAGCCCAATCCAGGTTACTTGCAGTAACCGTCCATTCGCAGTTCGCCGTGATGGCAACGGTCTGCGTCGTCGCCGTTTCATCGGTGAAATCGAGCGCCGTCGGATCCGCCGTCAACTTCGGCGTCAGCGACTTGTCATCGTCGTCGGAGCATCCCGTAAATGCCGTGGCAGCCACGAGGAAGAATGCGCCGAACAACAACCTAAAAAGATGTTTACTCATAAAAAATAGTTTTAATTAGGTGATTATAAACTAATATCTGTACACAATAAATGACTTACGATTCTTCCGTTTTTTCAAGGGGAAACTATTACAAAGATAGTTTTTATTTCAAAAATACAAAAGGATTTCGGCATATATTTACTGTTAAGGTTCCGTTACATAGCAAAAAAACGTTCCATGCTGCCTCGGAAAGGACAACCCGTGCGGCATACAGCCTCGCAAGCACCCAAATCAAGGCATCGGCGGAGGCTTCCGTCCGGAACCGCCCCCCTGGCGCACCTTCGGCCAGGCAAAAAAAAATTCCGCCCCGGAAACCCGGGACGGGCGAAGTTTCAAGGCTGGTTGGCGGATTGCATCGGCAGGGGTCATAAACCGGCATCGTTTCCGATGCTGCAAAATTACCCTGCGGCTATTTCATCGTTGCGACAGTCCCGTTACAATCCCGGGAATATGGCATTGCACGCACGTTGCAGCAGCCGGCAAAGCCGCTCGGCCACACCACCCGGCCACAAAAGCAGCCTGCCCGGACTGTAAACGTCCGGGCAGGCCATGCCGAATAACGGGTTCGGCAACGATTGCAATACGGCGGCGGCCTGCCTCACACAGCGGCCGCGCAGGGATCATACCCTATTCCCACTCGATCGTTGCGGGCGGTTTCGAGGAGATGTCGTAGACGACGCGGTTGACCCCTTTGACTTTATTGATGATGTCGTTCGACACATTGGCAAGGAACTCATAGGGCAGGTGCACCCAGTCGGCGGTCATGCCGTCGGTCGAGGTCACGGCACGCAGTGCGACGCAGCTCTCGTAGGTTCGCTCGTCGCCCATCACGCCGACGCTCTTCACGGGGAGCAGGATAGCCCCCGCCTGCCACACCTCGTCGTAAAGCCCGGCATCGCGCAGGGCGTCGATGTAGATTTTGTCCACGTCCTGCAGGATTCCGACCTTTTCGGGCGTGATGTCGCCCAGGATGCGGATCGCAAGGCCGGGCCCCGGGAAGGGATGGCGCCCGATCAGCTGCTCGGAGATCCCGAGCGAACGGCCGACGCGACGCACCTCGTCCTTGAAGAGCAGGCGCAGCGGTTCGACGATCCCGAGGTGCATCTTCTCGGGCAGCCCGCCGACGTTGTGGTGCGACTTGATCGTCGCCGAGGGGCCGTTGACCGACACAGACTCGATCACGTCGGGATAGATCGTCCCCTGCGCCAGCCAGCGCACGTCCTCGATCCGGATCGCCTCGTCGTTGAATACCTCGACGAAATCGCGGCCGATGATCTTGCGCTTGGTCTCGGGATCGCTCACGCCGGCCAGGTCACCCAGGAACTTGTCGCCGGCCTTCACGCCCTTGACGTTCAAGCCCATGTTCTTATACGACTCGAGCACGTCCTCGAATTCGTGCTTGCGCAGCAGGCCCGAATCCACGAAGATGCAGTAGAGGTTCTTGCCGATGGCCCTGTGCAGCAGCACGGCGGCCACCGACGAGTCGACGCCACCCGAAAGTCCGAGCACGACCTTGTCGTCGCCCAGTTTCTCCTGCAACTCGCGCACGGTGGCCTCTACGAAACTCTCCGAGGTCCACTCCTGCCTGCAGCCGCAGATACCCACGACGAAATTCTTCAGCAGGTGCGTGCCGTCGGTCGAATGGTAAACCTCGGGGTGGAACTGGATGCCCCAGGTCTGCTCACCCTCGATGCGGAACGCAGCCACGCGCACCTCCTCGGTGCTGGCCACGACCTTGTAGTCAGCCGGCACGGACGTGATCGTATCGCCGTGCGACATCCACACCTGCGTGGTCGCAGGCAGGCCGCGCATCAGCGGGTCACCGGCATCGCCCACCGTAAGCATCGCACGGCCGTACTCGCGGCTGGGCGCAGGCTGCACCTCGCCGCCGAAGGCCGATGCGAGGAACTGTGCGCCGTAGCAGACCCCCAGCAGGGGCAGTTTGCCCTTGATGGCCGAAAGGTCGGGGGCAGGGGCATGCTCGTCCCTCACGGAGAAGGGACTGCCCGAGAGGATCACGCCCCGCACCGAAGCATCCGGCACCGGAATCTTGTTGAAGGGGTGGATCTCGCAATAGACATTCAGTTCGCGTACGCGCCGTGCGATGAGCTGCGTATACTGCGACCCAAAGTCGAGAATCAGGATTTTTTCCATAATATAACGTAAGTCCGACGAATCTGGGTTCATCAATTTCGGAAGGTTTACAAGCCATGAAACTCGCCGGACTCACTCTACGGCGTCTCCGACGCCGGTTCCAGGCTTAATATCCCTCTGAATCTCCCTTTGCCAAGGAAGACCTCGAATCCTTATTATTTTCTTTTTACCGGACGGTTGTAGCTTCCCGAAAGGCGCATCTCCGCGGCGAAAGCCTCGTTCCCGACTTCGCGGATGCGTGCTATGCAACCGCGACGGTCTGAGCGAAAAACGACCTGGAAAACCCCGGCGATGAAATTATTGAACTTTCCGCAGGCATCCAGCGGCATCAGCGTGCATTCGGCGCAACTCTGCCAGCCGTTCTCCCGGCAGCAGGAACGAACCTTGCACCACACGGCCTTTTCGTTATCGCGGCACCCCGGACAACTCCCTTTCCGGAATTTCCGGCATGAACCGCAAAAAAGCCCGCAGGCCGCGATCCCGGGATCGGAACTATTCACCGCGGGAATAATTGGGCGTTTCACTCGTGATAGTCACGTCGTGCGGATGGTTCTCCGTAACGCCGTTCGAGGTGATGCGGATGAACTGCGCGCGCTGCAAAGCCGCGATGTCCCTGGCACCGCAATAACCCATGCCCGAACGGATGCCGCCGATAAGCTGGAAGACAGCCTCGCTCAACGTGCCCTTGAAGGGTACGCGCGCCACGATCCCTTCGGGAACGAGCTTGTTGATATTGCCCTCGCAGCCCTTCTGGAAATAGCGGTCGGCGGAACCCGCCTTCATGGCGTCGATCGAGCCCATGCCGCGGTAGGTCTTGAACTTACGGCCGTTGTAGATGATCGTCTCGCCGGGGGATTCCTCCGTGCCGGCGAACATCGAGCCGATCATCACGCAGTCGCCGCCCGCAGCCAGCGCCTTGACGATGTCGCCCGAATAACGCAGGCCGCCGTCGGCGATAACCGGGACGCCCGTATCTTTGGCGGCCGACGCCGCGGCATAGATGGCCGACAACTGGGGAACACCCACGCCCGCGATCACGCGGGTGGTGCAGATCGAGCCGGGGCCGATGCCGACCTTGATGCCGTCGGCGCCGTTCTCGATCAGGAACCGTGCGGCCCCTGCCGTGGCGATATTTCCGACCACCACGTCGAGCGACGGATAGGCGGCCTTGATCTCCTTGAGCTTATTGACGATATTCATCGAATGCCCGTGCGCGGAGTCGAGCACCACGGCATCCACATCCTCCTCGACGAGCGCCTTCACACGATCCAGCGCATCGGGCGTGATGCCCACGCCGGCCGCGACGCGCAGACGGCCTTTGGCATCCTTGCAGGCGTTGGGATGATCCTGCACCTTCGTGATATCCTTATAAGTAATAAGCCCCACCAGATGGCCTTCGTCGTCGACCACGGGGAGCTTTTCGATCTTGCAGTTGAGCAGCACCTCCGAGGCGTTGGACAATTCGGAGCTATGCGTGGTGATGAGGCGGTCGCCGGGGGTCATCACCTCCTCGATACGGCGCGACATGTCGCGCTGGAACCGCAGGTCGCGGTTGGTGACGATACCGATCAGCTTCCGATCCGCGTCCACGACCGGGATGCCACCGATCTTGTTCTCTTTCATCAGGTTGAGCGCATCGCCGACCGTATGGTCTTTCGAGATGGTCACCGGGTCGTAAATCATGCCGTTCTCGGCCCGCTTCACCCGGCGCACGTGGGCGGCCTGCTCGGCGATGGACATGTTCTTGTGGATCACGCCGATCCCGCCTTCACGAGCCAGCGCAATAGCCATCGGCGCTTCGGTAACGGTGTCCATGGCAGCGGACACAATGGGGATGTTGAGTTTGATATTTCGCGAGAAACGGGTCTGGACACTGACCTCTCGCGGCAACACTTCCGAATAGGCGGGTATAAGCAGCACATCGTCGAACGTAAGTCCTTCGGGCTGAACCCTTTCATTGATAAAAGACATAATGAACGTGGATTTTTGTTGCTCGCAAATGTAGTGATAATTTTCGAAACGGCCTAATATCCGGGGCAACGCGACGATTTTTTTTATCAACAATTTATCAAAGCCGCCGGGTGCGGGCGAAATCCGGAGCCCCCGGGACAACGCCCGGCCGGCCCCGCGACAGGTAAATACACACGCCTGCGTCCGGGACAGCCCCCGGCGCTCCGGGCCGGGAAGCCGCCCGCGCAGTCCCGTACAAGCCGGAGGGGACGCCCCGCGCCCGGAATCCCCGGACAGCAATCGGGGGCATCCTCCCGCCGACCAATTCCCGGACAGGAAAAATCCCCGGCCTCAGGGTCGGGGATCGAAATTATTCCGTCACGGCGGCCTGCGCACCCGGCGGGGTCAGTACTGCTCCTGCCCGTTGGGGAAATCGCATGACTTCACGTCCGCGATATACTGCGACACGGCGTCCGACATGACAGTATACAGGTCGGCATAGCGGCGCAGGAAGCGCGGCGAGAAACCCTTGTTGATGCCCAGCATGTCGTGGATCACCAACACCTGCCCGTCGCAGCCGTTACCGGCCCCGATACCGATGGTCGGCGCGGAGATTTCGGAGGTGACGCGGGCGGCCAGCGCCGCGGGAATCTTTTCGAGCACGATGCCGAAGCACCCCGCATCGCTCAGCAGGTGGGCGTCGCGGACGAGTTTCGCTGCCTCGGCCTCCTCCTTGGCACGCACGCTGTACGTCCCGAATTTATGGATCGACTGCGGCGTCAGCCCCAGGTGCCCCATGACGGGGATTCCGGCCGAAAGGATGCGGTTGACCGATTCGAGGATCTCTTCGCCGCCCTCGATCTTCACGGCATCGGCCTCGGTCTCCTTCATGATGCGGATGGCCGAGTCGAGCGCCACCTTCGAATTGCCCTGGTAGGTTCCGAACGGCAGGTCGACGACAACCAGCGCACGGCTGACGGCACGCACGACCGAACGCGCATGGTAAATCATCATATCGAGGGTAATGGGAAGCGTGGTTTCGTAACCGGCCATCACGTTGGCCGCCGAGTCGCCCACGAGGATCACGTCGATACCCGCGGCGTCGACGATCCTGGCCATCGAATAATCGTACGAGGTCAGCATGGCGATCTTCTCGCCGCGCTGCTTCATCTCCGTCAGACGGTAGGTGGTCACTGCCCTGACAGTACTTTCTACAGACATAGTTTACTACGAACCCGATGGATTATTCAACATTTCATTCGTTCGCAAGGTTCCGGTATGGAATCCATCGGATTCGTATTACGGCGCAAAAACGCCAATTCCATATCGACAATCCTTCCAAACCTCCCTTTGAAAAGGGAGACTTATCAACACCTGTAAACCGGGGTGATAGCGCAAGCCGGGTGCAAAGCCAAATTTATCTGTTTTGCCGGGGCGCAGCTAAACCGAGGTTCAGCGCGGCAAAGTTAACGCTTCGGCCGGATTTGGCAAAAAAAATCCCACAAAACGACACCGCCCGAAACCGAAACGTTGATCGAATGCTTCGTCCCGGCCTGCGGAATCTCGATCGCGCCGTGGCACATGTCCACGGCCTGCTGCCCCACGCCCATCACCTCATTGCCGAACACGAGCGCATATTTCACGCCCGGCTCCGCCCGGAAATCGCCGAGCATCACGGCTCCTTCGACCTGCTCGACGGCATAGACCCGGTAGCCTTCGGCGCGCAGGCGGGCAATGCACTCCTCCGTCGTCTTGTGATAAGTCCACGGCACGGTCAGTTCGGCACCGAGCGCCGTCTTGTGGATGTCGCGGTTGGGCGGCGTCGCGGTGATGCCGCAGAGGGCGATGCGTTCCACGGCGAAAGCATCCCCCGTGCGGAAGAAAGCCCCTACGTTCTGCAACGAACGGACGTTGTCGAGCACCACCGCGACGGGCATTTTCTCCATCGCGGCGAACTCCCCGGCCGAGGGCCGGTTCAGCTCTTCGTTGGTGATTTTACGCATAACGTATGCAAATGAGTGATTTCGGGGTCAAAAGTAGTCAAATAATAAATATTTTACCTATTTTTGGGG
>ERZ1027245.362-NODE-362-length-17278-cov-5.103408_pt1 | contig 17278 bp, 13 predicted proteins | sample MGYA00519475_ERZ1027245 | MGnify/ENA primary metagenome ERZ1027245 (study PRJEB26926, sample SAMN06164723) | human gut metagenome | biome: ENVO:00009003; feature: ENVO:2100002; material: ENVO:00002003 | host: Homo sapiens | place: USA | collected 2012 ... | reverse complement strand
CCAAAATTGCCCGCTGTTTTTCCATAGTAATCCCCATTCTGTGCTACTCTGATTTTATGAAACCTGTTTTTTATTATAACAGTTTTATTTCCTGTTTTAAATAGAAAACCAAAATAAACTGTATCTAAAGTCCTATTTTTGTTACTATTCGTAATCTTCCAGAAAACTGTGAAGTCCCATACCTGTATGATATGCAATCACAGTATTTAAATTTACATTTTCCACACTTTTAAAGATATTTGCCGCAATTCCGGGATTTATGTTTTCAAATTCCTCCAGCAGACGTTTTACTTCTTCCTGCACAGCAGGGATACGTGTTGATCCACCTACAAGAAGTACCTGACCAAGTTCAGATGCTGTGATTCCTGCATCAGACAGAGCTCTCTGTACCGGCTCAGATGTCTTCATAACAAGATCATGTGTCAGCTCATCGAATTTAGCTCTTGTAAGAGTCATGTCGAAATGCTTTGGTCCCTCTGCTGTAGCTGTGATGAATGGAAGGTTGATGTTTGTAGTAGTAGCTGAAGACAGCTCCTTCTTTGCCTTCTCAGCAGCTTCCTTTAATCTCTGGAGTGCCATCTTGTCTGTAGAAAGATCAACACCCTCTGCCTTCTTGAACTCGTCAATCATCCACTGTGTTACCTTGTTATCGAAATCATCACCACCAAGGTGTGTATCACCGTTTGTAGATAATACTTCGATGACTCCGTCACCAATCTCGATGATAGATACATCAAATGTACCACCACCAAGGTCATAAACCATAATCTTCTGCTCTTTCTCATTGTCAAGACCATAAGCAAGTGCTGCTGCTGTAGGCTCGTTGATGATACGCTTTACATCAAGACCTGCAATCTTGCCGGCATCCTTTGTAGCCTGACGCTGAGCATCGTTGAAGTAAGCAGGTACTGTGATAACTGCCTCTGTAACCTTCTCACCGAGGTATCCCTCTGCATCAGCCTTTAATTTCTGAAGTACCATAGCTGAAATCTGCTGTGGGCTGTAGCTCTTGTCATCAATCTGTACCTTGTAATCTGTACCCATATGTCTCTTGATAGAAGAAATTGTCTTCTCAGCATTTGTAACTGCCTGACGCTTTGCAGGCTCACCGATAAGTCTCTCTCCTGTCTTTGTGAAAGCAACTACTGAAGGAGTGGTTCTTGCGCCCTCCTGGTTTGCTATAACTGTAGGTTTTCCACCTTCCATAACTGCTACGCAGCTGTTTGTTGTTCCTAAATCAATACCAATGATTTTGCCCATTTTATTTTCCTCCTATTAAATATAGTGTTTTTACCTGTTTAATATATTTGTAACCATCCGTTGTCTCACATGAATCCCTTAAATGCTGTCTGCATTCATATAAATCTGATTCACTGTCATGCCGGATAGATGTACACATCATTACTGTACTACCGATACCATGCTGTGGCGTACCACTGAATCCTTGTACATATAGCCCTTCTGAAGCTCCTGTGCTACGGTGCCTGACTCAAGTTCATCATTTTCAACCTGCATCACTGCATTGTGGAAATCAGGATCAAACTCCTGTCCTACGCACTCTATTGGCTTTACACCTGCAGCATCAAGCTCTGTGAGCATCTGCTTGTAGACCTTATCCATACCTGTGATAAAAGGATCATCCTTCTTATCATCCGGTACTGCTGCAAGACCTCTCTCGAAATTGTCGATTACAGGAAGGATTTTCTCAACTATTGTCTTTGCTCCCATGTCAAACATCTGGGATTTTTCCTTCTCGCTTCTCTTGCGGAAGTTCTCAAACTCTGCCATCTGTCTTTTCAGACGGTCGTTAAGTTCTTCTATCTGCTCGTCCTTCTTGTCTTTTTTCTTTTTCTTGAAGAGACCTTTCTTTTCATCTGACTTTTCATCTGACTTATCATCTGCTTTTGCATCTGCATCTGCTAAAGCATCATCATCTGATTCAGTTTCATTCACATCTGTATCTTTTGCTTCTTCGGCTGCCTGAGTGCTTTCCTCATCAGCTCCTTCAATCTCTATCTCTTCTGCTTTGTTTTCTGCAGTCTCATTGTCGATTGTTTCTTTTTTAATATTCTCTGGCATTTTTGACCACCTTCCTATGTTTCATCCTCAGACTTCTTATAAATTCCATCTAACTGGGATTTAAGAGTCTTTAGATTATCCATTACTTTTTCATAATCCATGCGCTTTGGTCCGACAATTCCTATCGTGCCCTTTACGCCCTCACCCAGATCATATGTCGCAGTGACAACACTGCAATCCTTCATGGTCTGGATCGGAGATTCATTTCCTATATAAACCTGAATACCTGTTCCATTGTCCTTCTTCTCGGAATCGGATAGGGATTCAGTAACAAGGCTTGCTAGCTCTTCCTTTTCCTCAAATGCTGACAAAAGTGTCGCTGCATTATTGGAATCCGAAAGCTCAGGATACTTCAGTATATTTGTTGCTCCGCTGGTGTAAATCTTAAGATCCTCACTCTCCGCGAAGGTCTGTGCCAATGCATCAATCACATCAGAGACAATTCCTGAATGAATACCAGCGCGTTCCTTTATGCTTGCAATGTTTCCAAGATTAATCTCGTTCATTGCGAGTCCGTTTAATGAGGTGTTAAGCAGAATGTTGAGCTTAAGTATCGTCTCATTGTCAAGCGGCTCATATAAATCAAGCATCTTGTTTCTGACCATATTATTGTTCATAACAATTACTGCAAGCAGATGCTGATCGTCAACCTGTGAAAGCTGGATGAATTTCACCTTGTTGTGATTGACATCCGGTGCAGAAACAAGTGTGGCATAATTGGTATTGTTTGCAAGTACCTTTGCCGCCTGCTTTAACACCTGCTCCATCTTCTCGGTATTTTCAATGACCAGCTCCTTCATATCAGAAAGTTCTTTTTCCTTCTTATCATTGGTCTCTATAAGATGGTCTACATATAATCTGTAACCTTTATCCGAAGGAATTCTTCCTGCTGAGGTATGTGGCTGTACTATATAGCCCATCTCCTCTAAGTCGCTCATCTCATTTCTGATTGTTGCCGAGCTCAGATTAAGATCTGTATATTTTGAAATTGTACGTGAGCCAACCGGCTCTCCTGTGGCGAGATAATTGCGGATGATTGCATCCAGTATGGTAAGCTGTCTCTCGCTCAACTCTAGTTCTTTGTTTTCATTTTCCATTGGTCACACGCTCCATCTGAAGTATGCTTTTAATTTGTTAGCACTCTGTATTTTGGAGTGCTAATTTTTTATCTGTACATAACATACCACCACCTATTAGCAATGTCAACCCTCGAGTGCTAATTTTTTTAATAAAATTTTTGAAACCCTTGATTTTACTGAGATTTCAGGCTTTATTAATTTTCTATTAAATTGATTTTGGCGGTATTTACACCACTTTTACACCATTTTTTCAAGTTTTTCTATTTCTGTCTTCGCGTCATATCTATTATTTAGGGGATTATATACATCATGAAAAAGAAAAAGCACTGTAAAAACCGATAATCCAACGGTTTTCAGTGCTTTTTTCATGTTTTTTCTATTAAATTTTCCTCAGACATCTATATAAATGAAACTTATCCCTCCTTATATTACTCTACCCCCAACGCCTTAAACACTGCATCTTCCGCACTCTGATACGGAATTAGCTGAAATGCACTCATCAGATCAGCCGGAACACTTGCAAAATCAACAAACGAGGTACTCGGAATCAGCACCTTCTTTGCGCCGCTATCCAGACACACCTGAAGTGTATTGGCAAGTTCATCCACCTTTATCATTGTGCCACTAATTGTTATATCTCCCAACACTGCCAAGTTGCTGACAACAGGCTTTCCAAGGGCAATCGAACAAAGTGCAATCAATGTTGGAAGTGCCAATTTGTCTGTCATACCGATACCCTGCAAATCCTGATAATTGATGATGTAATCCTTGGTCGAGGTGCTGATAGAGCCACTGATCCGATTGCCGTTGGCTTTCAGATAATTAAATGCCGTGTTCACCGATTCCTTGCATTTAGAATCACTGCCTAAGCCAGTCCGTTCAATTTTGCCATTGCCCGGAAGCATCTGGCTTTCCAAACGGAATACACCAATCATACCACTTTTTCCTCTGGATACGGTATAAACCTGTCCCGGATTACACATTCCGTCCGGTATCAGCTTACCGCCACCCTGTTCTGGTACGGAAACATAATGTTCTGACATATCTTCTAAATCTATATAGGAGAAGTTCACATCATAAAACTCCATACCACCCAGCTTCTTCAATTGCTCCTTGACACGGCGACGCATTTCCAATGCAATCTGAATAATTTCTTCCAGTTCTTCTTTGGTAAACTCACCATTTGGGTACATCAACTTCAGATAACCGTCTATCATACGACGAACCGCAATTGTATCACGCTGATTCAGATTTCTTCCCAAGCGGAAGTAGTGATCAAGTGCATCTCCATACTGCTCCTTGCGAAGCTCTCGGATGAACTCTGCCAAATAGTCACTGATAAAACCGTAATCATCGGTAAAATGCTCCGGTCTAAACTTCGGTATCTCCCATCCTGGAAGATAACAGTGCATACGATCAAGAAATGCTGTATCTGTTCCCATTTCCTGCGGAAAAGGTGCAAACAGACTGGACGTTTTCAACAGCACGTCCACACTCTGATTGATATTCCCCACAAATACCATGGACGCAGTAGCAGCTTTTTCTTCTTTGCCACGGGCAAAAGATCCGGATGCCATGTAATCCTTCATAATCTGAATGCCATCTTTATCTTTAAACTTGATACCTGCCACTTCATCAAAGGCTACACAATCCCATAAGCCGACCAGTCCGACCGTTTTGCGTCCCATATTGTAAAACAGGTTTGCAACCGTCGTCTGTCCACCGGAAATTAAAATACTGTTCGGTGAAATCTCTTTGTAAAGATGAGATTTACCGGTGCTTCTCGGTCCAAGCTCACAAAGATTAAAGTTATTCTCAACTAATGGAATCATACGGGTCAAGAGCAACCATTTCTCACGGTATGTAAATTCATCCGGTTCCATTCCGATAGAACGAAGAAGGATATCCAACCATTCATCTTTCGTAAAAGCTTTTCGTCCCTGCTTCAGTTCATCAATATCAATGTGTGGCATCTGAATCGGTGTCAGCTTACGGATACTGATTGGTGAAATATCTTTCTGCTTTTTCTGTTTGGAACGAAGTGGATTTCCATCAATGTCCTCAATACCAAAATTATTATCGCCTTCAACCTCATAATCCAGCTGAACAATACACCAGATACCGCCACAGAGCAGGCGATCAAATTTTTCCGGATATTCATCGGCAATCGGTACATTACCAACGCCCAAATTAGATAACTCTGCAAAAAAGCAATCCTTTTTCATATCCAGTCGAACAGTCACCATATCAATGATCGTGTGACTACCTTTTTTACGCAACTGAGACAGAATCTTCTGTGATTCATCCGGGCGTACAAAATTGTCAGCAAGAATACGCTTCACATTCTGTACGCCTTTCTCTATAACAGTCTCATCATCTGAACTGCAATACTGTCCCAACAAAAACTCAAGAACATACACCGGGACATTCGCCCCTTCTTTAATTTTCTTTGTCAGGTCTTTCCGAACAATCTTACCGTCAAAGTTCTGACGGAGCTTGTTCTTTATTTCTTCACGGGTACTTTCACCCTCTTCAAATTGCTCCATCTTTCTCTCCTCCTGCGGCATTAATTAAAAAAATCAAACTCGTCCACCGCAAAGGCGATGTCAATCTGAAATGGCTCCCGCTGTGGCATCTGTAATCCCTGTTCATCTGCAATTACCAGATAATAAGTAGCTGTATTGCTGTATTTTAGAGATTTTAGATTAAACTGACAACGGAAAGTTCTTTCTGCACCATTATCGCTGGTCTTATCTGCAATAATCTTCTGAATATCACTAATCTGCTTGCCATCCTCATCTGTAAAATAAACCTGATAGATTGCAGCTTCACGATTTGTACTGACCGCATCTTTTTGATAGAAGTTCAATGAAAAAATCATATTGCTGATTTTACGGTTTGCGGACAGTAAATTGACCGTTACCGGCTTGGTATCATATTTCTGCTTATTTCGCCTATATTCCATAGAATCATTGCGGAGATAATGATACTCAATCACCGGAACAACCATTTCCTGTAAACTGATACCACCATGCACAAAATTCATACCGCCACCATTCATTTTGATACGAATACTTTCTCTCGGTGCAAATCCATCGAATTCCGTATTTCCGCCCAAGAATTTTACAGGCATCAAGTAATCTGGTTGCACCCCCTTCTGCATAATTGCATATCTTCTGCCATACTCCACACATCGCTTGATACTTTCTTTTTTTGTAATGTCAGAGTTTGTTACATTCACATCAAAAAAGCCTCTTTTATCTACTTTGTCCTCTTCCTTCAAAGGACTGTATGTATAAAGAAATCCATGGTCTGCCGTAATTAGAATATTCGTTCCGCCAAATTCATTTACAATGATACGCACAAGATTCTTTAATTCTGAAATTGCCTTGTCACACGCAGCAAAAACTGCAGTATCCGAAGTGTGGCTGGCTTCATCAATGGTATCGTGGTAAATATAGACCACATCCATACCTTTTACCAAAGCACTTCTTTCCGCTCGTTTCATAGCAATGATGTCATTATACTTTAAGGCCACGCTTGCTGAATCTTCTGTTTTCAGAACCTTGTCCCTATAAGTACTTGCCGTAGACTGTCCATCTGCCAAAACCGTCAAAATATCGTTCCAAACCTCTACTGTCAATTCTTTGTGCGGCAACAAAGCTGCCATACCAAACTTTGTAGTAGAAGGGAAGATGCTCTGCATACTGCTGATAGAAACCTTACTTTGCGTTTCTCGCTGAAGCTGATCTGCCATCGTAGCCGCTACTTCATAACGCATGGCATCTGAGATAATTACAAATACTTTCGTATCCGAAGTTTGGATACGGGAACGGTAAAAATCCTCCTGTTGCGGTACTTCCAAAACTTTACCGTAAGTTGCCAGTTCATCCGCACATACATCTGACCAGTTATTGCCCAACTCACCTAAGAACCAGTGCGTATAAAGTCCTTCCACCTTATCGACAACATGCTTGAACAAATCATCTAGCAGAATATTGGAAGTCTCCAAACTCTTTTGAAAACTAAGATGGAACAAACGATAATAAGTGTCCATCTGATAGTAACTCTCAGTATATTCTTTCCAGATACTTTTCGCTTCTGCGGTATGGAATCCGGCAGAATGTTCCTTAAAGAAACTTTGCATATTCGCCACTTGTAAGATACCGTCATAAAAATTCTCAAATGGCTCATACCATACACAAGTTCTACGTTTTTCAACGGTATTCGTAATGGTATCCACATCAATAATATGGTCACTAATCTCTGTCATTAGCTTTGTCAGAATCACTTCGTTAATACACGGAAAGCACTCTGTTCCTACCAAATCTTCTACTGTCAGCTTTTCAAAACGCTGATACAGACGAGCTTCATCCTCAACATAACGTGCCACATCATATAATTGAGTAATGTTATCACTATGAAGCCATTCAGAAATAAAATCATAGCAGTATGCCTGATGAGGTATGGAAATAAAACTGTCCAGTCCGGCAAGATATTCCTGCCTCATGGTACGGGTCGCTGCAGTTAAAAGCAGATGAATTGCCAACTGCCCAAGATCTGGTTCTTCCTCCACAAATCCACATCCCTGACGAACCATCGCCCAAAAAGCTGCGTCTGCATGATATTTTACAAAATCCTGATAAACCGTATTATTATTCAAATCCAGTCCCTCCTGGAACACACTACGGAGAATCATATTAGGCTGTGCATCTTTCAATCCACAGATTGCCGCCATGACAGCCATATGTAACTGTGCCGGTGTTTCCGGAACTTTATTCTGCATGCTGACTTTCAAACGACGGTCTTTCGCATTGAAATAAGCACGATAATTTTTAACCTGTTTTCTCATTGCCGGATTTGATATAAGTCCCATCTCATCCATCCAGATAGAAATCAGATCCGCCCGAAACTCTTCACTGTAAAGCTCCACATCCAGAAGCCAGTTATCATCTGGGCGGTTATAGACACACGGACTGTAAACCAGATAATTTGTAGTCAAATCATCTACTGAAAGCAGTTTTTTTACTGAAAACGCATTATTTCCAGTCAGCGCAATCACCTTTGCATTTTCCAAAACCACTTCATCCAGCTTATCCTGAAATTCCTTATCTTCATCATACCAGAAAATGATACGACGCTGATAAAACTCAGGCAGAGGTGCAGCAAATCTGCGATTTAAATCTTGTATTATTTTATCTGTATCCATGCTGCATTATCTCCCTTCCGTATTTTTTACATAAATAGTGCTTCGTGCCGCACCCTCTTTTCTCAAATAACCGTCCTTAACCATATTCAGCAAGACAGCTCTGGCTCTACGATGTTTTACATCTAAAATCTCTACTGTTTCAGCAGTAGTAATAGAGCCATTTTCCAATACATATTTATAGATTTGTTGTTCCCGTTCACTATCCGGTATTTTCTCAGTCGTATCTGGCACTTCGTTGCCACTATCCGGCATTTTTTTCATATTATCTGGCACTATTTCTGTTTTATCCGGCACTTTATTGCCACTATCCGGCATTTTACCAATAGTATCCGGCACTTTAATGGCGTTATTGAGGTCAACAGTGCCGTCAACCTGTCCTCGATAAATATTGATACGCAAATCAACTTCGCCACCAATAAACTCCGGCTCCCGCAGCCCGGCAGCTTTTACTTTATCAATAATTCTCGGAATACCGCTTCCCCAATGCTCAATCAGGTTCATATAAGCAAACGCATGGGCAAGAGCTTCATTTCTGATTTTAGAATAGCCTTCTTTCATACGCTCCATCGTTTGTCCCATTGGCAGCTTTCCTGGAGAAGTAATTTCCAATCGGTTGTCATATACCGCTACCTGTATCGTACCATGATCCAGATAACTACGATGTACCATAGCATTTATAATCAACTCACGAATGGCATCCGGTGGAATCTCATAAACATCCTGGCGATAAATTCCCACAATAGCAGCGCCCAGATGAATATTTCTCAAGACAAACTGAAATGCTTCGTCTATCTGTTCCCAAAGCGGTCCGGTATATTCTCTACGGTCAACAAATACCGCTTTCGTTGTCCCTTTGAACACGCCACATTGCGTTGCAACATGAAGTCCACCATTGCCTGTCAAAATAGCAAACGCATTGGACGGATAATCTTTTCCATCACGCTCAATCAAAATACCCCAGGAACGCAGCTGCTGTCTACCGACATCTTTAATCGCTGCTTTCTGTTCCTCTGTACGGGCATTTTTAACAGCCTGTTCTTTCATAGCTTTACAAAGTACATCAATATCTTCATCTGTAACATTTAACCCAGTACATAAAGCCTGATCGTAGTAGCGGTTACTGCCCTCAAACAGCAGCTCCTTTACCATATACTCGTCGGCAAGGCGGGTAGTTCCGGCAACACGGACATATACACCGCCATCTCTGCCAAGAGCTTTGATATAATATGGGCGCTGTCTGCCCTCAGAAACCTCTACCACAATAACCGTCTTACCATCAACCGTCTGTAAAGTAATATCCGGAATGATTGCCGGTTCACAGCTGTCTGATACAGCATTTGCAATGGCATCCATTTTCTTGAACACATCTTCTTTGTCAAAGCCGACAACCTCTCTGGTTTTATCGGCAATTCCGAAAATGATTTTTCCTCCGGTTCCATTTGCAAAGGCAACCACAGATTTCATATATTTGATGCTTTTCTCCGGCACGTTCTCTTTAAACTCTACATTCTTCGATTCCCCTGCAAGAATTTCTTCTATGGTCATCATAACACCTCGCTCTCTTTGGCAGCCTTTACTGCCATATTTTTACTTAATTGATGAAGAAATTGAGCTCAGTGCTTTGCTTAAAGCATCTTCATCAGCCTGTTTTTTTCTCTCACTTTCCCACATACCAAGTATCTGATAAATACATTCTTTCACAACAGGAAAATACTCTCGGCATTCTTCTTCGCTTAACTCATGAATTCCCTTGCTCAAAATTCCATAAATAGTTGTATTTTTGACCAGTATATCTGGAAGATATCCTTCCAACATCTTAATTTTTTCAGCAACTTTCGCCTGTTCAAACATCTCGTTATCAATGACATCAGCCGCAGCTTCTTTTGCTTTGTAAACAAGTCTTTCAAGAATTCGTCTCAAATAAACATATGAACCAGCACCAACACCATTTGCAAAAAGTCCTATTGCAGTTCCAAGTTCCTTACGATCTTCCTTCGAAATTACATGTTTATACGCATCTAATTCTGGAAATGTCATATCTGCAATAGATGGATACTGCCCAATTTTCATCATTGAATTGTCCGTTGTCAGAACAATATAATCAAGATGATGCTTCTCATCCATTGAACAAATATATTCCAATTTCATTAATCTCGTAGTATCAGCTATTTGCCAATTTATCCATTTCCATTCTTCGGCAGGACTCTTTTCTTGTCTGGATTTGGTACTAAATATCATATTTTGAAGTGACTCTATTTCCTCACCAAGAGATGCACAACTAATTTCTTCATCCCCCTCTGGACCCGTTTCAAAATAATACTCAATAGGTTTCATGCTAAAAACACGTTCTTGTTTGCATTCTTTACAATAAGCACTAATTTTAACGTTTCCTTTAAGCAACTCAATTAAGTCAGCAATATTATCTTCATCTATTTTCATGGAATCATAAAGTCCAGCCGTTTGCAAAAAATTTGCAAATACATTATCTTTACTGGAAACTATATCGGATGGTATTGAATCAAAAATATTATGTCTCACTTTATTCTCTCCTTTACTACCGCTTTTTCAGGCACTTTCTCCTCATATTCCTGTTTCAATTCCTCTGCCAAATACGCATCGCTCATGCAGTGCATATCGGAAACACCATCACGGAGCAGCTGATAAACCTGGGAATGATAAAAGAAATCCAATGCCGCATCCAGTGAAAGTCCCTGCTGTTTGGCAAAGCACTCAATAACACGGCTATATTTTTTCTGAAGCAAAATCGGATTTGCTGTCATAATGTTTCACTCCCTTCAAAATGCAACAGAGACAGTGCTTTCTCTGTGCGGAAACATATTTGCAGGTTCGGCTTTTCATAACACAGGCGGTTGATAGCTTCCGTTTTATCAATCAGTCCGTCAAAGAACAGCTCCACGGTATTGAACACTTTATCATTGGCAACACCGCCTACAACAAGGTCGTAATCTGTCGAATCTTTTCCACTGCGGCAGTTCAGAATGAAATCCAGCCATTCTCCGGAATAAGAATCGAATTTCAGCGTTTTCAGTTCAGATTCCCGGCTTTCATCGTATTCATACCGAGAGATAATGCCATCTTTCCCACGGCGTTTGAACTTACCGCACCACTTCGCTGCCTGTTCATACAGCGGCGTGACATAGAAGCCACGCCCGAAGTCTACATTGGGGCGGGAATGAACCAAATCCGGCTTTGCAATCTCTAAAAAAGAACCATGATAAAGAATCATACTTCCACACCCCTTTCTTTCATCACATCAAGGAGATCATCAACGATATATTCCCGGCTCTGGGTATGCAGCACTTCATATTCCGGCACGATATAACCGTTCAGAATATCGCTTTGTTCGGTAAATGCCTGATAGACACGCTCTGCATCCACCCCCAGCTTTGCTGCTACATTTTCAATGCAAAATACAGCAAACTCCAGCTCACTGGAATTTTTGATTTTTTCATCCGTCATCATATGTCAACCTTTCCTATATTTTTAATAATTCATAGACTTTTTTTGAAAAATTCAACTTTTGTTGTATTTCCTTATCTGCACAATAAAACGAATCGCATTCGTTGTTTTTATATTCATTATACAATCCAGAAATTATAAAAATCATTTTGTCAACAAAATCATTTTCCTTACATACAAATTTGTAGTTTACTTTTTTAGGATATTGTCTAATATGTTTTGCATAATCCCTTATCGAATCAAAATAATCTTTTCCAATTCTAGTTTCGACATCTGGATAACCTGATGTATCAACTATCCACTTCATACTAACTGTTGACATTTTTTCTTTTATACATAAAACAAGCACCTCAAACGCTAATATAGCACTATCCATTTTTTCTTGCTCTGCCATCAGTCTATGTATACTTTCTGCATTTTCAAAAATTTTTTCCTGTGCGCGAATTTCTATTCCAAAAGTAATTTCCTTTAAAAATTTTTCCAACTCATCCCTTTCTTGATCTTGGATGATAAACATATTCATAAAACTCTCATATTTCTTAATAAAATTATTAGCCGATCCATTATCCAGTTTAAAACTTAATGAGATTATTTTTTTCAAATATCGATCAACATCCATTTCATCACCATAAATTTGATGCAATGAATTCGACATTTGTTTTTTCTCCATTGCAATTATAACCACTACATTTTCCAACTCATTGAATACATGATGAATACGTTCCAACACTTTAATCGCATACGAGGGCAAGCATCTATCTAATTCATCAACCATGATAACTACTGTTTGTTCTTCTGATATCTTCTTAATTTGCTCTTGTACTTCTTTAAATATATTCTGGAAGCCAAAATATTTATCATATATTTTTCCATCATCTTCAGATGTTCCAACAACACCATCCAAATCTAATCCCGTCTTTGATTTGATTGCTTCGACAGCAATCTTTGTTATTGTATTTTTAACAATGGCTAACATTTCTTTCTTAGTCTCATTTGATAATAAACTCACATACTGTTCAATCTGATCTTTTAATACAGAAATAATAGCAACTATCGGTTCTTCATAGTAATCGTACCGCCAACAATCATATCGAACAACAAAAAAACGATCCGTGTTTGTTGTTTCCGATTGTTCCACTTGAAGACATTCTTGAATCTTTTCCAGTGCAAAACTCTTACCACTTCCCCATTCTCCTTCAATAGCAAAACAACAATTTTTACGTTTTTCTGAAAGGATCTTAGTCAAATCAACTATCTGTTTGACAAATGGTTCTCTATTTAAAACATCCTCTTTTGACTGCACTTTCTCATCCTCTTTCCTACTTTATTTTAGCCAAAACGTCCTGAAAAATTGCATAATTCTTCTTCACGCCATCGTCCAGATCAATAGAAATCATCTGGTCGGCAAGGTGATGAATCTTTTCCTCGTAGGTTCTGATTTCAGTATCCTGTGCCTGCAAAGTGGTCAGCTTTTTGTTCAGCTTCACACGCTCGCCTGTAGAAGCATTAGCAATACGCTGTTCCAAATCGGCAATAGCAGTACGATAACGAGCCTGCTGTTCATGTACATAATCGGTACGAATACGAGCAATGGTGTCCGGCTGATAGCGGTGCATATAAATCAGAGCCTTAAAGCCATTCTTCTTGCCGCTGTCAAACAGCCAGTAAATCGGACGTTTCTGATAAATTTTGCAATGGTCAGAATAGAAGCCACTCAGAAAATAATTCCGAATCACATCCTTCGGCTGACCTTTGCCGCCCAGCGCATCAGCAATGAATTTCAGATTTTCGTTCAGTGTATCTTCACCGTAAACCGTTTTTACGAACTCCACAAACAGACCAACAATATCATCCTCGAAGTATTCATCGTCGCAAATTGGGATAATGTTATCCTTATCCGCAGCGAAAGAATCGTACTTGCTGTTGTCCCATTCGCCGCCTGCATAGGCAAGACCCTCCACATCCAGAGAGTAGCGACCAAACATACAGCCAACCGCATAGGAAATAAAAGAGCGAATATCTCTGCCAAGGTCGGCCTTGCGGACAGTGACATCCTTATCCTCAACATCCGGTGTCAGCTCATCCTGCAAACCGTAAATATCAATGAAAATACGGTTCAGTTCTTCCTCGTTGTCTTTCAACTGATTGAAACGCTCATCACATTCACTCTGCCACTGGTCAAAGGCTTCCGCAATGGTAGGAACTTTGCGAAGCAATGGATGGTGTTGAAAGTCCCATGAGGTTTCAAAGGAATCCCAATCTATTTTTGAAATAGAAATATTACTGTTTGCAATAGTACAGCATTCACACTCTCTGTTTTTATCTATAACCACAGGCACTTTATTTACATATCCTGACTCAAATCCTAATGTAGGTGAAATCATTGCTAAAACCATTTCCGAAATTCGACTATTAAGGACTGCTGTTAGATAATCAAGTAATACCGAATTATCTGAAATAACGGACTGCCCACTGTTACTAAAAATATGTCCTTGATAATATCTACGGAAACAAACTTTAGACGTAACTACCGTCCAAGAAATGCCTTCTTTAAAATAATATTTTTCATTGCTTATTTTCCAACCAAGATTATCTCCAAGCTGTGGATATACTCTGCGAGTATTCTCTTTAATCTCACATCCATCATTCTCCCAATTTACAACATAATCATGATTACCATACCACTTTCTAAATTCACCGCCTTTATTATAAGGAATCCATTTCATTCCATCTCTTTCAGCAGATGCAGCTGAAGGATACTTATAGCCTATTTTTTTATTTTCCACTTCATACCAAAGTCTTAAAAAACGGTCATTATTCCCAGTACGCATTCCAATACATGCAGTAGCTACGTCTCGAACACATTCCTTTTCAAACAAATTTGCAAACTTATCACTAACCCAATAAGCCAATGGATTTCCAGGTATTTTTAGAAATTTTATCTGTTGTGCAATGTATCTATTCCTTTTAGAAAGGAACCGATCTTCTTTTGCCTGTTGCGTAGTAGATTCTACCAAACGACAATAAACACCATTATGGTTATTTAAAACAGCTTTTCTAAACACAAACGATGTTGTCTGGACTACTTCACCACCTATTTCTTCAAAAGCCCTTGCTCCCAAATGAGCCATATTCACAACACATATATTTCGTAATTTTGCTCTTAGTTTTTCAAAGCTTGATAAAAACATCCATGTATGCTGTGTAATCATTGCTTGAAAACCATTTTTTCTCGTCATTTGTTCACAATGATCAATAAAAATTGCAAACAAATCACTTTTACTATCTGGATATTGTTTCTTGGCATAATTTGTAAGATTGCTTCCCATGCTTGATGCACCCATATACGGTGGATTTGTCACAACCACATCATACTTCTGTGCCAATGCTTCTGCCACCTGTACCAATGGCAGTAATTCTCTCAGTGCCGTCTCACGAGACATATTTATATCTTCCGTAATCTCAGCAAAACGGTCATACAGAGCAGACCAATCCTGCGGTGTCACAGTCAGAATAGAACCGTATTCCTTTGCATCATGCAGCTCTTTGATGATGGTGTCCATAGAAGCTGTGAGCTTCATATCGCCATTACAGAAATAATCTACTGCAAATTTATCTACATGATTGCTCTCGACAATAGCATACACATGGGGCTGAATGCCACGGCTGAAGAAGCGGCGATCATACTGACGGGCTTTCATCATTACCGCAAAGTAAGCCAGCTGTGCCGCACGGTCATCAATATCCAAACCGTAAAGATTGTTCTCTACAATGCTTGACACTGCTTCACGGGTGGTATAGCCGTAGGATTCATAAATCTTCATCAGTACATCAAACATATATGCAAGAATATGACCGGAACCGGAGCAAGGGTCAATGACTTTCAGCTGATCCGGTGTCAGTGCAGCGTATTCCTTGCGAATCTCTGCAAGCTGTGTCTGCACTTCCGGCTCCTGCTCGGCTTCTTCCAGATAGTAGTGCCATTTGGTATCTTCCGGGTCACGGTTTCCGGCAGCATAAGCAGACTGTTCTTCCTCGGTAGGAAGAAGCTGACTCTTAACATCTGGGTGTCCCTCCAGCCATAAACGACCAAGACTATTCTCTACCATGTAGCGAACAATCCAGTCTGGTGTGAAAAGCTGAGTTGCTGCAGGGATGTTTTCTTTTGTGATTTTCACATTCTTTTTCAGTGCTGCAAAAACATCGTCCTTTTTCTCACTGTTATAATACTGATACAACCAACCGATGATCTGGACAGCATCCTTCCAATCATCCTCCGGTATCAGCTCAATCATCTTCTGAATCACGCTACCTTCACGGAGCAGATTGTCTGGCAGAAGAAGCTCAGTGTAGTCTGAGAGTCTCTGGAACATTCCCGGCAGAATCTTATTCAGAGCGTTACACTGCACGATCAGCAAATATTTATAGAGTTCTTCGGTCTTTTCGGCATCTTTCAGTTCATAGACCTTTTCCATATCCAGTCCATCCAAATCCAGATGAATGGCTTCGGTTATAATCTGCGGCTTAAAATTGTTTTCCTCGTCCGTAAATACACGCACATGGGAAGGAATGTAGCCGTTGACTTCCATAAATCGCAGAGCAGAGAAGCGGTTGAACCAAGTGTAGGCAACCTCCTCCATGACCTGCTTATATCCTTTATCATTAATCTCGGCAATCAGAGCCTGACGCTGCTTCTTTTCATCGGCAGTAAGGACTTTGCCGCCAACGCTGTCCACATTAGCATCCTCAATGTTGCCCTCTGTGATACCGTATTCCACACCTTTCAGGGAAACACGGGCGATCAGCTCTGTTCTTGCCCAGACAGCAAATTTTTTAATCGCATTCTTATCCATTATATTCATCCTCTTAATAAATCAACTCTAACAGCTTGAGCATATTGTAATACAGCAAAAACAATTGCATACAGTCTTTCTTCGTAACCTTTCTTGTAAGCATTCCATGGTCAAGAAAATTTCTATTTATAACCTCCGGTTGTTTTCTAAAATCGTTTCCACTTTCAAACACTTTTTGAAGACAAGCAAAAAGATTTGTACAAAACAATGCTGTATAAAGCACTTCTGTATTCACATCTATTTCCGTTCGTTTCTTTGCATCTCGCACAGCGCTTAACCCAACATTACGCCTTTTTCCATCTAAAGTCGATTTTTTCTGCAATCTAATCAATATCGCATCAATTAAAGCAAACAAAATAAACGCACATGATTTATACTGCTTATGTCTATAATCAAATACTGCTTCTCTAAAATCTGTCTTTTTCGTTCGTTTGTTTTCTAATAAAACTTCAAATATTTGTTCCATTATTTTATTAGGACATTGTTTTAATGCCATAATGTCAGCATCTTTTTTATTAGCTGGCATACTACTAAATCTGTCTCTTATACACATCTGACGCTGCCGACGACTAGTCGAG
>ERZ1027245.349-NODE-349-length-17602-cov-7.122015_pt1 | contig 17602 bp, 18 predicted proteins | sample MGYA00519475_ERZ1027245 | MGnify/ENA primary metagenome ERZ1027245 (study PRJEB26926, sample SAMN06164723) | human gut metagenome | biome: ENVO:00009003; feature: ENVO:2100002; material: ENVO:00002003 | host: Homo sapiens | place: USA | collected 2012 ... | reverse complement strand
TGTGTATAAGAGACAGATAGATACCGGTTTACAAGGCAAGAAAGAGAAAACGGTCAAAGCCGCCACATATTGCCGACTATCTTCTACCGATGGGGCTCGTCCAGCTATTCTGCTTGATTTCGGGAAAGAACTTCATGGCGGAGTACAATTAGTCACTGGTGCCTGGCCAAGCCATAAGCCGGTAAAAATCCGTCTTCGTTATGGCGAATCGGTCAGTGAAGCAATGTCCGACATAGACGGCAAAGGAGGAGCGACAAACGACCATGCTATTAGAGATCAAGAGCTTATCCTTCCATGGCTCGGAGTATATGAAACAGGAAACTCCGGTTTTCGTTTTGTGCGCATTGATCTATTGGATACAGACGCAATACTTGAGCTTAAGGAGGTCCGTGCAATCTCTATCATGCGCGATATTCCGTATCGCGGTTCTTTCCAATGTAATGATGAGAAACTTAACACAATATGGCGGACGGGAGCTTATACCGTTCGCCTGAATATGCAGAATCATCTCTGGGATGGAATTAAACGAGACCGTTTGGTCTGGATAGGTGATTCCTATCCAGAGGTGATGACTGTAAACTCCGTGTTCGGTTACAATGAAGTGGTACCTAAAAGTTTGGATTTAATGCGTGATATCACGCCATTGCCACATTGGATGAATGCAGGATTCTCCTCTTATTCTATCTGGTGGCTGTTGTGTCATTATGAATGGTATCGCTATCATGGAAATAAAGCCTATCTGGAACAATCACGTGATTATATTACAGCTTTATTGAGACAATTAATGACTCAAATAGCCCCCGATGGGCAGGAATGTCTGGATGGCACTCGTTTTTTGGATTGGCCATCGAATAGCAACAAAGACGCAATTGCGGCAGGGCTCCAAGCCTTAATGGTTTGGGGAATGCGAGTCGGAGTTGAATTTGCAGAACTATTTGAAGACAGACAATTGTCTAATGACTGTAAAGCTGCCGAGAAGAAGTTGGTAAAAGCTGCATCCAAAGTTTATAAAAAGTTTTTAGCTTCCTGTCCGGCTCCCGATGCGCCCGGCTCCAAGCAAGTGACTGCATTAATGACGATTACAGGATTAATTGATGCCCCAAAAGCTGATAAAGAGTTCCTCTCAATAAATGGTGCACAGGGCTTCTCTACTTTTTATGGCTATTATATGTTGGAAGCAATGGCTATGGCCGGCAATTATCAAGGAGCATTAGACGTGATTCGTGAATATTGGGGAGCAATGATCGACTTGGGAGCCACTAGTTTTTGGGAAGATTTCGATATCAATTGGATTCCGAATGCAGCCCCCATCGACGAACTAGTACCGGAAGGGAAAAAAGATATTCATGGTGACTGTGGCGCTTATTGCTATGTAGGCTTCCGTCATAGTTTGTGTCACGGTTGGGCTTCAGGACCAACTTCTTGGTTGAGCCGTCACATTTTAGGTGTGGAAGTAATAGAACCAGGATGTCGTCAAGTACGTATAACTCCTCATTTAGGCGATTTACAGTGGGTGAAAGGTACATTTCCAACTCCTTATGGCGAACTACAAATTTACCATGAGAAGCAAGCAAATGGCAATGTAATATCAGAGGTGAAAGCCCCTAAGGGAGTATCAGTCATCAAATAGATAATGAGTTTTATAAAACAATTAGAAGGTAGTTTACACTGCCGTAATGTATAAATTAGAAGGAGTAAACAAATGAAAAAGAAATTATTAATGAATGTATGGATAATGCTTGCATTATTCACATGTGTAGGTATTTCTTCTTGTTCAGACAACGACGAAGACGGCACAAAAGGACATCAAGTATTACGTTTAGTTGATAAAAGTGGAAATCCAATTGGCGGTATCAGTGGTGGAGACTGTAATTTGACTGGTAGCGCTGAAAACCTGACGCTGAGAGTGATGTCCGATTTAGACTGGGAAATAACTATTTCCGAAGGCAACGAATGGTTTAAAGCCGACATCACAAAAGGAAGCGGTTCAAAAGAGATTTCATTTACAGTAGCCGAAAATGAAGGATTGGAAGAAAGAAAAGCAGAAAAGGTAGATATGGAAGCTGCCGGTGAAAACGCTCCTAAGGGTGGTGCCGGTAAGAAGAAAGCTACTAAAGCTCGCATGGACAAAGCCGAAGAAGAAGCTATCAACGCTGCTAAGGCTGCCGCTTTCATGAAAGACGAAGAAGAAGCTTAATATACTATAGTTGAGAGTTGAGAGTTGAAAGTTGAGAGTTACGATATGCAATTCTCAACTCTCTGTTCTCAACTCTCAACTGCTTTTAAAGATATTATTAACAAATTAAAATAAAGGAATATTATGGCTGTAACTATGGCTGAAATAACCAAGCTTCGTAAGATTAGTGGAGCTGGTATGATGGATTGCAAGAACGCCTTGACTGAAGCAAACGGCGATATCGATAAAGCAATGGAAATTATCCGTAAAAAAGGACAGGCTGTTGCTGCAAAACGTTCTGACCGTGAAGCATCTGAAGGTTGTGTGCTGGCAAAAAAGGATGGCGAATTTGCTGCTATCATCGCTTTGAAATGCGAAACCGACTTCGTTGCTAAAAATGCTGATTTCGTAGCGTTGACTCAAGCTATTCTGGATGCTGCTGTTGCCAACAGATGCAAGACTTTGGAAGAAGTAAAGGCTTTGCCTATGGGTAACGGTACTGTACAGGATGCAGTAACAGACCGTAGCGGTATCACTGGTGAAAAAATGGAATTGGATGGCTACAATGTGGTTGAAGGTGCTTATACTTCTATTTATAACCACCAGGGAAATAACCAGCTTTGTACTATTGTTGCCATGAATAAGGAAGCTGAAGCTGCCGCTCACGGAGTTGCTATGCAGATTGCCGCTATGAATCCTATTGCAATTGATGAAGCCGGTGTTCCTGAATCTGTAAAAGAAGCTGAAATACAGGTAGCTATTGATAAAACTAAGAAAGAACAAGTAGACAAGGCTGTTGAAGTTGCTTTGAAGAAGGCTGGTATCAACCCTGCACATGTAGACAGCGAAGAGCACATGGAAAGTAACAAGGCTAAGGGCTGGATTACTGACGAAGATATTGCCAAAGCTAAGGAAATCATTGCTACTGTTTCTGCTGAAAAAGCTGCCAACTTGCCGCAACAGATGATTGAAAACATTGCTAAAGGTCGTCTGGGTAAGTTCTTGAAGGAAGTTTGCTTGCTGAACCAGGAGGATATCATGGATGGTAAGAAGACTGTAAGAGAAGTGTTGAAGGAAGCTGATCCTGAATTGCAGATCGTTGCTTTCAAACGTTTCACTTTACGTGCTGAATAAGATTTCCGCAATTATAGAATGGGGGACTGTGTGACAACAGTCCCTTTCTTTTTTCCGGTTATTTGGTCTGGGTATATCCTTCAGCTTTCAATAACTCGATGACCCGTTGCTTGAACTCTCCTTGGATAAGGATCTCCCCGTCTTTTACTGAACCGCCTACTCCACATTTGCTTTTCAATAATTTACCCAACTCTTTCAGGTCATTTTCTGTTCCGATGAACCCGTTGATTAATGTCACGGTTTTGCCACCCCGTCCTTTTTTTTCTATATTGACACGGAGTTTCTGTTGTTTTTTATCTAATGTCTCAACCGCTTCCTCTTCAACACTTTCATACTTGAAATCAGGATTTGTGGAATAAACCACATTCAGACGTTCTTTCCAATCGTTATTTTTCATGTGAATTTTGCTTAAATGAATACTCAAAGATAAGACTTTTTTTATACTCTATCCGTCAATGTAACAAATAAAAGTGTACTTTTGCAAATTACCTAATGATAATACCTAAAGAAAAAGATGGATATACGTATGCATAAATTCTCGGATAAAGTGCCTGAGCCGACTTTGCGCAGACTTCCGTGGTATCTTTCGAATGTGAAACTGATGAAAGAACAGGGAGAAACGTACGTGTCTTCTACCCAAATATCCAAGCAAATCAATGTAGATGCTTCCCAAATAGCGAAAGATCTTTCTTATGTAAATATATCCGGCCGTACACGTGTGGGGTATGAGATTGATGCGTTGATAGAGGTGCTGGAGCGTTTCTTGGGATTTACCAAAATGCATAAAGCTTTTTTGTTTGGTGTCGGTAGTTTGGGAGGTGCTTTATTGCGCGACTCGGGGCTGCATCATTTTGGATTAGAGATAGTAGGTGCGTTTGATATTAATCCCGGATTGGTCGGGAAGGAAATAAATGGAATTCCTATTTATCATTCGGATGAATTTGAGATAAAAATGAAATCCTGTGATGTGAATATCGGGGTATTGACTGTGCCTATTAATATAGCACAGGAGATAACAGATAAAATGATAGCGGGTGGCATTAAGGCTGTTTGGAACTTTACACCGTTCCGTATTCGTGTACCGGAAAATATTGTGGTGCAGAATACATCACTTTATGCTCATCTGGCTGTAATGTTTAACAGATTAAATGTAATTCAAGAATAATAATATGAAGATTATAGCCGTAGGAATGAACTACGTTGCACATTGCCACGAGTTACATGCTGATGAAAAATTACCGGAAGAACCGGTTATTTTTATGAAACCGGATTCGGCTCTGCTGAAAGACAGCAAGCCGTTTTTTATTCCTGATTTTTCTCAGCAGGTGGATTATGAGACAGAATTGGTAGTACGTATTAATCGTTTGGGAAAGAATATTGCTCCGCGTTTTGCCAGTCGGTATTATGATGCGGTGACGGTAGGAATAGATTTTACGGCACGTGACCTTCAGCGGCGGTTCCGGGAGGAAGGCAAGCCTTGGGAGCTGTGTAAAGGGTTTGATAGCTCGGCTGCCATAGGTGATTTTGTGCCGGTAGACAGATTTAAGGATATACAGAATTTAAACTTTCATTTGGATATAGATGGAAAAACAGTGCAGAGAGGCAACACTGCGGATATGTTGTTTAAGGTGGATGAGATAATTGCATACGTTAGTCGGTTTTTTACATTAAAGATTGGAGATTTGCTCTATACGGGGACTCCTGTGGGAGTAGGGCCAGTCGGCATAGGACAGCATTTGCAGGGGTATTTGGAAGGTGAGAAATTATTAGATTTTTATGTAAGATGAAAATAAGAGTAGGATTTGGATTCGATGTGCACCAACTGGTAACCGGTCGTGAACTATGGCTTGGAGGAATAAAATTTGAACATGAATTGGGGCTATTGGGACACTCGGATGCCGATGTGTTGATTCATGCCATTTGTGACGCTTTGCTGGGAGCTGCCAATATGCGTGATATAGGTTATCATTTTCCTGATACTGCGGGTGAATTCAAGAATATTGATAGCAAGATTTTATTGGCTGAAACGGTGGACCTGATTGCTGCAAAAGGATATAAAGTAGGTAATGTGGACGCAACGATTTGTGCTGAACGTCCTAAATTGAAAGCGCGGATTCCGGAAATGCAGTTGGTACTTGCTCATTTGATGAGGATTGATGTGGATGATGTTTCCGTAAAGGCTACCACTACAGAGAAACTGGGATTTACGGGCAGGGAGGAGGGCATTTCCGCTTATGCCACTGTATTGATAGAGAAAGCGGAATGATTTGTTGCGCTTTATTGGGAAATATCTTCTGGCAAGATCTTGCTGGAAGATTATAGGATAAGGCCGAATGCTAGTAATACGCCGAATAGCAGCATATTGCGGGAGGTTTCTCCCAATATGCTGTTTAATTCTTTTCCCCTGTTGATTTTTACCATTCTTTGCCATGCCATGAAGTGAGGTAACAGATAAATTTGGGGTAATAATGCAGCCCAAATGTGCCCGGTCGGGATAAACAATAAACAAAGCCATGCGGCAGCCAATCCCAAAAATAAGTATAATTGTTGCCCTGCATTGGCTCCCCAGCGTACTACGATTGTTTTCTTTCCGCTTTTTGCATCCTGATCGCGGTCACGGTAATTATTCACCATCAACAAGGTATCTATAATCAGTCCGCAAGCTAGAGAGGCGAGTGTCACATTCCAAGTCCAGTCACGGCACATCACATAGTAAGTGCAGCCTACCGGTACAAATCCGAAAAAGACAATGACAAGTATGTCTCCCCATCCGTGATAAGCTAGCGGATAAGGTCCTGCTGTATAAAGAAAAGCGAATAAAACACATAAAATTCCTACTGGAATCATTTCAATCCCTCCATAAGCTAATAGGCATAACCCTGCTAAACAAGCTGTTGCTGTGGTCAGGGCGATTCCCTTTCTCATGGCGTTCAGTGTGATCCATCCTTGCGCGCAGGCACGTTCAGGACCCAAACGGTCTTCACGGTCACTGCCTTTCAGGTAATCAAAGTAATCATTAATGAAGTTGGCGTCTATCTGCATCAGAAAAGCGAAGGCAAAGCAAAGCAATGCTGGTGTCATTTGGAAGCAGCTGTCTGCATAGGCCAAGGCACATCCCAGTAAAACCGGAGTGGCGGCTCCTGCCAATGTTTTAGGGCGGGCGGCTAGAAGCCATGCTTTTATTGAGTTAACTTGAACAATTTCCATTTCTATTTATAATTAAGGTTGTGCAAAGATAAAACAATTAATTCTGTATCTTTGTCTCCAAATAGAAAGGATTATGAAGAAACAGTTTCTTTTTTTGCTTTTAGCGGTTATTCTTTTGTCTTCTTGCGCCACAGCTACTTTGTCCGAGTTTCCGGGGGTAGGGCGTGTGAAGCAATATGATTTTTATAGTTATGATATTCCACCCGCTTTTGACGGTTTTCGGATAGGGTTTGCTTCGGATTTTCATTATGAGAGTCGCTTTAAGAGGAGTGAATTGAACAGCGCGGTGCGGGCATTAAAGTCAATGCATGCCGATGTCTTGCTGTTGGGTGGAGATTATCGTGGCAAGAAAGGTGGAAATCTGGATACTTTGTTCACCGCCTTGAGCAGAGTTTATACGCCTTACGGAACATTTGCTGTGATGGGAAATCATGATTATGGCTATTGTTATTCCGAAGTGGTGGAGGCCATGCAAAAGAATCATGTGCGGTTGATGGAACATAAAAGCTATAAGCTGATGAAAGATGGTCAGTATATTATAGTGAGCGGTGTACGCAATCCGTTTGATTTAAAAAAGAATGGTGACTCTCCATCCCAGCATTTTCCGGCGGATGATTTTATTATATTGCTCACGCATACTCCCGATTATGCAGAAGATACCGATGTGTCGAATGCCAATTTGGTGTTAGCGGGGCATACTCATGGTGGGCAGGTGAGCTTGTTTAAAAAATATTCTCCGGTAAAGCACTCTATTTATGGAAACCGTTTTCTGACTGGTTGGAAAGAGAATAGCAAAGGTACTCCGATTATTATAACCAATGGATTGGGTACTTCGCGCGTTGACGTCCGTTTATTTACTCCCAGCGAAGTTGTTCTGGTAGTCTTGCATCGTGTTGAAAAGCAGAAAGAATAGACTGTTTGTCCGTTAATAATGTACAGGGTGTCCATAATCGGACACCCTTTTTTATGTTTACTTGTTGATACTTAGTGGATTAATTCCATGGCATGTACTTTGCACTTTATAAAGTGAAGCGACTCAAGAAAAAAAACGGATCATGTTGCAACGTTTTGAGAGTCATTTGCGTCTTATAAATAAAGACACAAATAAACACGAATTATAAACATTAAAAATAAGACATTATGAAAACTACAATGCTCACTAAAGCCATGATGGCAGTTCTTTTTGCAATGACAAGTGTATTAACATTGAATGCGGCCAAGCCTGTGAAGATTACAAATGAAGAGGTGGAAAATGGTCGGGTGTCGGCTAAGGTCGTTTATGAACAGGAAGGTACTTTCCTGACTCCGGAGTATCGTTTTGAGTTCAGATACAACGATAAGGGACAAATCATAGAGAAGAAAAGTATGAAATGGAATGGCACGGATTGGATAAATTATTATTGTATGGAAGTTACGTACACAGACACAGAAGCGCATATTGATTATTCTTTGTGGAATAAAAATAAAAAAGCGTTTGTCCCTACGCAGAAATATGTATATACGTTAGATGAAGCTGGGAAGTTTTTGGCGTGGCACTCATATAAAAAGGATACGACAGGCTGGGAGTTGGACGGATTGATAAATAGTAAGGTACTGCTGGCAAAGCGTTAATGGAGTGCGTCCTTTGAATTTTAGATTAAATAATTGATGTGTTTTTCCCCGGGGAATTTGGATTGTATCCTCCCGGGGATTTTTATTTTTTCAGTCGTTCATATACTGCCGGATGCAGGAAATATCGTATATCTCGTCCTTCCGCCAGTGCCTGTCTGATAAAAGTAGAACTGACTTCCAATAACGGAGTATCGGCTAATTGCACGGAAGGAGGAAGGGTTGTTGGATCAATAGTGAAATTCGGACGGGGATAGATCATTACATGATGATTCTTTAAAATCTCCTCTGCTTTGTACCAACGGGGGAATAGAAGCCAGTTGTCCGCCCCAATGATAAGGGTGAATTCCCGGTTGGGATAGGCTTTGTGTAAAGCATCCAATGTGTGTATAGTATAGGAAGGACGAGGCAGGTGGAATTCGAAGTCGGAAGCCCGGAATTTGGGATAATCCGCAATGGCCAGTTTTACCAGTTCCAATCGCAGATTATCATCCCATAAATCCGTTTGTTGCTTTAATGGATTGTGAGGAGAGACGAGAAACCATATTTCATCCAGTCCATTATATTCACATAAATAATTGGCAAGTGCCAGATGGCCCATGTGGATAGGATTGAATGAGCCGCCGAAAATACCAGTCTTTATCTTACTCTTTTCCATTTATTGTAATTCCATACTTGTCCTACAGTGACAATACCCATTGCTATGGCAATAATGTATTGCTCCATTGCCATTGCAATGATGCCTACAGCCAAAGCTATAAAACCAATGAGGATACAAAGTATCGACATTCTTTGGGCCAGTTTTTTCGGATCTTTGATCATCGTCTTATTGTTCAATAAAGTTTCTAATAACTTTCAGTGCTTCCGCCTTTGCCTTCTCCAAATCGTCATTTACTATCACGGTATCGAATTTATCGGCGAACCCCAATTCGAATTCTGCTTTTGCGATTCGGCTTTCAATCACTTCGGGGGCATCAGTACCACGGCCTTGCAGGCGTTTACGGAGTTCTTCTACACTGGGTGGTTGAATGAAAACAGACAATGCGCGGCTGCCATAATATTTTTTGATATTACATCCGCCTACCACATCTACGTCAAAAATCACATTTTGTCCGGCTTCCAATTGTTTTTCCACTTGTGCTTTCAAGGTTCCGTAGAAACGGTTTTCGTATACTTCTTCGTATTCCAGAAACTCATTATTGGCAATGCGTTGTCTGAATTCCTCAGGAGATAGGAAGAAATATTCCACACCATGCCGTTCTTTTCCGCGAGGAGGGCGGCTGGTGGCAGAAATAGAGAAAGACAGGTTCAGGTTTTGTGTCAACAGATAGTTGATAATGGTTGATTTGCCTGAACCCGAGGGGGCTGAAAAAATGATAAGTTTTCCTGTTGCCATATCTTGATTCTTTGCTTATGAGAATGGTGTCCGGTATGTGAACCGGTTACATTACATTTAACACCTGTTCTTTGATTTGTTCCAGTTCGTCCTTCATCTGCACTACGATGTTTTGCATTTCGGCATGATTGGATTTGCTGCCAGTCGTATTGATTTCGCGTCCCATTTCCTGTGCTATGAAACCAAGTTTTTTTCCTTGTCCATGACCGCCTGCCATGGTTTCACGGAAATATCTCAAGTGATTGCTCAGTCGTTGTTTCTCTTCGTTAATATCTAATTTTTCAATGTAATAAATCAATTCTTGCTCCAGGCGGTTTTTATCATAATCCACACTGATGGTCTTTTCCAAAGCATCTGTAATGCGTTCACGTATCTTGGCTACACGCTCTGTTTCGTAGGGTTCGATGGACTTTAACAAACGCTCGATGTTGTCAATCTTTTCGTTGAATTTCTTTTCCAAGGCGGTTCCTTCCTGTTTGCGGAAATCTACCAAATGGTTGATGGCCTCTTCCACTACCCGGCGGACTACCTCCCATTCGTCTTCCGAAAGTTCTTGTACATCGGCTTTGGTCAGTACGTCAGGCATTCGTAGAAGGGTTGCAAACCAATCTTCGGGCATTGGTATATGGGTCATTTCGGAAATAGATTTTATCTGATTGTAGTAGTTTTCTACAAGGGCGGCGTTAATGGGAGTGGCTGTATCCGAAACGTCTTTCTCTATCCACAGGCTGAAATCAACTTTACCGCGTTCCAATGATTTGGAAATCATATTGCGGATTTCCATTTCTTTTTCACGGTATAAAGGAGCGATCCGTGTAGACAAGTCCATTGCTTTACTATTTAAAGACTTGATCTCTACGTTAATTTTTTTTTCTCCGAATATAGCGGTTGCTTTACCGTATCCGGTCATTGACTGTATCATAACTAATATGTTTTTTTGCAAAAGTAATCTTTTTATGGAAATGAAGTATAAATAAAAGTGTATATTTGCAGATTATATTATATAAGTAGAGCATTATGTCGTGTATTTTGCATATTGAAACTTCAACAGAGGCCTGCTCTGTTGCCGTCAGTGAGGATGGATTGGCGGTGTTCTCCAAAGAGGATTTGAAAGGACCTTCACACGCCGTGCAGCTGGGCGTATTTGTAGATGAGGCTTTATCTTTTGTCGACAGTCATGGTATGCCGTTGGATGCAGTGGCTGTGAGTTGCGGGCCCGGCTCGTACACAGGGCTGCGTATTGGTGTTTCTATGGCGAAGGGTATTTGCTATGGACGTAATTTGCCACTTATCGGTCTGCCGACATTGGAGGTGTTGTGTGTGCCGGTGTTGTTACATCATGATTTGCCTGAGGATGCCTTGCTCTGTCCTATGATAGACGCACGTCGCATGGAAGTCTATGCAGCTGTTTATGATCGCGCATTGGGCGTGAAAAGGGAAATAGCCGCCGATATTGTTGATGAGCATTCCTATTTGGAGTTCCTGAATGAACATCCGGTCTATTTTTTTGGTAACGGTGCAGCCAAATGCCGTGGGCAGATTACTCATCCCAATGCTCATTTTATTGATGACATCCGTCCGTTAGGTAAATGGATGTTCCCATTGGCAGAAAAGGAAATGGTAAGGCAGAACTTTAAGGATGTGGCTTATTTTGAGCCTTTCTATTTGAAAGAGTTTGTAGCTTCCAAACCCAAAAAGCTTTTGTAACAGCCGATGAACAAATCAGTGCATAAATCATAAATTTTAAATATATATGGAGTATAATACTCAACAACGAACTTTACCCCTTCCTGAATATGGCAGAAGTGTGCAGAACATGGTAGACCACGCCTTGACCATCGAGGACAGAGCTGAGCGCCAACGTTGTGCGAATACGATTATCAACATTATGGGCGGTATGTTTCCGCATTTGCGGGATGTGCCCGATTTCAAACATAAATTATGGGATCATTTGGCTATTATGGCCGATTTCAAGCTGGATATCGATTATCCGTATGAAATTGTGAAGAAAGAAAGCCTGGAGGTGAAACCCGATATGTTGCCTTATCCGCATAATGGAATCCGTTACCGTCATTATGGACGTATTTTGGAGAACATGATTAAAAAGGCAGTGGACTATCCGGAAGGTGAGGAGAAGAAGCAGCTGATCAGCCTGATTGCAAACCACATGAAGAAATGTTTCCTGAACTGGAACAAAGACGGGGTGGAGGATCAGAAAATCTTGGATGATCTTCGCGATTACTCTAAGGGAATGATTAATCTGACCCCTGAAGACCTGCATTTGAATGAACAACAACGTGTTTATGTTCCACGCAGGCCGCAACAGAACAACAATCAGCGCAGACCGCAACAAAACAACAACCAAAGAAAGAAATATTAATTCCTAAAAAATGATACCATGGCTTCGTTTGTAATTGAAGGAGGACATAAATTGCACGGCGAAATACACCCGCAAGGTGCTAAAAATGAAGTGTTACAGATTCTTTGTGCCACTCTGCTGACCTCGGAAGAAGTGACCGTAACTAATATTCCGGACATTCTGGATGTGAACAACCTGATTCAGTTGTTACGTGATATGGGTGTCAAGGTATCAAAAACAGGGATTGATTCATATACATTTAAGGCTGACACTGTGGATTTGAACTACTTGGAGAGTGATGAATTCTTAAAGAAATGTTCCAGTCTGCGTGGATCAGTCATGTTGGTTGGTCCGTTGGTTGCCCGTTTTGGAAGGGCTTTGATTTCAAAACCGGGCGGTGACAAGATTGGTCGCCGGCGTTTGGACACTCACTTTATCGGTATTCAGAAACTGGGAGCCTGTTTTAATTATGATGAGGAACGAAGTGTTTTCAGTATTTGCGCAGAGCATTTGGAAGGTACTTATATGTTGCTGGATGAAGCTTCGGTTACCGGTACGGCTAATATTGTGATGGCTTCTGTCCTGGCGAAGGGCAAAACGACCATTTACAACGCAGCTTGTGAACCTTATCTGCAACAACTTTGTCGTATGTTGAACCGCATGGGGGCGAAGATTTCCGGTATTGCATCTAATTTGCTGACTATTGAAGGAGTGGAAAGTCTGCATGGCTGTACGCATCGGGTGTTGCCTGATATGATTGAAGTAGGTAGTTTTATCGGAATGGCAGCTATGACAGGAAGTGAGCTTACCATTAAGAATGTATCGCATGAAAATTTGGGCATTATTCCAGAAAGTTTCCGTCGTTTAGGTATCAGAGTGGAACAGCGGGGAGATGATCTGTTTATCCCCGAGCAGGAACATTATCAGATCGAATCGTTTATTGATGGCTCTATTATGACCATAGCAGATGCTCCCTGGCCGGGGCTGACTCCCGACTTGCTCAGTGTGGTACTGGTGGTGGCTACACAGGCGAAAGGCAGTGTACTGATTCATCAGAAGATGTTTGAAAGCCGCCTGTTCTTTGTGGACAAGCTCATAGATATGGGAGCACAGATTATATTATGTGACCCTCATCGTGCCGTTGTGATAGGGCATGACCGTAATTTCCAGCTTCGCGCCGGAAATATGATTTCACCCGATATCCGTGCCGGTATCGCTTTGCTGATAGCGGCAATGAGTGCCGACGGTATAAGCCGCATACACAATATAGAGCAGATAGACCGGGGATATCAGAATATAGACCAGCGTTTGAATGCGCTTGGCGCACGTATTACTAGAATTTAGAGAAATCAATCATGATTAAGAAAGATGAAGTTTTCAAGATTGGTATATTCAACAAACCGCATGGAGTAAAAGGAGAAATCTCATTCACTTTTACGGATGATATTTTTGACCGTGTGGAATGTGAGTATCTGGTCTGTTTGTTAGACGGTATATTCGTGCCTTTCTTTATTGAAGAGTATCGTTTTCGTTCAGATACCACTGCTTTAGTCAAACTGGAAGGGGTGGATACCTCGGAAAAGGCCCGTATGTTTACGAATGTAGAGGTCTATTTCCCGAAGAAATATGTCGGTGAGGAGGAAGATTCGGATGATATACCTACCTGGAACTATTTTATTGGCTTTAAGGTGGAAGATGTGAATCATGGTGAGTTGGGCGAGATTGTGGCGGTGGATGACAGTACGATGAATGTCCTTTTTGCCATTGAGAAGGATGGCGAGGAACTTTTGCTGCCTGCCCACGAGGAATTTATCATCAAATTGGATAAGAAAAAGCGTTTGCTGACGGTCGAAGTACCTGATGGCTTGATATAAATATAGAAGGTGCGCACAATGAAGAAAAAAGGAAGGAAAGCATTTTGGCATAATTTCAAGTTTAAGTATAAACTGACCATTACCAATGAAAATACGTTGGAGGAGATTGTGGGACTGCACGTTTCCAAACTCAATGGTGTGTCTGTATTGCTGTCTGCCGTAACGGTAATTTTCCTGATTTCGGCAACTATCATTGTTTTTACTCCTTCACGTAACTATTTGCCGGGATATATGAACAGTGAGGTACGTGCGCAGGTGGTGACCAATGCCTTGCGGGCCGATTCATTACAACAAGTGGTGACGAGGCAGAATATGTATATCATGAACATTCAGGATATATTTAGCGGGAAAGTAAAAGCTGATACAGTCCAATCTATCGACTCTCTGACCATTCTTCGTTCTGATTCTTTGATGGAACGTACCAGGCAGGAAGAAGAGTTTCGCAAGCAATATGAAGAATCGGAACGATATAATCTGACGGCTGTTGATGATAATAATGCCGCTTCCGGATTGATATTCTATCGTCCTACACGGGGCATGATGTCATCTAATTTTGACTTGGAGAACAGGCATTACGGTGTGGACATTGCCGCTAATCCAAATGAAAGTGTGTTGGCAACATTGGATGGGACAGTGATTTTGTCTACTTATACGGCAGAAACCGGTTATGTTATTCAGATACAGCATGGACAGGATTTTGTGTCGGTGTATAAACATTGTGGTTCGTTATTAAAGAAAGAAGGAGATCCGGTGAAAGGTGGTGAAGCTATTGCATTGGTAGGAAATACCGGTGAAAAAACTACCGGACCGCATCTGCATTTCGAATTATGGCATAAGGGACGTGCGATTGATCCCTCAAAATACATTGTATTTTAACAACATTATGAAAAAACAAATAGCGATATTAGGTTCTACCGGCTCTATCGGTACACAAGCTTTACAGGTAATAGAGGAACATCCAGATTTATATGAGGTCTATGCGTTGACAGCCAATAACAGGGTCGATTTATTGGTAGAACAAGCCCGTAAGTTCATGCCCGAGGCGGTAGTGATAGCCAATGAGGAAAAATACCTTCAATTGAAAGAGGCGCTGAGTGATCTGCCTGTCAAAGTATATGCAGGAGCGGATGCGCTTTCTCAAATTGTGGAATCACAACCTATTGACATTGTACTGGCTTCTATGGTAGGGTATGCCGGATTGCGTCCTACTATAAATGCGATAAAGGCAGGTAAAGCTATTGCTTTGGCTAATAAAGAAACACTGGTTGTAGCCGGGGAGTTGATTAATGCACTGGCAAATCAGTACCATATACCTGTACTTCCCGTGGATTCGGAGCATTCGGCTATCTTCCAGTGTCTGGAAATAAATAACCGGTTGGAGAAAGTGATCTTGACAGCTTCAGGAGGGCCGTTCCGCACTTATACCATGGAGCAGTTGCAAACAGTGACCAAAGCACAAGCTTTGAAGCATCCCAATTGGGAGATGGGAGCGAAGATAACCATTGATTCGGCTTCCATGATGAACAAAGGGTTTGAAGTGATTGAGGCTAAATGGTTATTCGGAATGCGTCCGGAGCAAATTGAAGTGGTAGTTCATCCACAATCTGTCATTCATTCTATGGTGCAGTTTGAGGATGGGGCCGTGAAAGCACAGTTGGGCATGCCCGATATGCGTTTGCCTATTCAATATGCTTTTTCGTATCCGGAGCGCGTGAAATCTTCTTTCGAGCGGTTGGATTTTGCCCGTATAACAGACCTGACTTTTGAACAGCCTGATACCAAACGTTTTCGTAATTTGGCATTGGCATACGAGGCTTTGTATCGGGCCGGAAATATGCCCTGTATAGTGAATGCAGCTAATGAAGTGGTGGTGGATGCTTTCCTGAAAGACAAAATATCTTTCCTGGGTATGAGTGATGTCATAGAACAGACTATGGGTAAAGTTGCTTATATCAAGGAACCGACTTATGAAGACTATGTGGATACTGATGCTGAGGCGCGTCGGGTAGCGTTGTCCCTTTTGTCATCTTAAATGGTAGTTGGCAGAGAATTATGTTAATTATAAATTATAAAATAGTAAATAGTTAGATGGAAACATTTTTGATTCGTGCTCTTCAATTGATAATGAGCCTTTCATTATTGGTCATTATTCATGAGGGAGGACATTTTCTTTTTTCACGTCTTTTTAAAGTAAGAGTAGAGAAGTTCTACATATTTTTTGATCCGTGGTTTTCTTTGTTCAAATTCAAACCGAAGAACAGTGATACGGAATATGGTATTGGCTGGGTGCCTTTGGGGGGATATGTGAAAATTTCGGGTATGATAGACGAGTCTATGGATACCGAGCAGATGAAACAGCCTGCTAAGCCATGGGAATTTCGTTCAAAACCGGCTTGGCAGCGTCTGCTTATCATGGTGGGTGGTGTCTTGATGAATTTCTTGCTGGCTATCTTCATCTATTCCATGATTTTATTCCATTGGGGAGATTCTTTTGTATCGCTGCAAGACATGACTCATGGTATGAAATTTAATGAGCGTGCCCGGGAAATAGGTTTCCGTGACGGTGATATTCTTCTTCGTGCAGATGAAAAACCATTGGAGCGTTTCGGGGTGGATATGCTTCGTGATATTGCTGAGGCACGTACAGTGACTGTATTGCGCGACGGAAAGGAAGCCGAAGTATATATGCCTGAGATCAGCTTGTTGGATATAGCAAAGGATGATCCGATGTTTGTTACGGCGTTAGTTCCTAATGTCGTTGACTCGGTGATACCGGGCGGTGGCTTGGATAAGGCCGGTATACAGAAGGGAGATAGTCTGGTCGCGGTCAATGGCGAGAGGTTGAACTCATGGAATGCATTGGTGGAAAAACTGGATAATATGCAGGCTGATGCGGAAGCTACAGGAGATAAAGATGCTTCTCTACAAATGGTATATTCGCGTAACGGACTGCGTGACACCGTGACGGTGCGTACAGACTCTTTGTTTAGAGTGGGCGCAACATTCTCTTCATTGGCTGATTATAAAGAAACAACCCGTGAATTTGGTTTCTTTGAATCTTTTCCTGCCGGGGTGCAATTGGGGGTAAATACGTTGAAGGGATATGTGAACGATATGAAATATGTGTTCACTAAGGAAGGAGCCAAGAGCGTAGGTGGTTTTGGAACGATAGGAAGTATTTTTCCGAAAGTATGGGATTGGCATCGTTTTTGGGAAATGACTGCTTTTCTGTCAATCATTCTTGCGTTTATGAATATTCTGCCTATTCCGGCATTGGATGGCGGACATGTATTATTCCTGCTTTATGAAATCATTGCCCGCCGTAAGCCGAGTGACAAGTTTATGGAATATGCACAGATGGTAGGTATGTTTTTACTGTTTGCCTTGCTCATTTGGGCGAACTTTAATGATATCATGCGATTCTTGTTCTAGGTCTGCATGACAGAAAAGGACACGGCATTTTTATAACAATGCCGATAGGCACGGATTTCCGCAAAGATTGAATCAATCGTCTTTGCGGAAATCTGCGTTTTTTATATTGTTTCTCTCCCGTGGTGAAAAAAAGACATAAAAAAAGAGCGAAAGTTTTTATCAAACCCGCTCACATCCTGAAGAACCCCCCTCCATTATGGGGTTCTTTTCATCTTTCTCGTCTCAGTTGTGTTATCCTCTCTCTCTTGTACCTAAAAAAAACAACTCTTTTAATACCTATAAAACTAATCTCCTGAAAACTTTCTTTTTCTAATTACCTTAAATCTTACTACTAATACCTTTCTAAATCAATCTTTCTTTACCTAAATCTAATACCTGTCTCTTATACACATCTGACGCTGCCGACGACTAGTCGA
>ERZ1027245.321-NODE-321-length-18433-cov-5.750789_pt1 | contig 18433 bp, 18 predicted proteins | sample MGYA00519475_ERZ1027245 | MGnify/ENA primary metagenome ERZ1027245 (study PRJEB26926, sample SAMN06164723) | human gut metagenome | biome: ENVO:00009003; feature: ENVO:2100002; material: ENVO:00002003 | host: Homo sapiens | place: USA | collected 2012 ... | reverse complement strand
CATATTTTCTTTTAATATATTTTTTCAGCATGAATATACTAACTGTTTTATCTGAAAATATCAAGGATTTTTAGTTTTATTTCATATTTTCCACTGTCAAATATGCTCTCATACTCGTCCGGAGTGAGTACCTCCTTAAGATTTTCCTTTGCTTCGTCCTCCACCACCTCGTACACACTGCCCCTAAAGCACATGTTTGGATACAGCACGCACCACCAGTTATGACCGGCTCCATCGCCCAGTGTTATTTCAAGTGCCTCGTAATTTCCCTCAGGAAATGTATAGTCCCCATACGTCTTTTCCGGGAAATCGGTGTGTGTAAGCTCTGCCGATGCGCCATATGTAAAACCGTTTGCTGCAAGCGTCTCCTTTGATACCGCTATTATTTCGTCCATATGGTCATTTACGGTGGCTCTGGTTTCTTCGATATTTTCGCACTCCAGCAGATATGGCTCTATGTAAGCCCCTACTGCATCGCGCACCTGCTTTTTCACATTCTGGTCTGCTTCGCTGTCACTGTTTGCCAGTACGTGGAAACGCAGGATTTTGCCGGCGATGGATTTTTGCATATCGGCTGTACACGCTATACTATTGGTGTTTGCGGCAGGTGTATGATTTTTTACAGCTATCGCTGCCGTAAGGGATATTATTGCTATGGTTGTTATTATTATTTTCTTTCTCATGTAAACAAGTATTGCCTTATTTGACGAACTTATTCATCATTTTTGAAAATTTTACCGGGTTTCATGAATTTCATTCGTATAGTCATCCAGCAAGGTGCCAAGTGTAATTATCGGTTCACCATCCTCATGATTCTCCTTATTCATTTTCTGCTCATAATAATCACCCATGTTATCAAAGATATCATTTATATCATCTGCTATGCACACATATGTGTTTCTCGGAAATTTTTTTGATGTCTTGCAATATTCCATGAAGTCTGAATAAGCTGCTTTATCTTTTCTAAGTGTTTTTCCTATTAAAATCACCTTCAAATGATTGGTATCGGCTTTTTGTGACAGCCGATCCTCGAAGCTGTCCACGGCTGTTTTGATATCATCTGCATATTCCGGTTCGTAGGATTTGTCCATGTTATAATAAAACTCTATATATCCGCTATTTTCATTTGTCGAAACATCTCTGTGGCTAACATATGCTTTGTTATCAGTTACTTCTTTATCGGTTATTTTGTCAGTATCTACATCTACAATATCGACCGCCGCAAATGTCGGAAAACAGCGCTCCTCAAGTTCCACTGCACTGCAGCCGGTGAGCATGAGACCTATCGTCAACACTACTATGACCGGTATCGCTATGCACAATAAAAATCCAAGATATTTTTTCACGATTTCATCTCCACTTTCAAGAATATATGCTAAGGTCACTGTGACTGCTATGACAAAAATGATGCACCAGCTTCTCATAGTGCTCTTTTCCTTGCCATGGCTTTTCTGTCTGTCAGAGCCAAATTGCTTATTGCTACAGGAATGCCGGTTTTTATTAAATGTAAATATAACTTTCCACGTATTTTCAGCAAAATTCTCACATCTTAAAACCGCATAATAAAGGCTCATATTGAGTACTGAAAACAGCGTGAAAAACCACACCGACAGCATCAGTGCATCTGCCCTCTTGAAGAAGCTGCCTTTTATCTTCACATCACTCATCAGTACGACAGCCGGAAACTCTATTTCCGACAGTGAATATTTTCCGAAGCTTCCAAGCAATACTGCATACAATAAAAAAAGGATTCCTACATATGTGAATATTGCTTTACTCACACTCCCTCGTATCTGTGAGGCAGTGCGTTCCCTTACAAACAGTATATTGAACACGGAAATGGATGCTGCAAACACATAGTATGCACCCGCAAATATATCCGCTATGCCAAAGTCCACACCGACTCTGTCCTTAATCATCAGATAGTCAAATCTCACATCCGATATCGCAAACAAAAGCATAGCAGCAAGCGGTATCAGCACAAAGAAAAATACTACCTCGTATACCCTTGCCCGGCACTCCACTCCGCCACTTAGCGCATAAGCGCATACCGACATTATCACAAGGAGTACAACTGTAAATGACTCATCCGGTATAAGGCTGTCACGTATCAGCTTTACAAATATCCATGCAAGAAATGCGGCCTGTGACAACTCGTATATTGCAATAATTAAATCATAAATTAACATTTTCGCATATTTTGTTTTATCAATGCTTCTGTCATATATTGTTTTTCTGCGTTCACGTACCTCACTTACTATCCACATAAATAGCCATGCCATGAAAACTCCGAGTGCGATTGAGATAAAAGCATACTTTCCAAGCTTCGCCAGATTGTTTGGAAGCACCAGTGTGCCGACTCCAAGCAGATTAAAGACGTATAGCCTGTATAGCTGGCGGGGCGATATGCTTTCGTTTTGTGCAAATGTGTAGCTTGTGCTCATATTTTTAGTCATCATTATTTCCTTTCAGCTTTCTGCACTCCTTTTCTCTTGCAAATACAGGCCGCCTCCATAGTCTGCGAAGCGGAAATCGTATGATACTGTCCTTTTCATCCTCGCCGCCTGTCAGCTCGCTGCCCACAAATGGCATCATGTATGGGTAACCACAGCTTTTGAGCTTTGCGAGATGCAAAAGTATCACCATCAGACTTATTAAAAATCCAAAATATCCAAGCCATGCCGACATCATTATTACAGCGAATTTGAGTATCCTAAATGAAAATGCAAACTCCTCACTCGGTATGGCAAACGAACAGAGTGCGGTGAATGCAACAAGAATGACCACTATAGGGCTTACTAAATTTGCATCCACTGCTGCCTGTCCGATTATGAGGCCTCCGACTATGCCTATCGTGTTTCCCATTGCTCCGGGAAGTCTTATGCCGGCTTCGCGAAGCAGCTCAAAGGACAGCTCCATCATTAGTACCTCTATGAGCTGCGGAAACGGGCAGCCGAGTCTGGCTTCATAAAACGCCAGTATGAGTGGTGTCGGCAGTATCTGTGTATGAAAATTTGTGACCGCCAGATAAAGCCCCGGCAATGTAAATGACATAAAGGCAGCCACGTACCTTATCAGCCTGGCAAAGCTTGCCGCTATCGTTCTGTTATAGTAATCATCTGCGGTTTTTAAAAAATTGTTCATGGTGGTTGGCAATATTATCGCTATCGGTGAATTATCGCACAGCACCACCACCCGCCCTTCTAGGAGCGCATTTACCGCCACATCCGGCCGCTTTGTGGTCTGAAGCTGAGGAAACGGCGAATACCATTTCACCTCGGCAAACTGTTCAATGACTCCCGAATCTCCCACATGGTCTATCACATAGCTGTCCAGATTCCTTTCCACATCCTCTACAAGCCCCGGTTTTACGAGGTCTCTTACATATAGTATGTCCACATTGCTGTGTCCTCTAAGTCCCTTTTTCACCTCTTTACACTTTAATCGTGTGCTCCTTAACCTGCGCCTGATAAGTGCTGTATTTATCTTTATGGAATCAGCAAAGCCCTCATTGGAGCCTCTTATGACCTTTTCCGAATCAATCTCCTGAATTGACATGGCAGGATATCCCTTATCAGGAAGCTTGAAGGCATCCGGATAACCATCCACAAAAAAAATCACGTCTCCTGTCAGCATCATCTGGGCCGCCTCATTAACCGTGTGCAGATGTGCAAATTCAGATAGAGCTGCCTGATTTTTGTCAAGTACTTCCTTAACCTGATCCCGGTCTATCCCTTCAAGGTATGAGGTAAATCGTCCAAATGCACTGTTATTGATACCGGAGCCTGCACATGTCACCTCAATATAAGCAACAAAACACTTTATGCAGGCATCACGCCCCAGATACATCTCCTGCATCTTGATATCTGAACAGTCAGAATATATCTGCCTGAAGCTTTTTATGTTCTCGTCTATGTTTGTGGTCATCTTTAACTCTCCTATATACCCAATAAATCCCGTAAGATTTAAAATCCCTGATATAGTATGACCATACATTCCTACAAATATCCCTGATTACTTATTTTTTGCTATTATCTAAGCTACTAACTAAGCCACTAAAAAAGGCCACCGTTCACACATCAGTGCGACCGGCAGCCCTTGGTTTTGTTATATTATTTTGTATTTTATTATCTTTGTCTGCTATAATCTTGTTTTATTTGTGTTTTATTTCTTCTCTTCATCCTGCTTTTGTATCACAGCTTTCACAGCAACCGCCTGATTTGCCACATGCGTATGCATTTCTGTAGTCACAAGCTCCATATTTCTTGACTCAAGCGCCCTGTAGATGGCGTCATGCTCCTTCACAAGCATCGGATAATTCTTTGGGTCCTTCAAATACTCCACTCTGTAGCGGTACATCTGCTCGCGGATATTGTTCATCATAGATACAAGCTTCGCATTGTTGGTCGCCTCATAGATAGCATCGTGAAACTTCACATCCTCCTCAGCTATCTTTTTCACATCTCCTGAGTCCATGCTCCTCTTGAACTCGTCCTTTATGGTTTTTAGATTCGCAAGCTGCTCATCACTGATTTTCTTACAGGCTATTTTGGCTGCAAGCTCATCAAGAGCCTCTCTCACCTCAAGCACATCCTCCATATCCTTGAGAGTCATCTTGGCAACCTCTGCGCCCTTTCTCGGCATTGTGACTGCAAGCCCCTCCTGCTCAAGCATTCTGATTGCTTCACGTATAGGTGTACGGCTGACTCCAAGCTTTGACGCAAGCTGCAGCTCCATAAGTCTCTCTCCCGGCTTGAGCTCGCCCTTTAAAATTGCCTCACGAAGTGTATTAAACACCACATCACGCAGTGGCAGATATGCATCCATATTTAAAGTTAAATTATCAGTCATCAAACTTCTCCTATCTCTTGTATTATAATTCTCACATATAAGAAAAAAGTAACTATAAAGCACCCGCTGTGCTATCCGGATATCACGTTATTTGCGATTATTGTATACAGATGTCAGATACACCTGTCTGGCAAGATGTGAGCTTCTCATGGCTTTGTACGCTTTCTTTGCAGTATCTTCATCGTCAAACAGACCAAAAACCGTCGGACCACTACCGCTCATCATGGCTCCTACCGCGCCATTTGAAAGCATATGCTTCTTTATCTCATCTATCACCGGATAATTTGGTATAGTCACAGTCTCTAAGACATTTCCCATATGTGCTGCGATATCATGCAGATTCTTAGCCTTTATATCATCTATCAGGCGGTCTATATCCGGATGAATAGTCGTATCATCAAGCTTCAGATTCTGGTACACAAATTTTGTGGATACCGAGATGGACGGCTTTGCAATAAGCACCGGACACTTTACCATTGGAGGAAGAGGACTAAGCGCCTCTCCTATGCCCTCGGCCAGCGCCGTGCCTCTCATAATACAGAATGGTACATCCGCCCCTATCTGCACACCTCTTTCCATAAGCTCTCTCTTTGTCAGTCCCAGTGAAAAAAGCCTGTTTACACCTATAAGCATAGCCGCCGCATCAGTACTGCCCCCCGCCATCCCTGCTGCAACAGGAATACGCTTGTCCAGCTTCACTGATACACCGTCAGTTATAGAAAACTCATCCATCAGAAGCTTTGCAGCCTTGTATATGAGATTGTTCTCGTTTACAGGGAGAAAAGACAGATTGGTCTGTATCTGTATGCCAGGCTCCTTTGTCCTTTTGATATCAAGCCTGTCATACAGATGAATGGTCTGCATAATCATACGGACCTCATGATATCCGTCCTCTCTGCGCCTCACAACATCGAGCCCCAGGTTAATCTTGGCTAATGCTTTTAATGAAATATCGTTATTACTACCCATATTGTATTACCTCTGTTTTTTGTATACAAGGATTATAACACACCCTGCCAAAAAGAGCAAATTTAAATATTCTCATTTAATTGTTAATTTTTACATCTCATCAGTCAAATTAACCTAAAAAGGGACTGCACGTTGCGCGCAGTCCCTCTAATATATCATATTCTGTTTCTTATAGCCCTTGCCGTTATTTTTTCAATTTTCTGCCAAATATAAATGTCGAAAAATATATTACCGATGCGATAATCACTATCATCGGGCCTGTTGCCACATTGGTGTAATATGACACAGCAAGACCGACTATTCCTGAAAAAACTGAAAATAGCACTGAAAAGAAATGATACTCTCGCATATTTTCCGAAATATTCCTTGATGAAGCCGCTGGTAATATAAGCAGGGCATTTATTATAAGTATACCTATCCACTTGATGGATAGCATAACTATGAGTGCTACAAGCACCGCAAACAGATTATCCAGAAGACGCACATGGATGCCCTTGCTTTTTGCCACGCTTCTGTGTATACATATGGCGTTGAGCTTATTGAAGCAAAGCACCCAGAACACTATAGTGACCACAAAAATCACAATTAGATAAACTATCTCAGTCTTTGTGATGCTTAGCACATCGCCCACCAGTATACTTGAGTATTTGCTGAAATTGCCGCCCTTTGACAGTATCGCAAGACCTATCGCCACAGAGCACGATGAAAATACCGATATAATGGTATCTGTCGATGCAGTGTTCAGACTGCCTATCTTATTTAAAAGAAGTGCAAACACTATCGCAAATATCACCATGGCAAGCGAGGTGTCTGCCATGCCGCATACCACTCCGACAGCGATTCCGGTAAGTGCTGAATGTCCGAGTGCATCTGAAAAGTATGCCATCTTTTTGTTTACAATCATGGTTCCCATTATGCCAAAAAGCGGTGTGATGATGAGCACAGCGATAAGGGCATTTCTCATGAAATCATATTGAAGCCAGGAGGTTATATTCATTTGTGTTCCTCCTCTCTCACCCAGGATTCCTCTCCTGTGTAAAAAATTCTCTCAAATTCCTTGCTCTCGAAGACTTCCTTCACAGTTCCCTGCTTTGCAACGGTCTTATCAAGCAGTACAACATGGTCTGCGTACCTTGCCACATAGTCCAAATCGTGCGATATCAATATGATTGCAAGGTCATAGTGAGTCTTTAAATAATCCATGGTCTTATAGAAAAGCTCCATGCCGTTTTGGTCTATTCCGGACACCGGCTCATCCAACAGCAGCAAGTTCGGCTCGTCCATGATTGCCATGGAAAGAAGCACTCTCTGCAGCTGTCCTCCCGAGAGGTTGCACACCTGCTTGTCGATGAGCTCCTCAGCCTCAAATACCTCGAGTGTCTCCCTTATCTTTGCCTCTATCTTTTTGCTCTTTGGCAGAAAAACAGGATAATTGTACTGATAGCTTGCTATGAGGTCATACACGCTGACCGGTGTATTTTTCTCGATATTGACAGACTGCGGCACATAGCCGATTTTAAGCTTAGCCATATGTCCGTCCTTAGTATCCTTGAACTCAATCGTACCGGTGTGAGGTATCTCGCCGAGTATCGCCTTTATGAGTGTAGATTTTCCGGCACCGTTTTGGCCTATTATGACATTGAAGGAGCCACAGTGTATGTGGATATTTACATCCTCAAGCACTGTCTGCTCTCCAAAGCTCACTCCAAGGTTATTTATTTTTATGCAATGAAAGCCACATGGCTGTATTATTTTCCGCATATTTTCTCCAATTTTATTTAGTAAATGCCTCTTTGATAAGCTCTATATTGTGCTCCATACCATAAAGATAGCTGTCCTTGTCGTACTCTCCCCTGTTGAGAGGGTCGATATAAATCACATGCACATCTGTCTCACGCGATACGGTATCTCCCATGCTCTTTCCGTAGAGCTCCTCAGCGAGTATTACCGACACTCCGTCATCCTTTATGGCACCTATTACCTGCTTTATCTCACCTGCGCTGACTGAGCGCTCCTCGTCAAGGTCTAACAGATAGCATGCATTCATGGAAAAATCATCAGCTACATATGCATAGGCCTCATGGAATATGATGATATTCTGTCCATTGGTAAGACTCTTTATGCTATTTATCTTTTCTTCAAGCACTGCAAGCTTTGCATCATATGCTTTTGCATTTGCATAATATTCATCAGCATGCTTTGCATCCTTTTCGGCAAGCCGGGATGCGATTGTCTGAACCATGGTGCGGTAACGCGGCACGCTCATCCATGCATGGGCATTCTCATCACCGTGGTCATGATCGTGCGCGCTATCTGATTCTGCGTCTGCTTCGTGGTCATGGTCGTGGTCACTGTCTGCATCATCCTCAGAAAGAAGTGCCACATCCCCACAGGCCTCAACCACATCAAGCTTCGGATACGCCTTTGCCACATCAGACATAAACGACTCTATACCGCCTCCGTTTATTACAAAAACATCGGCTGTGGATAAAAGCTTCATATCCTCCGGTGTTAGCTGAAAATCGTGCAGACAACCGGTCTGTGGCTCGCTTAAGTTTTCAAGTCTCACGCCTTCCACACCATCCACTATGTTTAAAGTGGCAATGTACATAGGATAGAAGGATGTCACGACTGTAAGCATATCATCAGCTTCGTCTGTATTTTTTGTATTGCCCGAAGCATTTGATGCTCCACCGGCAGCGCCTTTCATACCTGCTGTGTGCTCATATGCCATTACCGCAAGCGTACACACTATCAATATACACAAAAACATAATGCCTACAAATTTGCATTTATTCTTCATATATTAAATATTCGCCTTTCTTTCTATAACTTTATTTCTATGACTCTATTTCGACTTTATTTCTTTTTATGATTATTAACGCTTTTTTTGCTCTTGGCCTTATCTCTGCGTTCTTTAGTCTTTTTGGCAACCGGCTTTCCTGTCTTCTTCCAGCGCTCCTTTTTGTGCGGCTGTGATGCAGCGGCTCTTTTTGCAGCTGATTTTGCCTCGCGCTTTGCTTCTTCCTCCTGTTTCATGGCAAGAAGCGTCTCCTCGTCAAACACGAGTGAATCTATGAGATTCCAGATTTCGTTCCTGCCTTCCTTTGACATGGACGAAAACGGTATAACTACCGTGCCCGGCTTCACATGAAGCACATCCTTGATAGTCTTTATGTGTGCGGCAATCTGGCTTTTTTTCAATTTATCAGATTTGGTTGCAATGATAATCGGTGCAAAGCCCTGGTTTACCATCCAGTCATACATCATGATATCATTGTCCGATGGCTCATGCCTTATATCTATTAAAAGAAACACTGCCTGAAGCTTTTTTGAGGTGTGAAGATAGTTTTCTATCATCTGTCCCCATTTAGCTTTTATCTCGATATTGGCGTTGGCATAGCCATAACCCGGCAGATCGACCAGATACATGGCGTCATTGACGTTATAAAAATTGATGGTCTGTGTCTTGCCGGGCTGTGAAGAGATCCTGGCAAGTGACTTTCTGTTCATGAGTGCGTTGATCAGTGACGACTTGCCTACATTTGACTTGCCGGCAAATGCCACTTCATTATACTCATTGTCAGGGATTGTGCTTGTAATTCCGCAAACTGTCTCTAAATTAACACTTTTAATTACCATAATCTCTTCCTCATTCTTATTTTACAAATGCTATCTTCTCCACCTGTGAAAATTTCTCCACCGGCACAATTTCCATGCCGTCTGTTATTTCCTTTGAAATCTCCTCCAGGTCCTTTTCATTATCCTTTGGAATACATACTGTTTTTATTCCGATTACTTTGGCTGCAAGCAGCTTTTCCTTGAGTCCTCCTATCGGAAGCACCCTGCCGCGTAGTGTTATCTCGCCCGTCATGGCTACATCTGCCCTGACAGCTCTGTCTGTAATAGCCGAGAGCATGGCTGTCGCCATAGTGATACCCGCAGATGGTCCGTCCTTTGGCACTGCGCCCTCCGGGATATGTATATGGATATCATGCTTCGTGTAAAACTCTGCATCAATTCCATATCCTTCGCTTATTGAGCGCACATAGCTAAGTGCCGCCTGTGCCGACTCCTTCATCACATCACCAAGCTTACCGGTGAGCACGAGCTCACCCTTGCCCGGTAGCACATTCACCTCAACCTCGAGTGTGACACCGCCCACGCTGGTCCATGCCAGGCCTCTAACAATTCCAACCTCTGCGTGATCATTTTTCTTCTCCGGACTGTACTTCGGATTGCCCAGATATGTCTTAAGATTGGTCTTTGTAACCTTTACAGCAGCTTCGCTGTCCTTAAAGATTTCCCTGGCAGCCTTGCGGCACAGCTTGCCGATAGTCCTCTCAAGGCTTCTGACTCCGGCCTCTCTGGTGTACAGCCTGATGATATCCTTTAGGGCAGAGTCTGTTATCGTAAGCTGTTCCTTTTTAATTCCGTTTTTGCTCTTTTGCTTCTCAACCAGGTGTTCCTTTGCTATGTGAAATTTCTCATTTTCAGTGTAGCTTGACACCTCAATAAGCTCCATCCTGTCAAGAAGCGGCTTTGGAATGCCTGAAACCTCATTTGCCGTTGCAATAAAAAGCACCTCCGACAAATCCACAGGCATCTCAATGTAATGATCCCTGAATCTGCAGTTCTGCTCACTGTCAAGCACCTCGAGAAGAGCGGCTGATGTGTCACCCTTGTAGTCACTTGACACCTTATCTATCTCATCCAACAGCATGAGAGGATTTGAAACGCCGGCCTGTCTTAAGCCATTTACTATACGGCCCGGCATAGCGCCGATATATGTCTTTCTGTGTCCACGGATTTCTGCCTCATCGCGCACACCACCAAGAGAAATACGCACATATTTCTTCTCCAGTGCAGACGCAATTGAACGGGCTATGCTTGTCTTTCCTGTTCCCGGAGGACCTACAAGACAAATTATAGGACTCTCTCCCTTGCTTGTCAGATTTCTGACTGCCAGAAACTCAAGTATTCTCTCCTTAACATCCTTTAATCCGTAGTGATCATCATCGAGCACCTGTGCTGCATGGTCAAGATCCTTGTTGTCCACAGACATCCTATTCCACGGAAGCTCAAGTACAGTCTCTATATAGCCTCTCTCAACAGTGCTCTCTGATGAGCTGCTGCTCATATTTCTAAAGCGCTTTATCTCTTTTTTCGTCTTTTCCTTTACGTAGTCAGGCGCATCTAACTCAGATAGCTTTTTCTCATATTCATCAGCCTCCGAGTCAGCATTCTCGCCCAGCTCCTCACGTATCACACCAAGCTGTTCACGAAGCACATACTCCTTCTGATGCTTGTCCACACGAACCTTTACTTTTTTCTGAAGCTCATTCTTTATGGAAATAACCTCCACCTGGGAGAGAAGTAATGATACTATAACCTGATATCTGTCATTGATATCCTCTGCCTCAAGCACCTGCTGCTTAAGCTCATATGACACCGGCAGATTGTTGGTTACATAATCAATGAGCTTTTCAAGATCCTCATACTGATCTATCTGTCTGATAAGCTCCTTGCTGATTTTGCCGACGACTGCCGCATATCTGTGAAAAGCCTCTCTGACTCCGAGAAGCATGGCTTCCCTGAGATCCTCCGGCAGGCTGTCTGCATTACTATCACAATAACAGATTTCTGCCTCAAGGTACTTCTCATTACCGGTAAAGCCAAGCAATGCTGCCCGGCTTATTCCATCTACAAGTATTCTCACAACATCATTCTGTAATCTGACAACCTGCTTTATATCAGCAACAATACCCATCTGATAGAGATCTTCCTGAGTCGGGTCCTCACTGTCCACATTCCTTTGTGTGACAAGATAAATCTTTTGATCCTGCTCCATAGCCTCCTCGACAGCACGAAGGGAGCGCTCTCTGCTGATGTCGAAATGGGCAATCATCCCCGGCAGAATAGTAAGCCCTCTCAGCGCTACTGCAGGCATATTCATAATCTGTTCTTCCACTTATATCTCCTGTATTATTACACAGCCATGCATAACAAACCGCTGTGCAATTTATATTATCCGATGCTGTATCTTTTGTAAAATACCGCCATGTACTTACGATGCCGCTTTTTCCTCGATATATGCCTCAGGCACGCAATCACCATCAAGCTTTAAGTTTTCCTCAACGATATCCTTGTCTATTACACATCTGCTGATGCTCTTGTCTGACGGTATACGATACATAAGGTCAAGCATAACAGCCTCCATGATGGCACGAAGTCCTCTGGCCCCTGTCTTTCTCTCAAGTGCCTTGTCAGCGATGGCATTTACTGCATCGTCTGTGAACTCAAGCCCTACTCCGTCAAGCTCAAAAAGCTTGGTGTACTGCTTGATAAGCGAGTTCTTAGGCTCCTTAAGTATACGGATAAGTGCATCCCTGTCGAGTGCCTCGAGAGAAACGGTAATAGGTACACGTCCGATAAACTCAGGAATCAATCCAAACTTTACAAAATCCTGTGGAAGTGCATGCTTAAACGCCTCTCCTACATTGAGCTCTGTCTTTGACTTTACATCTGAATTGAAGCCTATAGATGATGTATCCATACGACTGTCGATAATTTTTTCCAGACCATCAAATGCTCCACCGCAGATAAAAAGTATATTAGTAGTATCAATAGGTATAAGCTCCTGCTGTGGATGCTTTCTGCCGCCCTGTGGCGGTACAGATGCCTCTGTGCCCTCAAGAATCTTTAAAAGAGCCTGCTGTACACCCTCGCCTGACACATCTCTGGTGATTGAGACATTCTCTGATTTCTTTGTAATTTTATCTATCTCATCTATATAAATGATCCCATGCTCTGCACGCTCGATATCATAATCTGCCGCCTGAATAAGCTTTAATAGGATATTCTCCACATCCTCACCTACGTATCCTGCCTCTGTAAGTGTTGTAGCATCAGCGATAGCAAATGGAACATTTATCACTCTGGCAAGTGTCTGCGCAAGAAGTGTCTTTCCTGAGCCTGTAGGTCCAAGCATGAGAATATTACTCTTCTGAAGCTCTACATCTGATGTATCACCTGCCAGAACTCTCTTATAGTGATTGTAAACAGCAACCGAAAGCACCTTCTTTGCCTGGTCCTGTCCTATTACATAATCGTCCAGAAACGCCTTAAGCTCCTCCGGAGTAACAAGATTTATATCATCCTTAGCGCTGCTTTTGTCCTCATGGCCATCTACGCCTTCTTCCTCAAGAATCTCGGCACATATATCTATACACTCATCGCAGATAAAAGCTCCATTAGGTCCGGAAATCAAACGATTTACCTGGTCCTGTGTCTTACCGCAAAATGAGCAGCGAATCTTTCCGTCGTTTTTTCCTGCCATTATTAACTCCTTTTATTGCATGAGGGCATCCCATATGGGGTACCCTCTTAAATTCATCTAACTTCTGATTATCTGTTTGTTATTACACTGTCTATGAGACCATACTCTGCGGCTTCCTGTGCTGACATATAGTTGTCTCGCTCTGTATCAGCTGCAATTGTCTCGTATGGCTTGCCTGTATTGGCTGCTAAAATTTCGTTTAATCTCTTCTTTGTCTTTAAAATATTTTCTGCAGCAATCTGAATCTCAGTAGCCTGACCCTTTGCACCGCCAGATGGCTGATGAATCATAATCTCTGCATTTGGAAGAGCATATCTCTTGCCCTTTGCACCGCCTGCAAGAAGGAAAGCTCCCATGCTTGCTGCAAGACCGATACAGATTGTTGAAACATCACACTTGATGTACTGCATAGTATCGTAAATAGCAAGTCCTGCTGTAACCATTCCACCCGGTGAATTGATGTAAAGGTGGATATCCTTATTCGGATCCTCGGACTCAAGGAATAAAAGCTGGGCAACAACAAGGCTGGCTGTTGTCTCATTTACTTCCTCTCCAAGGAAAATGATACGATCTTTTAATAATCTGGAGTAAATGTCGTAGTTGCGCTCTCCTCTGCTGGTCTGTTCAATGACATATGGTACTAAACTCATATAAAATACCTCCTTTATAAAAGCTCAAAAGACCGGCTCAGAAAATAGGCTTCTGAGCCAGTCAATCAAATCTTGATTCAAAAATCTTATTCTTCTGTAGACTCTTCTGCATCAGCCTTTTTCTTTGCCTTTGCACGCTCTTTAACGTTGTCCATGATAAGATCTACGGCCTTTGTGATAGCAATGTCTTTCTTCATAGACTCCTTCTCAGCATCTCCCATGTACTCTTTAAGCTTATCAGCCTCCATGCCGTATGCCTTAGCCATCTTCTCTACCTCAGCATCGATATCTGCATCAGTAACCTCGATGTTTTCCTCCTTGGCAATCTGCTCAAGTACAAGGCTGCTCTGGATACGTGTTGTAGCCTCAGGACGAACCTGATCCTTAAGCTGGTCAACTGTCATGCCTGAGAACTGTAAGTACTGCTCCATTGTAAGACCGCTCTGTGCGATTCTCTGAGCGAACTCCTCAACCATTGTCTCACACTGTGTCTCAATCATTGCCTCAGGAAGATCCATCTTTGACTTGTCGATAATCTTCTGGATAGCCTCATCCTCTTTAGTCTTCTTAGCTTCTGTCTCTTTCTTCTCTGTGAGGTTCTTTTTGATTTCCTCTTTGTACTCAGCTAATGTATCAACACCTGCTGCATCCTGTGCAAACTCATCATCAAGCTCAGGAAGCTCCTTAGCCTTGATCTCGTTGATCTTAACCTTGAATGTAGCCGGCTTTCCTGCAAGGTCTGCTGCCTGATACTTCTCAGGGAATGTTACATTGACCTCAACCTCATCGCCTGTGTTCTTTCCTACTAACTGATCCTCGAATGTATCGATGAATGTGTGTGAACCGATCTCTAATGGATGATTCTCACCCTTTCCACCCTCGAAAGCTACTCCGTCAACAAATCCCTCAAAGTCGATAACTGCTGTATCTCCCTCTGCTACAGGACGATCTGTAACTGTAACTGTTCTTGCATTTTTGTTTCTCTGGTTCTCAAGCTCAGCGTCAACCTCTTCATCAGAAACTGATGTGTCGATCTTTGTAACTGTAACGCCCATGTACTTACCAAGAGTAACCTCAGGTCTTACAGCAACCTCTGCTGTGTAGATGAAAGGCTGTCCCTTCTCAATCTGAGTAACCTCAACTGTTGGGCGTGAAACAATGTCAACACCGCTCTCGTCAACCGCACCTGCGTATGTCTGCTGCATAAGAATGTTTGCTGCATCCTCGTAGAACACACCTGCTCCATACATTTTCTCAATCATAGCTCTTGGCACTTTTCCTTTACGGAATCCAGGTACGCTAATCTGTTTCTTCTGCTTCTGATATGCAGAATCCAATGCTTTCTCTAATTCCTCAGCTGCTACCTCAATAGTAAGCTTCGCCATATTATGCTCTAAATTCTCAACCTGTACACTCATGTCAATCGTTATCCTCCTTAAAAATATATATGAATGGTATGTACATCAAATGTAATGTGGGCATGCTTTTTAAACTGCTAAGCCCAGTCATTGGATGATTATAACACAACAAATCCACTATTTCCAGTGTTTTTTACATTAAATTTGCTTTTGTGTATAATTCCATAAATTGTCAGCAATACCAAAACATATTTTTGTCATTTTACGGCATAATATTTCCATACACATACAGCTTGTGTATAACGTTTTAAAAGGAGGTATTGCATTATGGCAGCATCAAGTAGTAAAAAGGCTTCTGTACCGGAGGCAAAAGAGGCTATGAGCCGTTTCAAGGAAGAGGTTGCTTCAGAGCTTGGAGTTCCTTTAAAAGAGGGCTACAACGGTGACCTTACTTCTAAGCAGGCCGGTTCAATCGGTGGCGAGATGGTCAAGCAGATGATCATGAAGCAGGAGCAGCAGATGAAATAAGCTCTGCAATAGCAGGCTTCAAATGTACGCTTCAAATGCAAGCATAAAAAGAGGCCGCGCACCATGGGGTTGGTGTGTGACCTCTTTTGTTATAATACAGGGGCTTGCCGGTCTAGTATACCAGCCCCTGTCGAATATGCTCTACTGTGGCATCGTCTGTGAAGTATCTGACAAGCTCGAGTGCAAACGCAATAGCTGTTCCCATTCCACGACTTGTAATCACATTGCCATCCACAACTACAGGCTGCTCAAGCCATTGTGCACCGAGCAGCTTTTCCTCAAAGCCCGGATGACAGGTAGCTTTTTTGCCCTCAAGTATATGATTCTCACCGAGCACGCTAGGCGCTGCACATATCGCTGCAACAAGCTTTCCCTCAGCGGCAAATCTCTTAATTGTCTTTACTACGGTCTCATCCGCGCCAAGGTTTAATGTACCCGGCATGCCTCCCGGCAGTACGATTGCATCGTAGCTGTCAAAATCAGCCTGTGCCTTTGTGGTATCTGTCTTAAATGTCACCTGATGAGAGCTTGTCACCTCGGCTTTTTCCGTGATTGATATGGTTTCAATCTCAAGCTTTGCTCTTCTAACTATATCTACTACTGTAAGTCCTTCAATCTCCTCACAGCCGTCTGCCATAAAAATTCCTACTTTAATCATATTTTTCTCCTTTACTTTTCTTTGATAATACTATAAAAAGCTGCGGTTCGTCCTTGAATTCTTAAATACCGGTCATTATAATCATATATAAATGATATGAGGGTAAAACAAAAATATAAACCGTAACTATAAATCTACCAGTAACCTGAAAGGATATACCATGGAAATCGAAAGAAAATACTTACTTAAACAGCTTCCTTCCAATTTAGACAGCTACGCGAGCAAAAAAATCGCCCAGGGCTATCTGTGCACCTCGCCTGTTGTCAGAGTCAGACGCTCAAATGACAGCTATTATATGACCTACAAGGGAGCAGGTCTTATGGTGCGCGAGGAGTACAATCTTCCTCTCACAAAAGAAGCCTACGACCATCTTGTCCAAAAGATTGACGGTCGTCTCATCGAAAAGACACGCTATCTCATACCTCTTGACGGTGGTCTGACCGCAGAGCTTGATGTATTTGAGGGTGATCTGGCTCCTCTTACACTCGTGGAGGTTGAATTCGACTCTGTCGACGCAGCAAATGAATTCACAGCGCCTGACTGGTTTGGCGAGGATGTCACTGAATCCGGCAAATATCACAACAGCTATCTGAGCCGATTGGAAAATTCATAGTACTGCCTGGTCTTTATCGTATTCTTTAAATCATCATACCGCTTTTGCAATGGACCCTCAGGAACTACAACATCCATAACCACCGCTATGTCATCTATAAGGCGGTCGGTTATGATATCCCTCATTGAAATAAGTATATTGTACTTCTCTTCAAAGGTATCCGCATCAAGGAACTCCAGCAAACGCGGATCCGGTGCCTGGCCTTCATCTGCATCCGGTGCCGGCTCATAACATGCCTGTGTCTGAACACTCACAGCTTCAGGTGCATTAGCTGCAATCGCATTAGTGCTCAAAGAGATACTCTTTCCCGACATATCCTCCGGCTTATCCTTAAGTGTGATCTTCTCAAATCTGTATTTCTGCTTCACATCAGGATATTTCTCATGGTCCACCTCGCTTACAAACATGTCGAGTGGTCTGGCGTATATCCCAAAATCATCATATAAAGCCTGATAAATCACAAGCTTTTCCCCTGTCTCTGAATGTGTCGCCACTGTAACTATCTGATACAGCTTATTCTTAAAGTGCCTGTAAAGCTCTCCGGGCTTTGGTGTTCTGTCCATCATTTCTGCCTCTTTTCCTATTATTTAAAAGTTGTTAATCATGTCTAAGCCTTCTCCAAGGAAATCTCTCTCAAACTCCAGATTACCGCTGTATCCCATGGCAATCAGATCCTCAACACTGCCAAACATGCTCTGTGTCTCAGCCTCTATAATCTTTGCACCGTCTGCCGCTTTGGTATGCAGTGTCTGGCAGTTTCTTGAGTGCTCCTGAGCCATCCTCTGCTGTGCCTCGCTATGTCCGTGCATAGCCTCAAGCTCTTTTTGTGTCGTATCATCCGCAAAGCGTGCGTTATTTTTCACGGCCCTCTGCACTATATCCGGATTGCTCTGCTGTGGTCTCTGCTGTGGCTGTACTCTCTGCTGCATCTGTGGTCTCTGAGGCTGATGTGCTCTCTGCTGCATCTGTGGCTGTTGTTTCTGCTGATATTTCTGGTTCAATGCATTCATACCCGACTGAACTGTATTCTGCATGCTGTTCCATATCTGCTGTATCTGCTTCTGCTGCGGTCTCGGTTTGTTTGGCTGCGTGTTTTTACTGCCTGCGCTCTTTGATTTTTTGTTAATGTAAAAAACAGCTCCTAAGATAATTGCCCAAATTATAACATCCATATTCTGCTCCTTTATCAATCTGCATTTTCTATGTCAATCCCTGAATATCCTGCACATATCGCGCAGTATGTATTCTGCTGTCTGTTCCGGCTCCCATTGCTTTGTAACACCCACAAGCAGCGGATTAAGCTCCGACAGTATCCTTGCCGTGCGCCGGTCTGTCGTGCCCTCATACTTATCGTTTATGGCCTCAGCCTGCTTCACACATGCCTCAAGCTGCTTTAATATATCCTTCCAGAACTCCTCGTAATATATCCTGTCTCTTATACACATCTGACGCTGCCGACGACTAGTC
>ERZ1027245.319-NODE-319-length-18530-cov-6.984682_pt1 | contig 18530 bp, 10 predicted proteins | sample MGYA00519475_ERZ1027245 | MGnify/ENA primary metagenome ERZ1027245 (study PRJEB26926, sample SAMN06164723) | human gut metagenome | biome: ENVO:00009003; feature: ENVO:2100002; material: ENVO:00002003 | host: Homo sapiens | place: USA | collected 2012 ... | reverse complement strand
CTAGTCGTCGGCAGCGTCAGATGTGTATAAGAGACAGATATAATAGTAAATAAAAGAATTTTGAAATACACATACGGAGGTAGAATAAGTGAAATTATATGAAAATGGTGCTTACCTTTTAAACGGTAAGGAAGTAATAATTGATGGACCAGAGGCTCAGGCAGCTGTCAAAAGCAAGACCGGCATGGACATCGATAAACAGACAGCTAAGCAGGAGACAATTGCTTACGGTATTTTAAAGGAGCACAATACATCCGGCAATATGGACAAGCTTCAGATTAAGTTTGATAAGCTTACATCGCATGATATCACATTTGTAGGTATCATCCAGACAGCACGAGCTTCAGGACTTGAGAAATTCCCTATCCCGTATGTACTTACAAACTGTCACAACAGCCTTTGTGCAGTTGGTGGAACAATCAATGAGGATGACCACATGTTTGGTCTCACATGTGCAAAGAAGTACGGCGGAATCTATGTACCACCTCATCAGGCAGTTATCCATCAGTTTGCACGAGAGATGCTTGCCGGCGGCGGAAAAATGATACTTGGTTCTGATTCACATACACGTTATGGTGCACTTGGTACTATGGCAGTCGGCGAGGGTGGACCTGAGCTTGTTAAGCAGCTTCTTGAACAGACATATGATATTGATATGCCTGAGGTAGTAGGCATTTACCTGACAGGAGAGCCAATCAAGGGCGTTGGACCACAGGATGTCGCACTTGCAATTATCGGAGAGGTATTCGGAAACGGCTTCGTAAAGAACAAAGTTATGGAGTTTGTAGGACCGGGTGTGTCTAATCTGAGCGTTGACTTCCGTATAGGTGTCGATGTTATGACAACAGAGACTACATGTCTTTCTTCTATCTGGAGAACAGATGATCAGGTTAAGGAATTCTTTGAGATTCACGGTAGGGCTGAGGACCACAAGGAGCTTAATCCGGGTGAGGTGGCTTACTACGACAGATTTATTGAGATTGACTTAAGCCAGATCCGCCCAATGATAGCTATGCCATTCCACCCAAGCAATACCTATACTATCGATGAGCTCAATGCAAACCTCATGGATATTCTCGATGACTGTGAGAAGAGAGCTGAGGTAAGCTTTGACGGCAAGGTGAAGCTTGATTTAAAGAGTAAGGTAAGAGACGGAAAAATGTATGTAGACCAGGGAATCATCGCAGGCTGTGCAGGCGGTGGATTTGAGAATATCTGCGATGCGGCTGACATATTAAACGGACATTCAATCGGAGCAGACGAGTTTACACTGAGTGTTTACCCGGCATCTACTCCAATATACATGGAGCTTGTGAAAAACGGAGCTGTAGCAAAGCTTCTTGAGACAGGTGCAATCGTAAAGACTGCTTTCTGCGGACCTTGCTTTGGTGCAGGAGATACACCTGCCAACAACGCATTCTCTATCCGTCATTCAACAAGAAACTTCCCTAACAGAGAGGGTTCTAAGGTACAGAACGGACAGATCAGCTCAGTGGCACTCATGGATGCACGTTCAATCGCTGCAACAGCAGCAAACAAGGGCTTCCTTACATCAGCAGCGGATATTGATGTCAACTTTACAAAGCCAAAATATTTCTTTGATAAGACTATATATGAGAACCGTGTATTTGACAGCCATGGAGTGGCAGATCCTTCAGTTGAAATCCAGTTCGGACCAAACATCAAGGACTGGCCGGCAATGAGCGCGCTTCCTGAGAATATGCTCCTTAAGGTGGTTTCAGAGATTCATGATCCTGTTACTACAACAGATGAGCTCATTCCTTCAGGAGAGACATCATCATATCGTTCAAACCCTCTTGGACTTGCAGAGTTCGCACTTTCAAGAAAGGATCCTGAGTATGTAGGCAGAGCAAAGGAAATCCAGAAGGCCCAGAAGGCTATAGAGAGTGGTGAGTGCGCAGGAAAGGCTGTTCCTGAGGTCGCTGAAATCATGGGAGTAGTAAAGAAAAAATTCCCTGAGGCAAGCCATGAGAATATGGGCTTCGGAAGCACAATTTTTGCTGTTAAGCCGGGTGACGGCTCAGCAAGAGAGCAGGCTGCCAGCTGCCAGAAGGTACTCGGAGGCTGGGCAAATATCGCAAACGAGTATGCCACAAAGAGATACCGTTCAAACCTTATCAACTGGGGAATGCTTCCATTCATCATCGATGAGGGAGAGCTTCCGTTCCACAACCTCGACTATATCTTCCTTCCGGGAATCAAGAAGGAAATCGAGGATGCAAAGACGGAGTTTGAGGCATATGTTGTCAAGGATGGTGAATTAAAGCCATTTACACTGAAGATGGGTGAGCTCACAGATGATGAAAGAGAGATAATATTAAAGGGATGTCTCATTAACTATAACCGTAAATAAGGAGAGTTTAATCCGATGGAAGAAACCGGAAAAGCTGGTAAAAAATCAAACATTGAGATAAATGCAGATAAGGGTGCGAAGCAGAATTCGCACCCGGGGCGTGAGGAATGGCCACATCTGATCAGAATAGGTGTCATGGTATTTGTCACGTTTGCAGTCAGTATACTGTTTTTCTTTGCACTGTACAGATTTGAGGGCTTTGCAGGCATATGGAGCAAGCTGCTTGCGGCAGCAATGCCTATTATAATGGGACTTGTGCTTGCATACCTGATGAATCCTGTCATGTTGTGGCTGGAAAGATGCTTTAAAAAGCTTCTTTCCAAAAAGATGAAAAGCGAAAGCAAGCTGCGAAAGGTTTCAAGAGCTCTTGCAATCACAGGCTCGGTTATTATTCTTGTAGCGATTATTTCGCTCCTCATTGCGGCTATTGTGCCTTCTGTCATAGCAAGTATATCGGGACTTATGAAGACACTGCCAAAAGATGTTGCGGCATTCATCAACATGATAAAGAACGGCAATTTCGGGGACAGCAAAATTGCTGAGCTCGCGAGCACAGGTTTACAGAATGCAACCGACTACATTGAGGATTATGCCACAGAAAAGCTGATTCCTGAGGCACAGAAGTATGTTGCACAGATTACAACCGGTGTGATTTCGGTAGTCAGAGGCTTATTTAATTTTATTATCGGAATAATCGTGATGGTCTATGTGATGAGTATTCAGGAGACTCTTGCAGGACAGAGCAAAAAGATAATATATGCTGTCTGCAAGCCAAAGACAGGCAATATCATCATTGAGACGATCAGAAAGACAAATGAGATTTTTGGAGGCTTCATAAGCGGTAAGATTATAGATTCACTGATTATAGGTGTGATTGCATATTTCGGATGTCTGATTTTAAGGATTCCATCATCGGTACTCGTTGCAGTGATTATCGGCGTTACAAATGTGATTCCGGTATTCGGACCGTTTATCGGTGCAATTCCATCGTTACTCATAGTAGTAATTCAGAGTCCGTGGCATGCACTTTATCTCCTGATATTTATTGTCGTGCTGCAGCAGGTGGATGGCAATATAATAGGGCCTAAGATACTTGGCTCATCTACCGGTCTTTCGACCTTCTGGGTTATGTTTGCCATACTAATCGGCGGAGGAATGTTTGGTTTTCTTGGAATGTTACTTGGTGTTCCAACCTTTGCTGTGATATACTATATTGTGAAAAGAGTTGTTAATTATGCTCTCAGGAAAAAGAAGCTTCCTGAGGACACAAGGGATTATACAAAGACAACAGGCGTAGATACCAAAAATAATAAGCTTAAATACGAGTAGGTGAAATAAGTGGATAAATACGAATACAATCTCAAGCTGGATCAGATAAAAGCCCTAAGCGCCGAGGAGGGCTATATGAGCGCAGCAGAGATTGCGGATAGCATAAATTGGAACAAAATTAAAAATGTAAATACACTCGTTAAAATCGGCGAAATCTACGAGAAGGCCGAAAGATACCAGGATGCAAGGGACATACTTTTAATGGCCTATGACCGTTCACCAATCGGCAGGATGATTATATACAGACTGGCTGAGGTCGCCATCAAGATGGGTGATTATGATGCTGCTACAGAGTATTATGATGAGTTTGTTGAGATAGCGCCTCATGATGATATGAAGTATGTATTAAGATATGCCATCAAAAAAGGGCAGGGAGCTTCATTTGATGAGCTTATCACTATTCTTGAAGAGTACAAGGATGAAGAATACACTGAGGAGTGGGCATACGAGCTTGCATATCTATACCACAAGGCCGGAAAAGCCGATAAGTGTATAGATGCCTGCGATGAGCTCATTCTGTGGTTCGGAGACGGACCATATGTGGAGCGTGCGCTGGAGCTTAAGATGCTTTATCAGCCACTTACCAAGGCTCAGGAGGAAAAGTACAGACGATTCAAGGCAGAGAAGGAAAAGCCGGCTAAGATAAAGGATGAGGCTGAGGTCACTGAGATAGGTGCCATGGAGATGGTAAAGGGCGGAGAGATAGTGCATGATGACGTAACTATTCCGCAGATTACTGTAAATCAGGAGAAGTTCAATACTGTAAATTTACAGCAGGAGATTGCCAAGGGTATGCAGCAGATCATGGAGGCCAAGGGCAAGAATGAAGTTGCTGATACGATGGATACCATCAAAAAGATAGTTGAGGATATTCCTTATCTCAAGCTCGAAAAGGAGCAGGAAGAGTATGTACAGCAGCCGGAAGAGACAGAGCATATCGCTACAGATGAAGAGATAGATGGTTCACTTAAGTTGAATTTCAAGGAGCTTTTGGGTGAAGACGCTGACGGACAGATGTCTATGGTCATGAGTGAAAAGACTCAGCTTGAGCATCAGATTACAGGACAGATGTCTATACAGGATGTGCTTGAAGAATGGGAAAAGACCAGACATGCGGCTGAAATTGCACTTAAAGAGGCTGAGCAGCAGAAACTTGAGTCAGCTAAGGCAAGAGCACTTCAGGAGGCAGGAGACATCATGGAGAGACTAAATGATGTCATTCCAAAGCTGGATGCAGGTGTCACTCCGAAGGAACTTCTTGAGGAGGAGTATTTGAAGGTGCCGGTTGATATTATAGAGCAGAAAGCTGCCGTGAAGGAGCCTGCAGAAGAGCAGAAACCGGATATGCAGGAGCTTTATGCAGATGAGACTGTGGATGAAGTACAGGAGCCGCAGGAAGCATCGGAAGATACTATAGACGAAGCACAGGAGCCGCAGGAAGCACCTGAAGATGCCGCAGATGAAGTCAAGGAACCGGTTGGAGAGCCGGAGGATATAATTATGGCAGAGGAGTCTGAGAAAGACGAGATACTCATGCAGCCGACTACCATGATGCCTGAAATAACAGATGATATGTTAAATGTCGATGATGATACATCAGATGATGAGGCTTCACAGGAGAAAGAAAACGTTTCTGAGAAGAGAGATTTTGATCATGTGACATCATTTATCGAGCAGGAAATAGCCAAGATGACAGCAAAGAATCCGGGACTGGAGAAGAAGCTGGATATGGCTAAGACAAGAAAAATGCCGGATATTTCATTGCCGGAGGATTTAGACAGCGAAGAAGATGACTCGAAATTGAAAGAAACAAAACATATAAAAGAGCTTACAAGCGAACAGAAAGCTATATTTTCATATTTCATACCGGTAAAGGGTATGGAGGATCAGATCTGCAAGGCATATAATGCAGTGCTTGATCATTTCAACAGGAAAGAAAACGCATCCACAGGCAACCTCATTATACAGGGAGAGCAGGGTTGCGGAAAGACAATGCTTGCTACAAGCTTTATAAAGGTATTACAAAAAGATGGTGAACAGCTTACAGGAAAGATGGGCAAGATTGATGCTGCCGCACTCAATAAAAAGGATGTGCAGCAGGTAGTCAGAAAGATAACAGGAGGCTGTCTCATCATAGAAAGAGCCGGTGATATCGACCGCAGCATAGCTGCCCAGCTATCATTTTTGATGGAGCATGATATTACAGGAACACTCTATATACTTGAGGATACATCAAAGGGTATAAAGAAGGCTCTCTCAATGGATGAGGGCTTTGCATCCAAGTTCACGGAAAAGATATCGGTTCCTATTTTTACAAATGATGAACTCGTATTGTTTGCCAAATCGTACTCTGCAGAGCTTGGGTACAAGATAGATGAGATGGCTATTCTGGCATTGCATAACAGAATCAGCAATATTGAGAGGATAGACCAGGCTACCACTCTGACAGAGGTCAAGGATATAATTGACGAGGCCATAGACAGGGAGGCTCACAGCGGACTTAAGAAGGCTATAAGTATTCTGACAGCCAGGCGATATACAGATGATGACCGAATTGTACTCAAAGAGGATCATTTCAGGGAAAAATAAATACTTATGGGGGGTATATATATGTGTAATTTTACAGCAATGGATTGTTACCTGTTTGGTCAGGCAACACACTATGATATCTACAAGAAGATGGGTGCTCACTTAGCTGAGCGTAAAGGAAAAAAAGGAGTGTGCTTTGACGTCTGGGCGCCACATGCGAGGGAAGTATACGTGTTTGGTGAGTTTAACGACTGGAATGAGACCAGTCATGAGATGAAGCGTGTAGAGCCGGAAACCATGGGAGTGTATGAGCTTTTTGTACCGGGAGCGCAAAAGGGTCAGATGTATAAGTTTATTATAGTCACTGAACAGGGTGATAAGCTGTACAAGGCGGATCCATACGCAAACTACGCAGAGCTTCGTCCGGGAACAGCGTCAATCATCACAGATATCGAGCACTTCACATGGACTGACAAAGAGTGGATGGATAAGAGAGCAGCAAAGTCAGATGCTGATGTATATTCTTCACCTATGGCTATATATGAGTGTCATCCGGGCTCATGGATGAGACATCCGGGCAGGGATGATGAGGGCTTTTATACATACAGGGAGCTTGCAAAATCACTCATATCCTATGTGAAAACTATGGGATATACACATATTGAGCTTATGGGTATTTCAGAGTATCCGTTTGATGGCTCATGGGGATATCAGGTGACAGGCTACTATGCACCTACATCGAGGTATGGAGAGCCTGAGGATTTTGCATACTTTGTTGATCAGTGCCATAAAAATAATATCGGAGTAATCCTCGACTGGGTACCTGCACATTTCCCAAAGGATGCGCATGGACTTGCCAATTTCGATGGAACAGCCACATATGAGTATGCAGACCCAAGAAAGGGAGAGCATCCCGACTGGGGCACAAAGATATTTGACTACGGTAAGAATGAAGTAAAGAACTTCCTTATCGGAAGTGCACTTATGTGGATAGAAAATTACCACGTAGACGGACTCCGTGTGGATGCAGTTGCGTCAATGCTTTATCTTGACTATGGAAAGAACGACGGACAGTGGGTGCCAAACAAGTTTGGAGGAAATAAGAACCTCGAGGCAGTAGAGTTTTTCAAGCATATCAATACACTCATACTTGGAAGAAATCACGGAACTGTAATGATAGCCGAAGAGTCTACCGCATGGCCAAAGGTAACAGGCAAGGTAGAGGAAGACGGACTGAACTTCAGCTACAAATGGAACATGGGATGGATGCATGACTTCCTTGATTATATGAAGCTGGATCCATATTTCCGTAAAAATAACCACAACAAGATGACATTTGCGATGAGCTATAATGAGAGTGAGAAATATATTCTGGTACTGTCACATGATGAGGTGGTACATCTGAAGTGTTCTATGCTCAACAAAATGCCGGGCTTAGAAGGGGATAAATTCAAGAACCTCATGGCAGGATATGCATTTATGATGGGACACTGTGGAAAGAAGCTTCTTTTCATGGGACAGGAGTTTGCACAGAAGCAGGAGTGGAGTGAGGAAAGAGAACTCGACTGGTATCTGCTTGAGAATCCGGAGCATAAAAAGATCCAGAACTGGGTAAAGGAGCTGCTTCACCTCTATAGGAGAAACCGCTGTCTGTATGAGCTGGATTCAAGCTGGGAAGGCTTTGAATGGATAAATGCAAACGATGCAGACAGAAGCATCTTCAGCTTTATCAGAAAGAGTAAGGATGGCAAGAATAATATGCTCTTTGTCATCAATTTCACACCGGTAGAGAGACCTGATTACAGAGTCGGAGTGCCAAAGCACAAGACATATCAGCTCGTTTTAGATAGTGAGGATCCTAAGTTTACCGGCAAAACGGTACAAGCGCCTGTAAAGAAGGCTGCAAAGGGCAGAGGCAAGGCAGCAAAACAGTCATATAAGAAGCTGGACTATAAGGCAGTCAAATCAGAGTGTGACGGCAGACCATTTTCATTTGCTTATCCACTTGCGCCTTACGGAGTTGCTGTATTTAAATACTAATATACCGGTAAACAGCAGGGTAAAGGACCGCGCCAATTTAAGGCGCGGTCTTTATTTTTGCGTATTATATGTCGATATATAGTAAAAAGATAACTATTCAGAACCACTGAGAACAAAAAAACTGATGCGTCATGCTTGCATGTAAGCAGCAGATTTTCTTGTTCTCAAGGTGGCTCTGAACAGTTGGATAAAAAATACGAGGTATGAATATCCACAAATAAAGGCTGCAGAGATGGTATATATGCAGGGCACGGAGCAGGAAATATGCAGATAGAGAATTTGATTAATAAAAGCACAGATACGAAAAATACGGACACAAAAACCATAAATGACATGACAGCGGGTATGCGTGTGTCAGACTACATAAAGACAGACAGCAGTGACAATATGTCAAAAAAGGCGGCTGTTGTCGGTTCGTCAAATTCTGTTGATATGTCAGATACGATATATGCAAGACCACAGGCTAAAAACGAAGCCGGGAACAACGATGGCACAGATATGGCAGAAAATCTGCTAAATGACATGAATCAGACCTCAGAAAACAGGCGAAATGATATGATTGTCACTGCAAGCACCACCACGAGTGATGATTACAAAGCTGCAAAGGATGACGGCTACGATGTCATTGTCACTGAGACCGATAAGATAAAAGCAGTGCTGGCAAAGGCAGGGGTAGATATATCCATATATGGAGATGATCTGAGCATGGAGCAGCTTACAGACATCACGGGAAGCCAGACTGAAGCGGCCATGCTTGTCAATCAGATGAAAGCATATGATATTCCTGCTACAGATGATAATATAAAGGCAGGTACAGATGCCATAGACCGGGCAAAGAGCCTTACAAATATATCCAATGAGACAAAGGCATATCTGGTCAGAAATAACATGAATCCGACGGTTTCCAATGTATACAAGGCTACGTACAGCAGCAGTCAGGTACAAGATTACAGGCAGAAAACCAAAATGACGGAGATATCAGATGAGCTGTTTGAGGAGCTTAAGCCACAGCTTAAACAGATATTAGAGGAAGCTCATATAGACAGTAGTGATGAGAATATGAATCAGTGCAGATGGCTGATAGATGAAGATATAGCCGTTACACCTGATAATGTGCTGCTTGCGAATCAGGTAGACTGCATCAATGCAGCAGAAGAAAATGTGAGCAGTGATTTTTATGCAAGGGCAGTGACAGAAGCACTGGCAATGGGAAAAAAAGCTACAGATGCCACTATGTCACAAGATGGTCTGACATTTGACATGGCAAAGAAAGCCTGTGATGTATTAGGTGAGGCGACCGCAGATGACATTGTCACATTAGAGTCAGATAACATACCTGTCACGATAGAGAATCTGTCAAAGCTTATAGCTGCAAGGGGCAAGGATAGTGCAGCATCGCAAGTCTCAGCGAATAAAGCTGCGGATAATCAGATTACAGACAGCCGGGAAGCAAGGCTTGTGACAGCTCAAAGAAAGCTTGAGGAAGCGAGACTTTCCATGACAGCAGAAGCCAACCTTTCACTCATAAAAAAAGGAGTTTCAATAGACACAGAGCCTATTGAACGTGTAGTGGAGCTGCTTAAGCAGCAGGAAAATAAATACTACGGAGCGCTGTTTGGTGAGAGCAGTGTAGCGGCATCTGATGATAGGGTACGTATGTACAATAATGTCTGTGATATTTTCAATCAGATGAAGCAGCAGCCGGCTTATGTACTGACATTGGAATCCGCTGATGACACTGTGTATGAGTTGTATACAGCAGGCAAAGCAATGAAGCAGTCATTAGAAGCAGCAGCCTCAGGATATGAGACTCTTATGACATCACCGCGGGCAGATATGGGAGACAGTATATCAAAAGCATTTCAGAATGTGGATGATATACTTAAAGAACTTCAGATAGATACATCTGAAAGCAATCGCAGGGCTGTACGGATACTTGCGTACAACAGTACCGACATCACAGAGGACAATATAAAGCAGATAAAGTCTGTAGATGAGCAAGTGCAGAGAGCATTCAGCGATATGACACCGGCGGTGACGATTGAGATGATAAAAAGAGGCATATCACCGCTTGATATGAGCATGAGTGACATAAGTGACACTGCCAGACGGATAAAATCAGAAAATCCTGACGAAAAGGATGAGAAATTCAGCGAGTTTCTCTGGAAGCTTGAAAAGAAAAATGAAATCTCAGAGGAGGAAAGAGACTCATATATAGGCATATACAGGCTTATTTCACAGGTGGAGCAGTCAGATGGTGCTGTGATAGGCTCACTTGTTAATCAGGGAGCAGATATTACAATGAAAAATCTGCTTACAGCGGTCCGGGTACGAGGAAAGAGTGCCATGGACTATAAGGTGGACGATACCTTTGCCGGAGTGGACAGTGTAAGCAGGGGCATTAAAATTGACTCACAGATAGAAAGCGCATATCATACAAACTGCCTAAGGGATGTGCTTGATACACTTTCACCTGAGAAAATGGAGTTTGTGCAGTATGACAGCTGGCTTGATATGACTCCGGAGCAGTTAAGGCAGGCTGTATATGAGGCAGGCGAGGATAACGCACTGTCAGAGCAATATGTCACAGAACAGCTAAGACAGTTCAATCAGGCAGTTTCGGTGCCTGAGAACGTATATGCTTTTCTAGAGAAATATGATGTAAAAACAACCGCGGTAAACCTCATGGCTGCGTCACGGCTAATGAAAAATCCGTCAGAGGCAGTAAGAAATCTCTGGAAGCGTGGAGACAGTGCTACGGCAAGGGCTCTTTTGGATGAGACTCTCAGACGGTTTTCGGAGTCGGTCAAAAATCCAAAGGAGCTTGCGCAGGCGCAGGAAACGCTGGCTGATACAGCAGAGCATGTTATGGATTCGATGATTATAGAGGATAGGCACACAGGTTCAATAGACCTCAGACAGATGAAGCTATTATGCAGTCAGCTAAGGATAGCTTCAAATATGTCGAGACAGGAAAACTATATTGTACCAATAGAGACTGCAGACGGGGTCACAGGTATGAAGCTTCGCATAGTAAGAGGTGAAGATAAAAGGGGACTGGTTGACATATTCCTTGAGGATAAAAAATGCGGCAGGGTAGCTGCATATTTTGAGGCAAAGGAAAACTCAGTATCTGCTATGATAGTCACAGACGATGAGCAGACTAAAAAGCTGTTTGAAGACAATATCACTATGTTTGAGGCAGGAATAAGTGATGGTGAACAGCGTGTGCGCATAGATGTGGCACTGGAGCATGATATATCTGCAAAAGAGTCTAAGATGTCAGATATGAAATCGAATACTGAGTCAGATAATGAGACTAAAAAGCTGCTTGATGGCAGTGAAAGTGTCCAGACAACCAGACTATATCACATCGCAGAGCAGTTTATTGTAAATGTCCAGAGGGTGATTGCGCAAGATAGTCTGTAACACCGATATATATTGCATGTGCCAGGTCATCCTGATAGTTTTTGTCAGTAAGAAGAAGTGTCTCAGCAGGATTACTCAAGAATCCACATTCTACGATTACGGTCGGGGATGTGGATTTTTTAAGTATAAAGTATTCTTTATTGGGCTTAATGCTTCGTGGCTTTGCGACACAAAGAGAAGTGTTTAAAGCTCCAAGAACAGAGGATGCGAGCTCTTTTCCTGCATCAGAGGCTTCATAATAGAATACCTGTGGACCGCAGCTTGAACTGTCCTCAAAGCTGTTTTGATGGATACTGATGCTGACTGCCACATTGCTTTTAGACATCAGGGCAGTTCTCTTTGTGAGATCATCTGTCTTTGGATGCTTGGAATTATCCGGGGCGAGGTCGCAGTCGGTGGTTCTGGTCATGACAACAGTAAAGCCTCTGTTTTCAAACAGCTGTTTAAGAGCCATTGCAATACTGAGGTTGACATCCTTTTCCATGACGCCGGAGGTGGAAATCTTACCGGGATCACTTCCACCATGTGCTGGTTGTAGTTTACGCAAATTGTGATATGTATTCCCCAGTATATATGGGGAGTTAGAAATGTATTGAGATTAGATAGCCTTTTTCTCCAAGTCCTCACAGTAAACGCTTGAAAATAAATGTTCCAGTTCATTTCCGAAGTTGTATGAGATTTTAAGTTTGCGGTTTTCATAAACTGTTATCTGGTCTATCATTTCCACAATAATATCTCTGTCTAATTCTTCAATGTCTTTCAGTTCCAACAACCGCCTTAACCACGGTGTTTCAAAAACATCTTCTGTTACACTTTCTTTTTTCTTTTCTTCCAGCGTTTCAATCTGTTTGGAGTAAAGCGTTTCTTTTTGTTGATAGTCCTCTCGATAAGAAAGAAATTCTTCTTTAGAAATCAGTTCGTCTTTGTAATCTTCATAAATTGACTTTTTCAGTTTCTTTACTCTTTCAAGTTCTGTTTTTAACTTTGTCAGTTCTATGTCAGTTGATTTTCTGATTTTTGTTGCTGTGAAAGATTGTGATTTTACAAGCTCCTGCAAATTCTCTACATTGCGGATAATCTGCTTTAAATCGCCCAGCACAATATCATTCAATACTTGAAATGGGAGAGTATGCGGAGTGCAATAGTCCTTTCCACTTCTTTTGTAAGTTCCACAATAGAATGAATAAGACCTGCTTCCGTCTGCACGTCGCCAGAAATTTTTCATCATTGCCCGACCACAATCGCCACACTTTATAAAGCCTGCAAAGATATTTTTATTTGTTTCCAAGTCAATATCCCTATGCTTCTTTGTCAGCAGTTTTTGTACCTTATCCCACAGTTGACGGTCTATAATCGGTTCATGCGTATTTTCAACTCTTATCCAGTTTTCTTTCTCAACTGGTCGCTGTTTGCTTCTCATACGCTGATGTTTCTTCCCTTGTATCATGTTGCCGATATACATTTCATTTTTCAACATGATATTTACTGTTGAATACGTCCAATAGGAAGTTTTCTCCAAACGGTTGCAATTTTTATAATTTTCACCGTTGAGCTTTTTATATTCCGACGGACAAAGGATACCCTCTGCATTTAGTATTTTTGCAATGCTTTGTTTTCCTATTCCTTGTGCATACATAGTAAATACTCGTTTTACAACTTCGGACGCATATTCATCAATCACAAGTTTATTCTTATTTGCAGGAGATTTCTTATAGCCATAGCTTGTAAATGCTCCGATAAATTCTCCTGCTTTCTGCTTTGATTTTACAGTCGCTTGAACTTTATTAGAAATATCTCTGGCATACTGTTCGTTAAATATATTTTTAATAGGAAGTAACATATCGTATGCCTGCTTCATACTATCAATATTATCTGTTACAGAAATAAAACGAACATTAAGCTCTGGAAATATTCTTTCCAAATATCGCCCCGTATCAATGTAATCTCGTCCAAAACGGGAAAGGTCTTTTACAACAACACAATTTACCTTGTTATCTTCAATGTCAGCAATCATTCTATGAAAGTCTGGTCTATCGAAATTCGTTCCCGTAAAACCGTCATCAATATAAACATCATATAAGATAAAGTCATCATGCTTATTCACATATTCTGTTAAAAGTTTTCTCTGATTTCCTACACTATCGCTTTCTTCCTTATCTCCGTCCTCTCGTGATAATCTGATATAAATAGCTACGTTAAATAAGCTTGAACCTTTTTGATAAATCATTTTTCCACCTATTCAACTGCCGTACCTATAATAATATCATACAATAAAGTACGGCTTCTTTCCATGATTTTCAAAGGTTTTCCCCTCTTGATATGCGTTTTTAATATGAGATTTCACGATACGGATAAGTAATTCTTCTACAGAAAATTTACATAAAAATTCTCGTTCTACAATATATTGTGCAGGTTTTTTTTTAGTCAATGTATCAGCTCCCTTAATCAACTATCTATTCTCAACATACGCACATAGGCTTATCCAATATGCGTATTTTTCACAATGTTACAGAAGCAAACAGATGGTATTGGAAAGCTTTGTTAGTATCTCAACTATTCCCATTCTTGTGGGCAGAACTGCACCATATCGGTACGGAAAGGTGTGATTTGTTGCAGGAATTTGAAAAGATTTGAAAAAATTTTCGGATACAAAAAAGCCCGCACAAAACATGAATTTTGTGCGAGCTACTGGGATAGTGTATTTAATTGTAGATAGTATGCTGTTAAATCAGATTTGAATATATCGAATTGTACTTAAAGCTTAAAGGCACATTCATCACTCCATTTTTGGTTTGGATGTTTCAATGTAATAAATATGTTCCTTGTTCCACTGTTTTAAACAAAAACAAAATTCGATAACAGCCAAAGCAATATTATATGTATGGGATAGAAAATATAAAAGAGATATTTACACTTTTTTCCTCGTTGATGATTGTATGATAGTATTAGCGGAAGAGCAAGAACCATAATCCACTGATACTGAATTGTAAATATATTCCCTCCTACATCCATAGGAGAAATTCCACCTATTATAGACAATAGATATTCCATACCATGGGAAAGCCCTGTTCCTATTATCGGAATTAATTCCTTGATTTTCCATAAAATAATGGGAACAATATTAGTGGACATAAAAAACATATACACAACAACAAATATCATATACGACAGAATAAGTCTTTTCTTGTTGTCATAAGCTAAATACATTATAATTCCTAAAACAACAAAAATAAGTCCCCCTTCCGTTGTAAACACACTTCCCAAAAGAGCTGGTATCAAATAGAAGCATATTGTTTCCGTATACATATTACTAATTGAACTCAGATAACCACATACTATACATACAATAACTTGATAAGCAATATATAAACTTAGTACTTTTATCCAGGAAACAGCCTTTTGGTTTTTTCTTATTTCTAAGATTTCACATATGCATGCAACGATAAATAATGTTCTAAAGAAATTTAATTCAATTTGTGTACTCATTTGAATAACAGCCATCACAATACTTGCTAAATATAGCCTCAATATATACATCCGCTTAGAACTAGTATACTTTACGCCATTAACAACACCAAAAATAAAAATAGGTGCAGCGATTCGTCCTATCCAATGTAACGGCAAAGACATTGGCAAATCAGGAAAGAAATAAGCTATATGGTCTAAAAACATAGCAATCATAGCTATTATTTTTAACTGAAATATATTCATTAACAATACTCCTTGATTTTATTTTAAAAATATGATATTACAAATTAATCAAAAAAACAAGGTGAAAGGAGAAATTTCATGTGTAAGATATCCAAAAAAAATATTTTCGCTTCTTTATTGGCAGTGTCTATGATTTTCACAATGATGTCGACAACTGTTGTTCATGCTCAGTCAGTTAAAGATGGAAGTAATGAGATAACCGTTACACCAAATGTTGGAGTTTCTTATGTTTCTCCAGAAGAAACTATTGAAACAAGAGGTACATCAAGACCTAGTAAGGTATGGAACATCAAGAGTAAAGGGCAATACGATTTTGCTGGTTCCTCTCATTATCAAAACTTGTATACTAATTATAAGTTTACAGGAAAAACGAGTTATAAGGTTTATGTAGAGAACACCGGAGATAATCCAATTACTGTGACAGCTAAAAGGCTTACTAAGACTTATGGCTCTACAAAAATTAGTGCTGGTAAAACTGGTTCTTTTGAGTTTTCTAATATTAAAAGCGATACTGAGTTTTATATTGTTTTTGAAGGAAATGGATACTCATTTAGCGGACATGTAAAATAACTTAAATACAGAAGAGAGTAAACGTTATGCTTGCTCTCTTTTTATATTAGAATCCTCCAGCTGCTACCCCTATGTAGAACAAGCTCATACTGCGATACCTGAGTCGCCTTTGTCTGATTATTAAGAAATTATACGGCAACGCGTGCTTTCACATTGCTTGTCTGTTCTCTCTTAAATTTCTTCTTTTTCTTATATTTTCGTTGTTTTCATCACTTGCGTTATCTACAACCTCCATGCCCCGGGTCAATTACAATAACGGTGGAATTAGTGTTTTTGCCGGTATTTTTTGCAAGAGCACAGACACCTCTTCCGAGGTAGAAGGACAGAATAAAGAGAGCTAAAATAAGACAGTATTTGTTTTTCTTAATAATGTACATATATTTTTTCATATAAGATACCTATAAAAAACCCGATGCACATAGAAGGCATCGGGTGTGTTTGTATATTATATGATTGGCTGATATCATTTATAACCTATAAAAGGTACTGAGTTAGACTGTAGCTGTAAAGGTACGGCCTCTTTCAGTAAGCCTTAAGCAATCAGTTCAGATATTTGATAACAGTATCCCAGACAGATGAATTCTCAAAGCCAAGCTTCCAGAATGCTGCACCGGCGAGCTTATTGTCGTCGACGAGCTTGAGCCTTTTCTCTAAAGATGTAGTGTCCTCGAGCCATACCTTGTACAGCTTGTTGGATGCAGACCACTCAGCGTAGTTCTGACCGGATTCCTCATCAAGAGCAGCAGTGGCATTGTTTGTGGCAAGCTGTGCTGCAGCTGCGTCCATACTATATACCTGTGAGGCAACAGTGTACTTTGACTGATCCTCGGTATCGGTTACGGCATCATCGTCCTCCTTTGGAGTGAGCTCCCATATTCTGGTATAAAAAGGCATGCCGAGAATAATCTGGTCAGCGGGAACCTCCTTCAGAGTGGATTCAACACCCTCAGTTACCCACGGAATGGAAGAAACTGAGCCGGCATCAGAGCCCTTATAGTGTTCATCGTATCCCATAATCACAATATAATCGGCAAACTTTGCCATATCAGAGCGATTGAAGAACTTGTTGAAGCTGGCAGGTACTGTGACATCAACTGAAAGTGATATACCGTTATTGTGACACTTTATGGAGAGCTCTCTGATAAACTCGATGTAAGAGTCTCCATATGCTGCTTCTGTGATATTTTCAAAGTCAATATTTACACCATCAAGCTCATAGTTAAATGCAGCCGACATAATCTGATTGATAAGGGTAGTTCTCGTGGATGTATGTGTGAGCACATATGCTGCATCTACATCAGTATTTTCTAAGTTGCTGAACAGTCCCCATACCTCGATGCCCTGGGAATGGCAGTAGCTGACATAATCCTTGCTTGCTATATCTGCCAGATTACCGTTGTTGTCATTTAAATAAAACCAAGTTGGTGACATTACATTTATGCCCTTGGTTGATGAAATTACCTGTGGCACTTTACTGTTTGCTGACTGGCTTGTTACCTGATTCCAGGCAAGACAGATATCCTTATCCTTCTTGATATGCGTAAAGGTCTCTTCCTCATAGTCAGGATTCGTAAGCTTAGTTTTTTTGCTCTCGGACAGAGCCTTGCGCTTTATATATCCAATAACACCATCCTCAGTGGCAACCTTATCCCATTTGTCACCGGAATCAAGAATAGTAATCTTGTCATCCTTTTTCACCTCTTTTAGAATAGGGCTCTTTATGCCGCCCTTCACGCGGACCTGGGTAGACTTGCTGACAGTGGCACTGTCTATTTCATCCCATTTGCTTGTGATGACGATGCGTTCCGGGTCATCATATGACTTAAAGGTGATATTGGAGTACTGTTTTACATAGTCTAAAGCGATAAGCGCAGAGTCAGAGGTGGCTTTCACAATCGGATAGCCAAAGTCATTGGTCTGCTTGGTGACACTGTAGCTATTGCTGTCAGCCGCCGCTGAGATGATATCAGATGCGGTTGTGTAAAGAAGCACATTCTCATTTGCATCCCAGTAAAATCTGGAATTTAATGAGTCGTGAACAAATTTGTAATCAACGTATATTTTTTTATCTATTATTTTAGCCTTGTAATCGGATAGCTCATTATCTACAATGAGAGCAGCCTCATCATCAGAAGAGATATTGAAATACTCTTTAAGATCCTCTGTCTTTTTCGTAGGGGTGTATTTATTGATAAGAGCAGTTATACCCATTATTATTACAACGAGGATAATAAGTCCGGTTACTATAAGTGCAGGCAATAATTTCTTTTTCATGTGTAAAAATCCTTTCCTATTATTTGGTGTCGAAATTGCTTAAGTTAATTATACCATTGTGAAATAGCATATTCAAATAATATGAAATAAATTTGTAATAAATTAAGAAATTTGTTTATGCATTTTGGCGCGGAAGGAGCAAAAGCTTCCCCCGCGCAAATAGCTTTTCTTTTTAAAATATGTCTTTTGGTTGTCTTTTTGCATTTAAATGGGGTAAAGGACCAAAAATATGCTGACATCGATTTCTTCTGTCTCTTATACACATCTGACGCTG